>Ga0129324_10001350_pt1 | contig 15942 bp, 22 predicted proteins | sample CPBDNA_7_FD_96879 | JGI IMG/M metagenome (GOLD analysis project Ga0129324, IMG submission 96879) | Freshwater to marine salinity gradient microbial communities from Chesapeake Bay, USA - CPBay_Spr_15_0.2_DNA | ecosystem: Environmental > Aquatic > Marine > Coastal | place: USA: Chesapeake Bay... | reverse complement strand
GATGTACGAAGGTGTTTGGATATAACATTGTCCGAAACTACAGAAAGGCTTATAAGCTACATGCCAGCAATGGCATTTTGTTTAATCACGAGTCACCTAGACGAGGTTCTAACTTTGTAACAAATAAAGTAGTGAAAGCAGCAGTCATGATCAGCTTAGGGTTACAAGATAAGCTAGAGTTAGGAAACATGGATGCTTACAGAGATTGGGGACATTCAAAGGATTATGTGAGAGCTATGCATATGATTCTGCAGCAAGATGAGCCAGGGGATTGGGTAGTTGCAACTGGAGAGACTAGATCAGTACGTGATATGTGTGAGTATGTGTTTGGTGCTTTAGGTTTAGATTATAAACAATACGTAGTGCAGAATCAAAAATTCTTACGACCGGAAGAGTTGCCGTATCTCAAAGGTGATTCTACAAAGATTCGAACTGAGTTAGGTTGGAAGCCATCGTACACATTTGAGAGTATGATGGATGAGATGATCGAGCATTGGTTAAACATATACAAGAAATGAGTTATATAACCTTAGCAGAGATGGGAAGTGCAGGGGGCTTATGTTCCCAGCTGCAAATATACGCTAGCTTGATTGCTGTAGCAAGAGCAAACAACAAGACAATCGTATTTTCAGAGGATATGATCAAGCACGGAGTTGGGATACGAGTATTCGAGTTATTAGACATTCCTTGTGAGATAAAACCTAACGAGTTTTTTCAACAATCTAAGTTTTACAATAAGCAGATAAACTTACACACCACTACTTACGATGAGACATTGTTTAACCTCGACCCCAACTACAATTACAATTTGATAGGTAGATTCGATCTATATACCTACTGGTACGATGCAATTGGAACTGAGGTAGCTGAGTGGAAGTATCAACCATCACTACAAAGACAAGCTGAGGAACGAATGCAGGTTATAAGAGTAGGCTTTGGCAACGATAAACCAACCGTCAGTATTCATATGAGACGAGGCGATTACCTACTACCTCAATACTCCTTCTGCCATCTTGACAGCGACTACTACGAGCAAGCGTTAGTAGACCACTTTTTACCAATTGAAGACTATAATTTTGTTGTTTTTTCGAATGATATTGCGTATGCTAGGGAGATGCTTAGCGGTGATAACATATTCTTTGTAGAACCAGTAGGAGGAGAGAAGATATGCACAGACTCGGAGAAAGAGGATTTAGCTTTAATGAGTTTGTGTGATCATCATATTACAGCAAACAGCTCTTACTCCTGGTGGGGAGCGTATTTGAGTAAGAACAAAGATAAAAAGATTATTTGTCCAACTAACTGGTTAAAAGCATATCATCAATCCTCTTGGATTAATGGTAACTATTATCCATCAACTTGGATTAACATTGATAATGCAAATTAAAACATGAAGAAAGTAGTATATGTAACGGGTTGTTTAGGATTTATAGGATCCTATGTAACAAGAAAGTGTTTAGAAAAGGGTTGGTATGTAAAGGGAGTTGATAGAATTACCTACGCATCTAACAAAGGTCTGTTAAATGAATTTAACAAGTATGATAACTTCTCGTTTGTTCATTGTGACATCAATGACTTGAAGTTTCTTTATGACTGCGACTTTGTAATCAATACAGCAGCAGAAACTCATGTGGGTAATAGTATCGCTAGTAGTCAAGAGTTTGTGAAATCTAACGTAGATGGTGTACACAACTTGCTAGAGTTGATTAAAAACCATAGAGGTGAGAATATACAAAAGCCAACGCTAATTCACTTCAGTACTGATGAGGTTTATGGGGATATTGAGGATGGAGCTCACAACGAAGAGCACTTATTAAAACCAAGTAATCCATACTCAGCTACAAAAGCAGCAGCTGATATGTTAATCATGGCTTGGGGTAGAACTCACAAAGTACCTTACATGATTGTAAGACCTACTAATAACTACGGTATTGGTCAGTATGTTGAAAAGCTGATTCCAAAAGCTGTTAAGCTGTTGACTTTAGAACGCAAGATTCCACTTCACAATCATGGCACACCATATAGAAACTGGTTGCATGCAGATGACACAGCAGAAGCTGTTATCACTCTTATTGAGAAGGGACAGCAAGGTGAAATATACAACATTGCTGGTGGATTCGAACAATCAAACATTGATACAGCAAGACAGGTAATCAGCAAGTTTATTGGGATAGAAAACTGGTACGACTTCCACTCAGATGATAAGTATATGGACTTCTCTTTAGTCAGACAAGGACAAGATGTTCGATATGCGTTAGATGATTCTAAGCTAAGAAGCTTAGGTTGGAAGCCAAAGAAGTTGTTTAGCGAAGAAATTAGTCGTATAGTAGAGTATTATAAAAGCAAGTACATATGGTAATTTATGTTGATATTGATGAGACAATCTGTCACAGTCCGGATAAACCAGACTACACAACTAGCACTCCTATTGTGGAGAATATTGCTAAAGCAAATAAACTATACGATAAAGGAAATCTAATTGTATACTGGACAGCAAGAGGCTCAGCTACTGGAGTAGACTGGAGTGAGGTAACTAAGAAGCAGTTTGCTGAGTGGGGTGTAAAACATCATGGTTTGAAGTTTGGAAAGCCAAGTTACGATCTATTTATAGATGATAAGAATGTTAATACGTTAGATTGGAAATAATAAAATAAAGTTATAAGTTATGAAAAAGAGTATTTTTGACAATTTATTTGTCTTAGAGTTAGCCAATAACCATTGGGGTGATTTGGAGAGAGGAAAAGAGATAGTTCGTCAGTTTGCAAAGGTTGTAAAAGAAAATAATGTTCGAGCTGCTATTAAGTTGCAGTTTAGAGATACTGACAATTTTATCCATAAGGATTTTAAAAATGTTGGTGAAGGCGCAGACCTAACAACACTTCCTAAGCGTAACCGCTATATTCAAAAGCAAGCAAGAACTAAGCTTAGTTATGAGCAATTTAAAGAGCTTGTAACCTATATCAAAAAGCATGACTGTATTCCGATGTCCACTCCTTTTGACGAGAAGTCTGTTGATTGGTGTGTTGATCTAGACTTACCTATCATTAAGATAGCAAGCTCGGATATTAATGATTGGCTGTTGTTAAACAAGATCGCTACTACAAAGAAACCAGTAATTATCTCAACGGGAGGAGCAAATGATAAACAAATCGATGATGTAATCAGGTTTTTTACAAATAGAAATATTCCAATTGCAGTGAACCATTGTGTATCAAAATATCCAAGTGAAGACGATGAGTTAGAGTTAGATCAAATTGATTACCTAAAAAGTAAGTATCCTGATTTAGTAATAGGATTATCTACACACGAGTATCATGATTGGTACTCATCAATGTTTATATCATACGCAAAAGGAGCTAGAACTTGGGAACGACATATTGATATACCATACCCAGCTGGGCATGAGCAGAAAGAAGTATCAAATTACTGTTCATTACCACACCAAGTGGATGAGTGGTTTAAGTCATTCAATCGTGCAGTAACAATGTGTGGTACATCTACCAACACTAGACGAGTTGTGGATGAGAAAGAATCAAATTACCTAGAAGCGTTGTATCGAGGTTTATACCTTAAGCGAGACCTTAAAAAAGGAGCTAAGATAACTCTAGACGATATATACAGCGCTATCCCATATCAAAAAGAGATTGGACATATCACTTCGAGACAGTACTTTGATGGTGATTTCATCCTTAAGCATGATATCAAAAAAGACGCACCTTTAACTAAAAGCGATATCATCTAATGAGAGTCGCAGATGTTGTTATAGATTTTTTAAAAAGTAAGAACATAGATACAGCCTTTACCATTTCTGGTGGAGGTTGTATCCATCTTATAGACGCACTACGTACTTCTGGTATGGATACTGTGTGTCCACATCACGAGCAAACAGCTTTGATGGCTAGTGAGGGATATTTCAGAATGACTGGAAGGATGTCTGCAAACATTGTAACTACCGGACCTGGTGGAACCAATACAATTACAGGACTCTTAGGATTATGGTTAGATAGCATTCCATCAATCATTATATCTGGTCAAGTACCTAGTAATCAACTATCAGAAGGTACTGGTTGTAGACAGATTGGCGATCAAGAGTTTGATATTATCAGCATAGTAAAGCCTATGACTAAGTATGCTGTAATGGTTAGGGATAAGAATGATATCCTAATGATGCTCGATGAAGCTTACTACCAAGCAACAAATGGAAGACCTGGACCAGTTTGGATTGATATTCCATTAGATATTCAAGGAGCTGTAGTCGATGAGAGTATTCTACCAAGAAAAGAACAGTACGAGCTAGTACCACCTCCATCCGAGAGTGAATTAGATGAGTTGATGGATACCATCAAGCAGGCTAAAAAACCTCTAGTGATTGTTGGGAACGGTGTTAGATTATCTAATACATACGATAAACTGAATGAGTTTCTTAAGAAGAGTGGCATTCCAGTAGTAACTGGACCACATTCTGGAGTTGATGCAGTTGACAATACCTTACCCAATTACTGTGGTAGGATTGGAATCCTAGGTCAATTAACATCCAACAAAATAGTGCAGGAGGCTGATTTGTTAATCGGATTAGGTACTAGATTGCCAGTAAAAATGACCGGTTATAATATAGCTGAATTCTCTCCTAATTCTAAAAAAGTATTTGTAGATATAGATGCTAACGAAGTACAAAAGCACACCTTCAATGTTGACCAAGCTATTATCACAGACTTAGCCTCTTTCTTTCCAAGCTTCCTTGATAGGGATTTTGATTTAGATATTCAAGAGTGGTTAGACTCTGTATCACAAACAAGAGCTACACAACAGTACTACTATTCGAAGCATGAGGAGATAGAGAACTATGCCTCATTCTACTATCTTATAAACAAAGCTCCTAGTATATTTAAAAACACTCCAATAGTAACAAGCAATGGATCAGCTCATGTGATCACATTACAAACCTACCAACTAAATAAAGATCAAAGATTATTCACTAATGTTGGATGTGCTAGTATGGGGTATGGACTTCCAGCAGCAATTGGTGCATGTGTAGGTAATGATAGACAAAATGTAATTTGCGTTGAGGGAGATGGTAGTATAATGATGAATCTACAAGAGTTAGAAACTGTTGTAGGAAACAAACTACCTATTAAAATTATAATAATTAATAATGACGGTTATCTGTCTATCAAGCTTTCGCAAGAGGCTTTCTTTAAAGGTGAAGAGTTTGCTAGTAGCCCAGCAACCGGAGTAACTATTCCCAACTTCAAAAAGATTGCTAATGCATTTGGTATTCGATATAGTAGCATTAAGCATAACGGTGAGATTGAATCAGTGCTAAACGATATGATGGATATCGAAGGTGCTTGTATAGTAGAGGTATTTATTCATCCTAAAGAAAGACACGAACCTAAAGTAACACATAAGGGAGTTGGTCCTGACGGTAAGATTATTCCAGGTACTCTAACGGATATGTTCATTTCAGATAGATTTTAATATGAGAGTATTTTTGACAGGTGGTGGTGGTGGGATTGGATCAGCAATTGTAAAAGGATTAACAGAAGCTGGTGTTGAAGTCATAGCTCCAAGCTCTTCAGAGTTAAACCTAAGTGGTGAGTTTAATGCAACTATCTACCCTCCAATAGATGGCTTCATCCACTGCGCGGGTGTTAATAATCTAGCACCACACAATGAAATAAGAATTGCTGATTTATATCAACTACTAGGAATTAATGCTATTAGTTTTGTAGAGCTCTGTAGTCAGCTAAATTTTAATGATGGAGCAAATATAGTTGCAATTGGATCTCTATACGCTACAATGACTAAGGAGAATCGGTTACAGTATACTATGTCTAAGCATGCCCTACTCGGAGCTGTCAAAACTATAGCTCTAGAAAAAGCTGCATCTAACATTAAGGTGAATATGATCTCACCAGGATTTGTTCAAACACCACTTACAATAAAGAATAATACACAAGAACGTATAGAATATCTTAATGAGGTAATACCATTAGGGTTAACAGATCCTTGCGAAATTGCAAATTTATGTGTATATTTTATTAAACAAAACAATGCTATCACTGGTCAGAATATACAAGTTGATGGCGGTTACTCACTAAAAGGCGTATGATAAACTACTTTAAAATTCAAGATACTACACTAAGTGTATCGACAGAAAAGACAGATACTCTCACGATTGAATCACATCCAAAATCCTATGACGTACATTTTGAGAAGTTCAATAATAACTTCACAGAAGATCAGGTTGTGTTGGTAGATGCTAATGTGCAGAAGCTCTATAACATAAACCACTCAAAGATGATTGTAATCGATGCAATGGAGACAAATAAGAGTATTGATACAGTACTAAGAGTGTGTGAGGATTTGTTAGCTTATGGTTTTGATAAAGGTCATACCTTGATTGTTATCGGAGGTGGTATTGTTCAAGATATAGGTGCGTTCACTGCTAAAGTGTATAAGCGTGGAATTAATTGGGTATTTGTTCCAACAACATTACTTTCACAGTGTGATAGTTGTATAGGAGGAAAGACTGCTCTCAACCATTTGAACTATAAAAATCAGTTAGCACTATTCTCAGCTCCAAATAAAGTAATTATTGATACAGAATTTCTAAACACATTACAACCACAAGACATAACCTCAGGATACGGAGAAATAGTGAAGCTATTCCTTACGGGAGGTAGTTGGTATGTAGATCAGTTTGATGAGTTTACTAGAGAAGAAGCCATTTTCCATGCACTATCAATTAAAAAAGCCGTTGTCGAGTGTGATGAATTTGAAGATAATGAGCGTAAGAGTTTAAACTATGGTCATTCGTTTGGTCACGTTATCGAATCGATGACTGATTACGCCATTCCACATGGAACAGCGGTAATGTTGGGTATCGATATTATTAATAAAATTTATTCTAGCTCAGACGAAGTTACCAGACTTGTAAATAAGTTTACCTCTATTGACTTGATTAAGGATATAGATGTTAACAAGCTAGTTACAAAATTGAAGACGGATAAGAAGGTATCAAATGGTGTAATTTCCTTAGTTGTAGTACTCACACCTGGTGTTACTGTTTTCGTGAATCAAACTATAGATGAAACATTAGAAAACATAGTACATGCAGTATTTACTAATTGATTTTGGTGCAACATATATTAAGTGTGTAGTTTATAATAAAGAGACTGGAACAGTAGAAGATTCTAAACAGTTCGAATCTCCCTTCAAGACAAGCACAAGTGTTACTTCTGTGTCACTACACAAACTACTTAGTGATATTGTTTTAACCTATAAGAGGGTTGATGGTATTATCATCTGCACTATACTAGGTGGTGTGTGGCAGAGAGATGTCTATCATTCTTGGAAGATTTCCTTGGACCAAGGAGATTCTTGCCTAATCAGTGGCTTGTTTGGATCAGTTGTGCATGAGGATCATAAACCATTTACTACAGCTAAGTCCTATACTAAAGGATTAGATATTATTGGTAACATAAATCACACCCCAGTATACAGTTCACTAGGAGATACAGATTGTGTAATCCGCTCAATTAGGTTAGAAGAGGGTGAGGTAGCCATTAACATGGGAACAGGCTCTCAGGTTATAACAAAACACAATATCAACCGATACTTTCCAGCTGGACGAAGTTTTCTTGCATATCAAGAGTTATTCAGTTCTTTAGGTTTAGATATGTTCCAGTTGATGGATAAATTAACGACCAATACTGTCTTGCATAGTTCACTAAAGGTTGATCTAGCTGTATTTAGTCAGGCACGAGGTTATATAGATGGAGGGTCTATTTCACAAATCAACGAAGGAAACTTTACAGTGCAAAATATACTAGGATCATTACTAAAATCTTTTGTTTTACAATATAGGGAATCAGTTGGTGATGCAAAGACGATAATTTTAGTTGGTGGGATTGCAAAGAAAGTAAGAATCCTACCACTACTTTTTGAGTACTACTATCCACAAGCTAGGATTATATTAGCTGAAGATGAAATCGAATCTACTCACAAAGGTATGATTAATTATATTAACGAACAGCTATGAAAAATATACTAATTACTGGAGGAAATGGCTATATCGCAAAGAGCATCCACTCCTCCTTATCTAGTAAATACGACATAACAACAGTAACTAGGCAAGACTTTGACTTGACATGCTGGGCATCTACTTATAAGTTCTTTTATGATAAAACATTCGATGTAGTTATACATACCGCAACATCAGGAGGTAGTAGACTAAAAGAGGAGACAGACTTAGTGATAAGAGAGAACCTACTAATGTATAGAAATCTACTTAATCACCAAGATAAGTTTACCAAGTTCATTAGCTTTGGGTCAGGAGCTGAGTTGAATAACCCAACAACACCTTATGGAATTAGCAAGCAGATGATTGCAGACTCTATGTTTTCTAAACCAAACTTTCTCAATCTTAGGATATTTGCAGTCTTTGATGAGAATGAACTTGATACTAGATTTATTAAAGCTAACATACAGAGGTACATTAACCGTGAAGATATGGTAATTCACGAAGATAAGCAGATGGATTTCTTCTATATGGAGGATTTAATTAGTTTATTGGATTACCACCTGAAGCGGGAAGAGTGGCTATACAATGAGTTAGATTGTGTGTATATGGAAAAAGTTAATCTAACAGACATTGCTAATATGATAAACGATCTTAGTGATTATAAAGTAGGTGTTGAGCTAGGAATTAACAAAGGAAATCCGTATATTGGTACATGGCGAGGATTACCAATAAAACTTGTCGGATTAGAAAAAGGAATTAAAAACACATATAGCAGATTAAAATGATAAAACCAATTACATTCTGTATTGCATCAGCAAACAACGAAAGAGAATACACAAAGCTTCTTTTAAAGTCACTCAAGGACCACACGCAAGTGGATATGCATGAGATACTAATATTTATAGACTCTGACAATCAGAATACTTATGAGGCATTGTTAGAAGTGCAGAAGTATATGCCTATGATTAGGATATGTAAAAATCCAAATGATTGGCCTATAGGAAGTCAGCGTAATGTGTCTGTGATGTTTAATCAAGCATCAAACGATATCGTATGCTACTTGCAGTCGGATATGGTTGTTGGTAAGGACTTTGATAAGCATATTTGTGACAACCTAACAGACGAGAATACAGTACTGTCTTGCGCTAGAATCGAACCACCATTACATCCAGGATCTCCTGAGAAGATTGTGAAAGACTTCGGAATTGTGCCAGAAGAGTTTGATTACGATAAGTTTAATGAGTTTGTAAATGAGTTGCAAGCAGAGAACAGACCCAACATGATTGGGCACTTTGCACCCTTTGCAATCTACAAAAGTACTTGGTATGATAAGCTAGGAGGATTTGATACTCAGTTCAGATGTTCACGTGAGGATTCAGATATGATTATTCGAATGGAGCTTTGGGGTCTCAATATGATTCAGTCTTGGAATGCGTGTGTGTATCACTTCACTTGTGTATCAAGTAGAGGTAAGGATTGGTTTAAGCAAGACGAAGAGGCTAACTACAAAAATGCATTGCAGCAGAATGCAGATGTGCAGGAGTTAAAACGATTTATTCGTAAATGGGGATTCTTTGGACACCACCCAAAGCCGGTATATGATATCACGTTTAATATCGAATTAGACCACTTTGTTGATATAAATACGTTGAAGTGGTTAGAGCCTTATTGCAGGAGAATGTATCTAACCGATCATGATGTGAGTTATCAATTAGCAAGTCAGTTGGAGTTTGAATCTAGGTACTACAGCAACCTAAGGCTCAAATACTCACCAGAACGTTGGCACAGCGTAAAGCACTTATTCAATCCTACCGATTTTCATAAAAAAATAAAAGATCCTAGCTTTGCGCTAGTAGGAGACGTGATCGTGTCGTTTAAGTACTCAGATATTCTAAAAGACAAAGATACACAGCATTTTGTTGAAAATATACATGCAATTATTGATAATAACGAAAAAGGACAATTTACTTGGGGACCCTTTGCTTTGGATATCAAACAGAAAAGAAACTTGATGGACAGTTATAAGCGCGTACAGTCTATTGATCTTCTTTTAAACGAACAACAATTTAATTTCGTATAATGCAATTCTACCTACTAATGCCAGGCGATACAGAGCAAGACACTCTAAATGAAGCTAATCTATTAGGTGAAGAATCTTTAGGCAACTTTTGGCCTGGAAGCGGTCTTGGTGTGTTGATGAGACTAGTGGAAGAAGCTCCGGAAGCTTTACCAACTGTGAGGATTGTGACTGACCATAAACAAACGATGGGTGTGGGGGAATTCTTAGAAAAAATTAGTACACTAAAAGTCAAAAGATAACATATGAAACACACATATTATTTTTATGCGAGAGTTGACAAAAGTCAGCAACCAATTACAAAAGTAGGAGCGCCAACACGATATCAAGCTGCTTTACTTTTTTCAAAAATTAAACAACTGTCATTAAAAGAATTCTTGAAAATCTACGCAGTATCTCGTTGATGGAAACTATTTATAGGCATGAAGATAGTCATAACAACACTGCATTCGAGTAAAGGAGATATGCACCAAATAGAGGTTGTGGATGGTGGAAGAGTGCTTCACACTCAAACAGCTACATCAATTAAACAACGTGATAGTATTGTTTGGGATTTAGCTGAAGTGTATCGTGTTGTTGATATTGATATTAAGTCGCAAGACAAAAGATCTGAGAAGCAAAAAAACCAAGAGTTTAAATACACGGAAATACCCTCCATTCCAGTATTGAGTGAAGAGGATGCAGTAGACTTTTTTGATATAGAAAGTAGCTTAGTGTTTGCTAGGATCGTAAAAGCGGTGGAAGAGGGTTTAACAATGAACCTAAATTCAATTCGGTTATTTGAGCTTAACGGTACTGGAACATATTTAACCTCTGAACGTCCACACTGGAGAGATGGATTACAACGAGCATTACAGTATTACTTAACAGAAGAAGACTATCTAAAGTGCGCTGAGGTTAGAGATTTAATGAACAAATTGTAATATTGCACATTGCAATACACAATAATTTAGTTATGGCAAAGAGAAGAAAAGCGAGAACAACAATGTTGCTTCAGAGCCAGATCGAGCAGGCGATGAAGGTAACAAGATCAAATAGAGCAGCTGCTGAATATCTCAGAGTTAGTTACCCACTATATCGTAGGTTTGCTAAAATGTATAAGAATGATAAGGGCATAACTCTGTTCGACCTACATTACAATCAATCAGGATCAGGGATATCAAAAATCGGATCATCCATAAGACGCAGTAAGCTTGATGACATTCTCTTAGGAAAGCACCCTGCATACCCACGACATAAACTACTGGCACGATTACTTGTCAATAAGTACTTTCCAGAACAGTGCAGCAATTGTGGTTTCTGTCAAAAGAGGCCTGGTGATCTCAAGGTTCCTTTAGTGCTTAACACAATCAACGGAGACAAGACTGATTATAGATTAGATAATCTTGAGGTGTTGTGTTACAATTGTTACTTTGTTAATGTTGGTGATCTTGGTAAAGTGGAACTAAAAGCAGACACATCAGAAGCACCTGAGCGGGTAGTTGAGAATGTGTTAGAAGATCCGGACAGCTTAGAAGCACTGTCTTCAATGGACCTACTCTCTGAAGAGGAAAAGCTTAGAATAATAAACGATCTAAAAAATAGCATACTATGAAACGGGTATTCAAATATATACACAGATTAGAGAAAAAATGGCTCGATAAAAGAATGTATAAAAGTCTATGGTATTTCTGGATTAAGTTTGTTGTGCTGTCACCTTTGCTGCTTATTAGCTTACTCGAAAGGGGTGTACGGATATTGTACAAGTTAGTAACACAAGGGAAGATAGACAGACCTGATAAACCACCAGTTGTATTAGCAAATATTATTCAAGGATTTGCAAACTTAGCTTTTGAAAATGAGCAAGTAGAGACAATGGCAATAAAACGAGCAGGTATATGTGCAGAATGTCCAGCAGCAGTTAAAACTGGAGCGTATAGTGTGGTTAAAGATAACCGGACTACTAATATCCAAGGTATGAAGTGTAATGATTGTGGTTGCAATCTCAGCGCTAAGGTAAGAAGTGTTCACGATTACTGTCCACGAGGAAAATGGTAAAATAAGTTGCAAAATCGAAAATGATTGTGTATATTTAGATCGAATTAAAAAACACAACACATGGAATTAGGTTATGCATGCATTTGTATGGAACTGCGAAAGCAGGGTATCTACTCGGGTAGAACTTGTCGCAAAGCTACTTGGGAAGCTAACGGTTTAGAGTATGTGGGTGAGCTAGGTTTACAAAACCTTAGAGATCTCTTTCAAATCATTCAATGGAACGAACGTAATGGTATCAAGCTATTTCGGATAGGATCGGATATCTTTCCGTGGAGCAGTGAGTATGAGTTCTCTGACCTACCTCAGTATCGTAAAGCTTGCATACTACTCAATGGTATAGGTCATTATGCTAAGAAGAATGGACATCGATTATCATTTCATCCAGGACCTTTTAATATTCTAGGATCAACTAAGCCTGAGGTTGTTAAACGTACAATCAAAGAACTCAATCAACATTCAGAAATATTCGATCTTATGGGATTCGAGCCTAGTCCATATAACAAGATCAACATACACGTAGGTGCTACTTATGGTGATAAGGATACTACGTTAGATAGATGGATTGAGAACTTCCATAAGCTGGACGACAATACTAAGAAACGTATTACATTAGAGAACGACGACAAAGAGTCTATGTACACTATTGCTGATCTGCAGAGAGCGCATGAACAAACTGGTGTTCCATTAGTATTTGACTATCACCATCACACTTGTAATCCAGGTGATATGTCACACGAGCTAGCATTGCAGTTAGCTATACAGACTTGGCCTGAAGGAATTACTCCAGTAGTGCACTACTCTTCTTCTAAGAGACTTAACGAAGATGCAACTGCAAGAGTACAAGCGCATGCTGACTATATCTATGAGACTGTCGATACATATGGACACGATATAGATATAATGTTCGAGAGTAAGGCCAAAGAAATTTCAATGTTGCAATATCGAAAAAAAAACCTTATATTTAGTTAAATTAAAAATCAAATAGTTATGTACTTTACAGTAACAGTTAAAATGCTTTCCGACAACGGAAATGGTAAAATTAAAAAGGTGACAGAAAGGTATCTAGTAGATGCTATGTCAGTAACAGAAGCCGAAGCTCGTGCAACAGAATATCTTGCAAAAGGAGGTACTCACGATTTTGAGATCGTTGCAGCTGGTGTATCACGAGTAGTAGGTGTAATTGAAAAATCGGTATAGTATGATGGAGAGCGGCGAGTTTCAAGTTGATAGTGTTGTAGCAGAGGTTATTGAAAAGTTTCAATTAAGAGCTCAGAAAGGCTACGAAAAGTATTCAGCCACAATGGATCGTGATGATCTTGATATAGATCAGTGGCTGGAACATGCACAAGAAGAAGTAATGGACTTCATTCTTTATATTACAAAAGTCCGCCGTGATCTAGCCGAGAAGAAGTTTTGTAAATGTCCAAATGTGTGATTTATTGACTACTTATAGTTGTGAAGAGGATTGAAAGCATAAAGATAAGTAGCAAGGACAGAGCAAGAATTGAATCCGGTGCATACCGACAAGCCTTGGTAGAGTTGGGGATATATTCAATCCCCACTCACAAGGTTCATAAAAACAAAAAAACATATAATCGCAAATCAAATCAAAATACAAAATGGCAAGACAATGCGTAGTCTGTAACACAGACATTCCAGAAGGAAGACTTAAAATATTACCTAACACAAAGACTTGTGTTAACCATTCAACTACAGAATCGTATGCTGCTAGAAGAACCTTTAATGGTACATCAGCAGATGATCTTGAAAGTGGGATTCAGATATTTAAAAATCAAGAAGAGGCTAGACGGATGGACCATTTAGATAATCAACAATATAACTAATGTCTGACGATCGACACGAAGGATATAGACAATTGTTTACACGACAATACATCCAAGAGGTTATTAGCAACACAAACAATAAGCAAGAGTTGGCTGATATTTTTTACAATGTGATTGAGATTGCCTTACATAAGGAACGTAAACAACCTTACCCTACAGTGAAGAGTGTGTTGCAAGAAGCTTTAGAACTTAAAAATAGAATGATATGAAACCGGATCCATTCACATTTAATGTACAAAATATCACAGACATTAAACCAAAGTATGATTTTGACGAGATCGGTAATGGTAAATTTGAGATCTTCATTAATGGTGACATGACGTTCACCATCCGCTTTGGAGCTTTTCTGGACTACCAGCTTAATATCGATAGAGAGCAAAATAATGGAGAGTTGTTTATGTTTTTGATGAACAGATACTCCGACAAAACTGTGTCACATGCTATTTACGATCTCTATGATATTGGTTTTCCGGTTGATACATGGCTAATAAACTACATAGATCATCTAGCTAATCGTAGCACAAAATACAATGCAATGTTGCGGATGCTGTCTATGCTTAAAAACTTTGGAGAAGATAATGCAGACGACTACGATAGTGGCAGTCTGAATTACTAATCATAACCCAACACCCGATAATTAAAAACTAAAAACAAATGGAAACACTTTATTTTACTTTAGGTATTGCTTTTGTGGTTGTTGCAGCTGTTGCTGTAGGAGCCGTATGGGCAATGTTCAAGGTGGCGAAGTTGAATTCAATGTTGCGTGATGTCGAGCAACAATTTGGAAGTACCCATCGAGACATAGAAATGGTCAACGAGACCATTCACAATCAGATGAATAACAATATGCGTGACTTGGATGAGCGATTCAATTCCCTAGATAGAGAATTGGACAGCAAATTCATAGAAGTCAGCAGAGCGTGCGATGAATTGCATGGTATAATCGATTCTCGTGTAGATGAGATTTACAGAACAATCGATTCTCGTGTAGACAAACTTGCTGCAAAGCAAGAAAAACAACTCCTTAAAGGATAATTAATTAACCCATCGGGTGTTGGGTTTATTAACTATTTATAATCATGAGACGACTTTTCTTACCAATATTAGTGTTAGTGGCTGCTTTATCTTTAGCAGCTACCGCTGCATATTATAGTGTGTTCGGTATCAGCAAACTATTCTCAGCTCAAGTAACAGCTGTAGTAATAATGGCTGGAACACTCGAAACAAGTAAACTAATCACAGCAGCATATTTAGAACGTTTTTGGAAAAAGATCCACTGGATACGTAAAACCTATCTAATGATAGCCATGCTAATACTGATGGCCATTACCTCATTGGGTATTTATGGTTTCCTAGTGTCAGCATATCAGGAAACAGCATACGCTATGCAAGCTGTGGATAAGCAAGTGGAGTTACAGCAAAAGAAGCGTGATAGGTATGAAACACAAGCTACTGAATTAACACAACAACAGAAGGACATTAATGCTCAAGTGATTGAGCTCAGCGAAAGCTTAGGTAAAAACGTAGTGCAATACACGAATGCAGATGGGCAAGTGATCACTACACAATCAAGCTCCACACGAAAAATCATACAACAACAGCTAGATGCTCAAACTGCGAGAAGAGATAGTATAGCTGTGAAACAAGATATAATCAATGACAGTATTACAGCAATAGACTTACGTATATTAGATTTGGAAACAAACTCTGATGTTGCTGCTGAAATTGGACCGCTCAAGTATGTTGCAAGCATTACTGGAAAGGATACTGACCAAGTAGTAAACTGGTTCATATTGTTATTTATCATTGTATTTGATCCGTTAGCTATTATCTTGCTGATATCAGCCAACAAAGCGTTGGGTGACAGAGGTAAGAAGGAGTGTAAAGTTGAGATGGTTAAAGCCCCAACTCCAACTCCGGAACCCGATGTTTTACCCGAACAACCAAAGATTGATGGT
>Ga0129324_10001348_pt1 | contig 15976 bp, 18 predicted proteins | sample CPBDNA_7_FD_96879 | JGI IMG/M metagenome (GOLD analysis project Ga0129324, IMG submission 96879) | Freshwater to marine salinity gradient microbial communities from Chesapeake Bay, USA - CPBay_Spr_15_0.2_DNA | ecosystem: Environmental > Aquatic > Marine > Coastal | place: USA: Chesapeake Bay... | reverse complement strand
TTCCCGTATTTTACTTTGTGTATAATATGGCGAATTATTATCATTTCATTTATGATACCTTACCATATCTGTATTCATACTTTAATGAGAAGGAGATACATCCAGATCTAAAACTTCTTGTAAGTCCACCAGAAGGAAAGGATGATCTTTATCCATTTGTGTGGGAATCTCTTGAACTCCTTGGTATTACTAGGGAGGACGTTGTATTTCTGAACCCAGAAACCATTTACAATAGTGTTGTGGTTGGATCATCTCTCACACATAATGGTCTTTCAAATACTCCACCACATTCCGGAGTGTTTGATATTATCAATCGTATGAAAGGTGACTATCAAGGACCAGAAAAGATTTACATCTCTCGCCGCACTTGGTTGCATAACAACTTAGAAAATATTGGAACCAACTACACGGAACGTAGACGTTGTGTGAATGAAGATGAGATGGCAGAACTCTTCAAATCATATGGATATGAAGAGGTCTTTTGTGAAAACATGACGATGAAAGAAAAGATTGGATTGTTCAACTCTGCCAAATATATCGCTGGACCTATTGGTGGAGGTATGTGTAATGTTATCTTTTCCTCACCTGAAACAAAAGTTATCTCAATTAATAGTCCGACATTTTTTGATGTAAATAGTCGTTTTGAGTATTCAATGCTACACACTCAACTACATCATTTTGATGATACTGAGTTTGTGGAGCAAATTGAAGAGAGTGTGGAGGGTGATAGTGCTCTTTCTATATCTGGTGGTCTAAACTCCCCTTGGAGGGTAAATCTAAATACGTTAGCAACATTTCTTAACGATGTCTGAAATACTAGAACTAGCTAGAGAGATTAGTGATTACACTATCTGTGGTGAAGGTAATGTTTCCGTAAGAGTTGATGAAAATACATTCTTAATCAAGGCAAGTGGTACAAGTCTTCATACTTTATCAGAAGAAGACTTGACCCTGTGCAATACAAATGGTGCTCAGATAGAATTGTCTCATAAGAAACCAAGCATTGAAACTTCCTTTCATGCTTGGATTATGAAGACTTTTCCAGAGATCAATTTCATTGCCCATAGTCATCCTCCACATACTACTAAGATTATTTGCTCAGATTCTATCTATGACTTTGCACACAACCGTTGGTTTCCAGATCAGATTGTAAGAAATGGAATTAAGTCTTGTGTTGTTCCATATGCCCCACCAGGAGAGGCAATCTTAAAACTGGTAGAAGAACATGTGACAAAGTTCATTGAATGTGAAGGTTTTTTTCCTAAGTTGATTTTATTGCAGAATCACGGTATAATCACAGCATCTGCATCTAAGAAAGATTGTGCTGCCGCATCATTGATGTGTGAGAAGTCTGCCGATATTTTTATTGGTGCAAAACTTTTAGGTGGAGTTAAGTTTTTAACAAAACAAGAAGTTGCTGATGTTGATCTGTGTCCCAATGAAAATTATCGGAGAAATATGTATCAATGAAAATAATTTATGTTGATATTGATGAAACAATTTGTCATCGTGAGACATCGGTAGATTTTGGTACGACTCATGACTATACCAAGGCACAACCAATTGTAGAGAATATTGAGAAGATCAATAAACTTTATGATGAGGGAAACACAATTGTTTATTGGACTGCTAGGGGTAGTAGAAAACAAATCAATTGGATGGAACTTACTAAAAGGCAATTAGATCAGTGGGGGGCAAAATATCATGAACTGAAGGTTGATAAACCCTTTTATGATATTTTCATTGAAGACAAATCGTTGAGGATTGAAGAATTATGAAAATTATTTCTCATCGAGGTAACATCCGTGGTTCAGTACCAGATAAAGAAAATAGACCAAGTTATATTGATTGTGCTATTGGAAATGGGTATGATGTAGAAATTGATATTCGTTTAATTGGAGACGAACTCTGGTTAGGTCACGATGAACCACAATATAAAGTTGATCATACATGGTTAACTAAAAGAGAAAGTAGATTGTGGATTCACTGTAAAAATTTTGATGCTGCAAAAGAGTGTTCAAGATATCAGTCTTTTTGTCATTCTGATGATCCATTCATTTATACATCAAATAATAAAATATGGTTGCATGGCGAAGGAGAGAATAATTATAAATTAGATCAAAATACTATTATTCCTCTTATTGATACAGACTCAATAAAAAAATTCGCAACTAACTCTGGAACTCCATATGGAGTTTGTACCGATTATCCTATTCTTTTTGGAGACAAATAATGACTAAATTTGCAGTTTGTTTTTCTGGTTATCCTAGATTTGTAAAAAATCAATTTGAAAATATTAAAACCAATTTCCTTGATGGTCTTGGAGATTATGACATTTATGCAAAGTTTCAATGGGTGGATGATTGGAAAAATCACCAAATCCATCATGAATATGATGATAAATTTACAACTAATGAACTTGAAGATTTTAAAGAGCTTTACGGTCCTTTAAACCTAAAAAAATTAGAAGTCATTGAACCATATAAGTTTGATGATATTACATTCAAGTCTGTATCTGCAGAACCCGATATGTTTCTAACTGAAGAGCAGTCTCTGGATGTTTCTTACAGGATGAAATGTCAGTTTCAAGGAATTGCGGATTGTGTAGATCTTATAGAAAATGTTGATGACTATGAATACATTGTTAGAATGAGAACAGATCTGATATTTCTGTCAGAGATTGAAATGAAAGATCTTGAAACTGATGTTGTTTTAAATCAAGATGGATTTGTTGCGGGTAGAGATAGACCAAATTCTGATTGGTTCTTTATTGTTCCATCTAAACAAAATCAGTTCTATTATGACATGGCAAAAATTGAAGAACACTTTGTTGATGGTGTTAGGCATACCCATAAAGTTTTATTTGATGTTGGACAAAAATATGGAATTGAACATCATGAGTTTGATGTTCGGACACCAACTGCAACTGGTGGATCTGTAAGTTCTCCTCTCAAAGATCCAACTGGAAAATATGAAGTAATTAGAAGATATTAATGGCATCTGTAATTGCTAAAGCACCTTTAAGAATCGGTCTTTCTGGCGGAGGAACCGATCTGGAACCATATTGCTCAAAATATGGTGGTGTGGTTTTGAACGCAACCATTGATCAGTATGCATACTGTAAGGTGGAAGCACATGATGATTGGATTTTTAAAAGTATAGATTTGGGTGTTGAAGAAATATTTAAATTCTGTCCATCGGAATATGTTAGTGATCATCCATTAAAACTTTTAATAAATTCTTACTTATACCTTGTTCAAAAAAGTTCAATTAAAAGTCCTGTAAAAATTACAACTTATTGTGAAACACCTCCTGGTAGTGGTCTTGGAAGTTCTAGTGCTGTTGTAGTATCTTTGGTTTCTGCATTGTCTGAATATTTAAATATTCCTCTTGGAGAATATGATATTGCTCAAAATGCTTTAACGATTGAAAGAAAAATATGCAATTTTCCTGGGGGAAAACAGGATCAATTTGCATCGGCATTTGGAGGATTTAATTACATTGAGTTTTTAAACACTGGTCAAGTAATTGTCAATCCTCTTAGATTGAGTAATAAAATTCAAAACATGTTGGAAATGAATACTGTATTATACTATGTTGGAAAACCTAGAAAGAATTCCAGAGTTATTGAAACTAACATGTATAATTTAAAAAATGATATTTCTTCCATTGAAGCAACACATAAAATTAAATCCGCATGTCAAGAATTTAAAAATAAACTTCTAACTGGTGATGTCAGTGGAATATCCAAATTGATGAATGATTACTGGAATCTTAAATTGAAAACAAGTAATCAAATTGGATCAAAGGAATTGATTGATGTCTATGATTATGCCATAAGAAATGGGGCAACGGCTGCTAAGATATCCGGAGCAGGTGGAGGTGGACATATGATTTTATTCACTGAATTTGAAAATAGACATACATTATTGACTTCATTAAATAGTAGAGATTCTGGAAGAGTAGTCCCTTTCAAATTTGTAAATAATGGAGTTGATGTATGGAGACAGTAGAATTGCATCCAAAAGGTTGGGGATATGAAAAATGGATTGTAAACAATGAAATGTACTGTGGAAAACTTCTCTTTTTTGAAAAGGGGAAAAAATGTTCATGGCACTATCACAAAATTAAAGATGAGACATTTTATCTTCAGTCTGGAAAAATTCTTCTTTATTATGGAGACACTGATAACATTGACGAAGCAAAAACTGCTATACTTGAATCTGGAGATAAGTTTCACATCTATTGTGGACTAAGACATCAGATGGTTGCGATTGAACCATCTGAACTATTTGAATTTTCTACACAACATTTTGAACATGATAGTTACAGAGTTATCAAAGGGGACTAAATTATACCTTTTGGTTGGTGGTAAAGGAACCAGAATCTCTTCTATTACTAAGGGATTGCCAAAAGCAATGATTGATATTAATGGAAAAAGATTTATTAAACATGTGATTGAAAATTTGAAAGGATTTGATATAACACTTGTCTGCTCAAATTTAAACTATAGTTATTTTACTGGAGATCTAACATTACATGGTCTTGGAGTAGAATTTTTTAATGAAGGAGATCCATCGGGAACGGGAGGATTTCTTAAAAAAATTGATTTGCCAGAATCATTTTATGTGATGAATGGAGATACTTTTTACAGTGGTGATATTAATCTAGATTGTGATGAATCAACTATATTTGTTCAGGAAAAAAAAGTTAATTCTGATGAAGGATATATTCTTGGCGAAAATGGAAAAGTAAAATCATTTGTTGAAAAATGTATTTTTTCAAAAGGGGAAACACGTTTTGTGAATCTTGGGATTTACAAATTTTATAAAAAAGATTTGCACTTGTCATATACAAACTTGCCTTTAAGTATTGAATATGATATATTAACTAATATGGATCTTTCTTATAAAGTGTTAAACACTCGTGGATTTGATATTGGAACTCCAGAAAGATTAAACTTATTTGAGGAATGGATGTGTTAAAAATTATTGGTGCTACTGGAAATGTTGGCAGAAGGTTATTGGAAAAGTCTCTTGATGTCTGGCATAATGATGTTGAAGCAATTGCAACAAGATTGGATAAAGATCAACTTGACTATGACTTTGATTCATTGACTTTGAATGATGTTATAGTTTTTTGTGCAGCAGTTTCTGAACCAAGTGTTTGTGCTAATAATCCGGAATATGCTAGAAAGGTCAATGTAGAATCTACAATTGAATTCATTCAAAGGTGTATAGAAAGAAACTCCAAGGTAATTTTTCTTTCTAGTGATGCTGTGTATGGGGAAAAATCACATTCATTTGATGAGAGATGGGAAATTGATCCCATTGGAGTTTATGCTCAAATGAAGTCTGAAGTTGAGAAAAAATTTATGGGAGATCCATTCGTAAAATTTTTAAGATCTTCTTATAATTTTTTTAGAGAAGATAGATTTATTAGTTACCTTGGAAAATGTTCCAAGAATGGAGAGGAGGCAGAAGTTTTTTCTCCTTTTAGTAGATCTGTGATTCATCGTGATGATATCGTTGATGTTATTCTTAGCCTATCTAGAAACTGGGACTATTCTCAAATTATAAATTGTGGAGGACCGGAGAATATTTGTAGGTCTGAATTTGCTCAAATTGTAAAGGAAGAATTATATCCAGATCTCAAAATCAATGTTGTCAGACCTAATGAAGAATTTTATCAAGATAGACCATCTATCATTAACATGAGATCTCCTCTTTTGACTGATATCTTAGGAAGACCACAAAGAACATTGAGAGAGGCAATTCGTATGGAGTTTGGTATTAAATGAAAAAAACAATTCTTATTACAGGAATTACTGGTCAAGTAGGATCTCAACTTGCAGACTATGTTCTTGCCAATACTGACTATGATGTTGTTGGTATGATGAGATGGCAAGAACCTCTTGATAACATATATCATCTCACTGATAGAATTAATAAAAAAGATCGCATTTCTTTATATTATGCAGATCTTAATGATAGCATGTCAATCAAAAGAATGATAGAAGAATGTCGTCCAGACTATATTTCCCATCTAGCCGCACAATCATATCCTAAAACTTCCTTTGATATTCCTATTGAAACTCTTCAAACTAATATTATTGGAACGGCAAATTTACTTGAATCAATTCGTAATCTTAAAGAAAGAGATGGATATGATCCTGTAGTTCATGTATGTTCTTCTAGTGAAGTTTATGGTCGTGCTCCAACTGGAGTGACTCTTTCTGAGGAAACTCCGATGCATGGTGCAAGTCCTTATAGTATTAGTAAAATAGGAACTGATTATTTGGGTAGGTTTTATGGGGAAGCATATAATATTAGAACTTTTATGACACGTATGGGAACTCATACTGGACCTAGAAGGAGCGATGTATTTTTTGAAAGTACGGTAGCAAAACAAATTGCATTAATTGAATATGGATATCAGGAACCAATTGTTTATGTTGGCAATCTTTCAAGTACAAGAACATTTCAGGATGCTAGAGATGCTGTGAGGGCTTATTATCTTCTTCTTGAAGCAAGTGCCGATGGAAAAATTGAACCTGGAGATTATTTTAATATTGCTGGAGAGGAATCTTTTAATCTGTCTGAAGTTGTAGATACTCTTATTAGTTTTAGTACAGTTAAAGATATTAAAGTTCAAACAGATGTGAACAGGATGAGACCAATAGATGCTGATTATCAAATGTTTGACAATACTAAAATTCGTAAAACTATAGATTGGAAACCAGAAATACCTACAAGTCAAATGTTTTTGGACCTTTTAAACCATTGGAGAGATGAAATTAAGAATGGAAAGATTCCTCTAAATCGTTGACTTATGAAGCAATATATACTATGATTGAAACAAATAATTATTTTACGAATGAAACCAAAAATCATTATTTGGGGTCATCCCCTAGGAACTCATACGCATTCATATTCTAATCAAGGATATTATAAAGCATTTAAAAAGTTAGGTTATGAAACTCATTGGTTCCCAGATCAAGAACCAGATAAAGATTTTGATTTTTCCAATTGTATTTTTATTGGAGAAGGGGATAGCGGAGCAAAACATATTCCTATTAATGATACCAGCACCTATTTCATGATGTATCTTCCTGACCCTAGGAAGTTTGATGGTGCAAAGAGGTTGATTGATGTTCGCTTGACTGCCAAGAACTGTAAAGATCATATCTATGATTTTTCCTTTGATGCAAGTAAATGTAAAAAAATGGGTCCAAGTGTTTGGTTTGAACCAAAGCAAGAGGGTCTAATCCATTTCAAAAACAATTATGTAGATGCTCAAATCCCAGATCGGGATAAGATGTATATTAGTTGGGCAACGGATTTACTTCCAGATGAGATAGATTTTGATGAGATGTATCGGGAAAGAGAAGATGCTATCTGGTTTTGTGGAACAATATCTCAATCTGGTCAAGCAGAAAACTGGTCAAACTGGAAACCATTTATTGAGCAATGTTCCGAAAATGGAATTGATTTCCATTATAATGACGTGTGGCAGAATCCATTATCCTTTGAGGAAGTGATGGAATTGACTAGAAGATCAATTCTTGGAATTGATATTAGGGCAAAATGGCATGTTGAAACGAGAGTTGTAACTTGTAGGGTTGCTAAGAATATTAGTTATGGACATCTTGGACTGACAAACTCGGAACAAATTTATCAGGAGATGGATGGTAACTGTGTTTATAATCCAGATCCTGCACAACTATTTCATGATGGAATGGCGAATAGAAAAAATTATGAAATGATTCGCCAAGGTATGCAATATGTAAAAGAAAATCATACTTATATTAATAGAGCTAATTCATTGTTGAAAGTTTATGAGGAAGGATTATGAGTAATAAGGTTACAATTGTTTCTGCTCTTTTTAATATTGAAAGGGAGAACATGGATGGTAGAAAGTGGGAAGAGTATTTGAAGTGGTTTGATATTACTTTGAAACTAAAATGTCCTATGGTTCTTTTTGTTACCGAAGATGTAAAGGAATTTGTTGAATCCCGTAGAAAAGAAATTCCTACAGAAGTTATCGTTCAAGATGTTGAATCTATTCCATATTACTATCTAAAGGATAAGATTCAAACTATTCTTGATTCTGATGAATATATTCAAAAGATCTCAGATCCAGATAGGATTGAATGTAAACATGCAATGTATTCGGTAATTCAGTATTCTAAGTTTAAGTGGATGGAGGAAGCAATTAAGTTGAATCCTCATAATTCTGACACGTTCTTCTGGTTGGACGCTGGTGGATCAAGATTCTTTGAGGACTTTGATTTGAATCAAAATTATCCAGGTGACCTTGCTTTGGAAGCACTAGAAGATATGGGAGAAAGTTTCCTTCTTCAAATGAACTGTGATTATTATCCAGACTTGTTCAATGCAGAAGAACTTCCTCTTGATTATCTTTATGATAATAGGTCATATGTCTTAGGATCTATGTTTGGTGGGCATAAGAATGTCATTCCAAAAATTTCAAGCATGGTTGAAAATATTTTTATTGATGAAATGATTGAGAAGGGTAGTGTTAATAATGAGCAGATTGCCCTTGGATATTTGATTAAAAAGTATCCTGATGACTTTGCTCTTTATTCACGGACTAATGGAAAACACATGGATATTTTTTCGGAGTTGACTTGATGAGAATAGCAATTGTTGGTCCTGGCATCATGCCAATTCCCCCTACAGGTTGGGGTGCCGTAGAAATTTTAATTTGGGACTATAAACTTGCCCTTGAAAAATTGGGACATGAGGTGTGTATTGTAAACACCCCAAGTCCTGTTGAAATTCTTCAACAAATTAATGGTTTTAGACCAGATTTCGTTCATATTCAATATGATGATTTTGTTGAACTATGTCCTCATATTCCATATCCAACTGCAATAACCAGTCATTTTGGATATCTTGAACAACCAAATAGATGGGATTATTATGGTCCTAGAGTTGCAAAGAAGTTTGCAGAAATTAGACCAATTACATTTTGCCTATCACCTGGAATTAAAGAAACCTATGAAAGGGCTTTGAATGTTCCTTCGGATAAACTATTTGTTACTCCGAACGGAGTTAATGTAGATAAGTTTTCTTTTAAGGAAACTCCAAAGTATCCAGATCGTAGTATCTATCTTGCAAAGATTGACTATCGTAAGAGACAGCATCTTTTCCAATCAATTGATAGTCTTTGGTTTGCTGGAAATAATGCGGATCCAAGATTTAATACTTCAAGAAATTATCTTGGGGAATGGTCTAAGGATATTCTGTATAAAAATCTTACTGACTACGGAAACTTAATTCTTCTCAGTGATGGGGAAGCACATCCTCTAGTTTGTCTTGAAGCATTTGCATCTGGACTTGGGGTGGTTATCAGTCAATGGGCTGCCGCTAATCTTGATCTTTCTAAAGATTTTATTACAGTAATTCCAGAAGACAAGATTAATGATATTGAATATGTTGAGCAAAAAATTGTAGAGAATAGAAAATATTCTGTTAACAATAGGGAAGAGATTCTTGAATATGCAAAACAGTTTGATTGGGTTAATGTTGTAAAAGATCAGTATATCCCAATCATGCAGAAAATCATTGATAGTAATAAACCAAAAAATGTTGTTAGTATCTTTGCTGGTCATGATGCAAATGTCTCTTTCTATAATGCAGAGAAGGATGAATACCATCTCATTGAAATTGAGAGACTTGTAAAGAAGAGATATTTCAGACTTCATGTTGATAATAGCACTGAAGAAATTAGAGATATCTTGATGCAATGTCAAAAAATTGCTACTGAAGAATGGGGAATCAAAAATGATTATGAAATGGCATTGGTTTGTTCTGATGGGTGGGTTAGTCCACCATCTTTGATTAAAGAAGTTTTTAACACAGATAATGTAAGAACAATTGCTAAGCATCATCATTGCCACGCTTCCGCAACATTCCACCAATCACCATTTGATGAAGCATTGATTGTTTCTTATGATGGTGGTGGGGACGATGGATTCTTCAACATTTATTCTGCAAATTCTAATGGAGTTAATCTTCTAGAATCAATCCCATCTGATTTTGGTGGTGGTTATTTGCTTTGTGGTTCTTTAGTTCGTGAGGTTGCCGAAAAGAGTAAGCATCAACTGGCTCTGTCTGGTAAGTTGATGGGACTTTGTGCCTATGGTAATGTAATTGAAAAATATGTTCCAGCATTTTCTGAATTTTTCTTTGACAGAAACTACAAAAAACTTGCAGAATCTACTGGTCTTCCTTTAAAGAATCTTGATGATCCTTGGAAAAATCCTATGGACAACTGGGTCTTTGAAGAACAAGAGGCATATGATATTGCGGCAACAGCACAAGAAGCATTTGAACGTGCATTCTTTAGTGTTCTTGATAAGTATGATCAGAATGTTCCTCTTTGTTTGTGTGGAGGAGCAGCACTAAATGTTTTGGTTAATGAGAAGGTAAAGAATACTTCTAATCGTCAACTATACATTTCTCCAAACCCTCATGATGGAAGCTTGTCTTTAGGTCATATGTTCCTTTATAAGACACCATCTAAGAAAGTTGAAATTGCTTATTCTGGATTGCCTCTTTTAGATAGAAAAGAACTTCCATCTCTTATTAAAGAACATGGTGCAACAAAAGTAACAAAGAAAGATATTGCTAACCTGTTAAAGGGAGGAAATATCATCGGTCTTGTCTATGGTGATTCTGAAGTTGGTCCCCGTGCTCTTGGAAACAGATCAATTGTATGTGATCCAAATATCAAGGAGATGAAGGACATTCTCAATGCCAAGGTAAAGTTTAGAGAATGGTATCGTCCTTTTGCACCATTCTGTAAAAAAGAAGATGCATCAAAGTATTTTGAGTCTGGTAATTTTGAAAATCTAGAGTATATGAGTTATGCTCCTAAAGTTAGAGATGAGTATGTTGATGTCCTTCCTTCTATTACACATGTAGACAACACTGCAAGACTTCAAACAGTAACCGAAACATCTCATTCTCATTTCTATGAATTGTTGACAGAATTTGGAAAGATTTCCGATACAAATGTTCTTCTTAACACTTCATTTAATATCAGAGGATTTCCAATCCTTTCTACAATAGAGGATGCTCTGTATGCTCTAAATAATACCCAAATGGATTATGTTGTAATTGAAGATTATCTATTTAAGAAAGCATCATGAAATTTGAAATAGGAGATTACACCATTGAGTGTGATATTGACCCAACTATAGAAAACAATGCAAGCGACAATAAGATTCCAATTGAAGACATTGGATTTATCTATAATTGTCTTTTCAAACAGAAAAGAGCATTTGAGCATTCTGTAGAAGCAATTAGAAAAGTTTATCCAGACTCAAAAATATATGCGGTATCTGACGGGGGTCTGGACTACTCTTACATGGAGGATGATAAGTTTAAATTTTCTATGGAAGAGGATACGGTTTCAGACCTCAAAAAAGTAGGAGGAGAAAATTTCCTTGATCAAGAGTGTCAGCGTATTATTAAACGAGGTATGGCTGCTACTCTTGATAGACTTGAGCGTGGTATTGAATACTGTGGAAATCCAGAATGGATTTGTATGACAGAACCTGATGTTTTAATTAGGGGTAAATTATCTGCTCCTGAAAACGGAAAACTTTTAGGATCTAGAATAAACTGTGGATGGAGAACTCCAAAAGCATTAGAGCAGTTTATGGGTCTTAATGAAGTTATTTCCGAAATTGAAGGATCTATTCCTGTACTACGTTGGGGAGCAGTTCCTGTAGTATTTCATACAGAAACTTTTTTGAAAGCTCTTAGAATGTATAGAGATAACTTTGATATTGTTGACAAGTTTTCTGAGAAGCATTATGCTCCAGGAACTTTTGATTTGTTTATTGGTCTTGTATTTGCCTTGATTGGTGAACCAGAAGTATATAATTCTGAAGTTACCGAATGTTTGAGAAACCCTAGTTGGAAAAATTCAGATCATCCAATTGTCCATCAATATAGAGAGTATTACGAACAAAGTGATTTTTACGGAGTAGCAGCATGAACAGAGTAGAAAATTATGCAGTATTGAAAGATAGAATCGTTACCTGGTTGTCAGATTATCTCAACAATAATGGATTGAAATCTTTTGTTGTTGGTGTTTCTGGAGGAATTGATTCTTCTGTAGTATCAACTCTCTGTGCCGAAACAGGACTTCCAACATACGCTATTGGAATGCCAATTCATCAGAACGAAGAACAGGAAAATTTATCCGATACTCATCTTGAGTATTTGCAGAATACTTATTCTAATGTGATTGTTCACAAATTTGATTTGACTAAAGTTTTTGATACATTTCAATTCACTATGAAAGAGTTTGGGCACAATAAACTCTCTCTTGCCAATAGTCGTTCTCGTCTTCGCATGGTAAATCTATACCAGGTAGCAGGATCTGTTGGTGGTATTGTTGTTGGAACTGGAAATAAGGTAGAAGATTACGGTGTTGGGTTTTACACTAAATATGGTGATGGCGGAGTTGATATCGCTCCTATCGCAGACCTTTATAAGACTGAAGTATGGGAACTTGGAAAATTCTTGGGGGTTGACTCAAGGATTATTGAAGCAAAACCGACTGATGGACTTTGGGATGATGGTAGAACAGATGAAGATCAACTAGGTGCCTCCTATGCAGACTTAGAAGAAGCAATGGAGACTGGTAGTGGTCCTGGAATTGAATCTCTTTTAAAGTTTGCATCGATGAATAACCACAAGATGCAACCTATTCCTACATTCAAACTATGACAGCAACAATTGAAGATGTAAAAAAGTTTTGGAATGATCGTCCATGTAATGTTCGACATTCCAAAAAAGAAATCGGAACAAAAGAATACTATGATGAGGTGGAAGCAAAAAGATATACTGCAGAACCGCATATCTTAGATTTCGTTGACTTTAAATCCTGGAAAGGAAAAAAAGTTTTAGAAGTTGGATGTGGGTTGGCAACTGATGGAATCAATTTTGCTCGTTATGGTGCAGAGTATTCTGCTACTGATTTGTCAGTAGAATCTCTTAATCTTGCCAAAAAGAGATTTGAAGTGTATAATGAAAAAGGAAAGTTTTATCTTGGAAATTCTGAGGAACTATCTTCATTTTTGCCATCTGAAACATATGATTTAATTTATTCTTTCGGGGTTATTCACCATAGTCCCGAACCAGAAAAAATTATTTCTGAAATAAGAAAGTATATGCATGAGAACAGTGTTCTTAAAATTATGCTTTATGCTAGTGAGTCTTGGAAAAACTATATGATTGAATCTGGTTTTGATCAACCAGAAGCACAATATGGATGTCCAATTGCAAACACTTATACCAAAAAAGAAGTTGAAGATCTTCTGGATGGTTTTGATGTACTTTCTATAGAACAAAATCATATTTTTCCTTATAAAATTGAATCATACAAAGAAGGCAGGTATGAAAAACAACCATGGTTTGAATCTATGCCTTCTGAAATATTTGATGTATTAAAAAAGAATCTTGGATGGCATTTACTTATTACAGCAAAATTAAAGGAGGATTGATATGAGTAAAAAATTATCAACAAAAGTTGCCATGATTGGTGTTGGTAAACTTGGACAAGCATGTGCTGAAGTTATGGCAGAAACATATCCTGTCGTTGGATATGATGTATCTCCTAGAAGTCCTAGAAACTTTGAGATGGTTGATACTATTGAAGAAGCAGTTTCATTTGGTGATATTGTTTTTATTGCAGCTCCTACTCCCCATGATCCTCTTTATGATGGTCGTCAACCAACACATCATCTTCCAAATAAAGACTTTGACTATACCATTGTCAAAGAAATTCTTTCTAATGTAAATCAGTATGCAAATAAATCAAAACTTGTCGTTTTGATTTCTACTGTTCTTCCTGGAACTACACGTAGAGAACTGGAACCACTTATTACCAATGCAAGATTTGTTTATAATCCATATCTGATTGCCATGGGGACAGTCGGTTGGGATTTTTCTAATCCTGAAATGGTAATGATTGGAACTGAAGACGGATCAGAAACTGGTGATGCTAGAGAACTGATTAAATTTTATCGTCCAATGATGAACAACGAACCTCGTTATGTTGTTGGCACTTGGGACGAATGTGAATGTATTAAGATCTTCTATAATACATTTATTTCTGCAAAATTGAGTCTTGTTAATATGATTCAGGATGTTGCAGAACGTCAGGGTAATATCAACGTTGATGTTGTAACTGATGCTCTGAAAAATTCTAATCAAAGAATTATGGGTCCTCGTTATATGAAGGCTGGTATGGGCGACGGAGGTGCTTGTCATCCGAGAGATAATATTGCTCTTCGTTGGATGTCTGAGAATCTTGGTCTTGGGTATGATTTGTTTGATGCCATTATGGAAGCAAGGGAAATTCAGGCAAAAAATCTTGCAGATAAACTTCTAGAACCTGGTCTTCCAGTAGTTATTGTTGGTAAGGCATATAAACCCCATGTTCATTATGAAGATGGATCCTATAGTATCTTAGTTGGTCATTATGTTGAAGAACTTGGTGGAACGGTCTATTATGATGATGAATATACTGGAGATAAACCACCAGAGAATCTTGGTCCAGCGTCATATTTGTTAGGTCATGATCCAGAATCTGCATTCTTAGGATGTCTTGATCCTGATCCAGATAAAGAAACAAACTCACTTTTCCCAAATGGATCTGTAATTATTGACCCATGGAGAAAGTGTCCTGATATTCCTGGTTGCACTGTTGTTCATTATGGAAATACTAGATTGAAAAAATGATGGATAAAAACAAGGCATCTTACAAACTCAAAGGACTTCCTCCCATTTACTGTATCAATCTTGATGAAAAACCTGATAGATGGAAAGGTATGGAGGACCAGTTTAAATACTGGGAAATTGAAAACTACACTCGCATTTCTGCATATGATGGTAGAGAGGGTAGAGATCTGGGAGACATTTTAAAAGGAAGATATCCAGATAATATGTCTTCTGGTGAAGTTGGATGTACGACTTCTCATCTTAAAGCAATGAAGCATTTCTTGGAAAACTCCGATGCTCCATGTGCTTTGATGATGGAAGACGACTGTGATATTTCAACAGCATTTTATTGGCCATTTTCTTGGAAGGACTTTTATGCAAAAATTCCTTATGATTATGATGTTGTTCAATTGGCAATTATTAATCCAGCACAAGTTCATTTACAATTACATAAGAGATTTGTAAATGATTTTTCTACAGCATGTTATATGATAACAAGACATCATGCAGAAAAACTGGTTCGTCTTCATTGTCGTGGAGATAAGTATAAAATTGACAACGGAGTCAAACCACGTGCAGTTGCTGATGACTTAATTTATAACTCTGGAAACACTTTTGCCATTCCTCTATTTCTCTATAAAGTAGAACTAGGTTCTGATATTCATAAAGATCATATCGATATTTTCCATAAATCGAGTTATGATGGAATATGGAACTTCTGGAAAACTAATGCTACAGAGGTTGAAGATTGGAATACAATCTTTGATTATAATCCATTCTTTGGAACATTGCCTCCTGGATTTGAAGGAAAGTAAGCATTTATACTCAATATGTCGGGAAACCGTAACAAGAGGGGCTTGACCCCTCTTTATTTTTGCTATATAATTCTGTAACAGTTCTTCACAAAACTACAATGACTGTAACAACTAATGAATATGGGCAGCAGAATATGTTTGCCAAAGAACCTCAAATGGTAATTGAGGACTATCACAGTAAGGGTCTTCTGACTCCTATGGAGGGTATTGAGCGTTATAATGGTCGCTGGGCAATGATGGGTTTCGTGTCGGGCTTGATTTCTTACGCAATTACTGGTAAACTCTTCTTTGGTATCTTCTAAGTATTTTTACCTATGTCCTACAATGTTACTCTCCGCACTCCCGACGGCACCGAGACCGTCATTCAATGTGAAGAGGATCAGTACATCCTTGAAG
>Ga0129324_10001347_pt1 | contig 15983 bp, 25 predicted proteins | sample CPBDNA_7_FD_96879 | JGI IMG/M metagenome (GOLD analysis project Ga0129324, IMG submission 96879) | Freshwater to marine salinity gradient microbial communities from Chesapeake Bay, USA - CPBay_Spr_15_0.2_DNA | ecosystem: Environmental > Aquatic > Marine > Coastal | place: USA: Chesapeake Bay... | reverse complement strand
TGCTATACACATCGTGGGCTTTTCTTGCGTTCTATACTGACAGGACTTCCCCTGAGACTTTGCGGAGGGTTTTTTTAAGAAGGATATCCCTTACCTCAACTTCTAAAAACAGTATAATGAAAAATTAACCAGTAAGCAACTAAAAAACTAATCTAATCTTTTCTTTTCAATCATTGAAATCATTTCTTGTGCTACCAGATCATGTTGTTCTTTAGGTATATATGTAGGATGAGTGCCTGCATTCTTTAATACTTCTTGCAAAGTATCATTGAAAGTACCGACTGTTAGAAGCTGTTTTTCAACATTAGATCTAGGAAGGTGAATAACTGTTTTACCTTGAATTAATTTGTTTAAAAGTAATAAATTTGCAACAAAGTTAAGTTGTAAAAGCTTTTCATTATGCCAAGTGTTCAACCAAAATTGTAGTTCAGATTTAATGTTATCATAGTTGAAAGGACTATGCATACGAAGTTGTTCTTTGAAAGCCTCAAGAGCTTTTTTGTCTTTAACAGCTTGTTTGATCTCATCTAAGGGGAAGTCTCTACGCCATCCTGGAGAATAGATATAGTCTGGTTTTGAGTGAAAAATTATGTAGAGATCTAAATTTTTGTGTTTTTGTATGTTCGCGATTGTTCTCATTAGAGAGCCTGTATTGGCTCCATACCAGTTTATAGTATTTTCATCAAAAAAGTAGTCACTCACAAGCTCACAATAGCTTTGATAACCCCAATTAAGATTGGGACGCCAAGCTGCTGATGAATCTCCAAAAATACCTATTTTCATTGGTCAGGGTGGCTGGATTAGAAATACCAGCGTTCTCCTCTCTCCTGAAAGGTGGATTCTATGCTCTCCCACACCCTTGAGACGAAGAAAGGAATCGAACCTCTGTAATTACGCATAACCACTCTGCCACTCATCGCCGCTAAACAGAAAAACCCTCTGTTAGACAAAGGGTTTAGTCCCAACACAGCCCCCAGTTACCCGCCTGTTGAGTGGACTCTCCGAATCTTTGGTATTATCAGTTCTGGTGCTTACCAATCTGAATTAACCCTACTACAGAGTCCTTGCCAATAGGGTGCTCAACTAAGTGGTGGTAGGCGACAGCCACGAAGGAGCACTCCCGATGAAAAAGTGGGGGTGTTTTTTAAGTCGTTCCCCCTGCCCCTCACAGAGCCGACTGCACTGTTACGCGTTGTGCAATGCGCCTAGTCCCGCGATATTTGACAAGCAGCCTTCTAGGTGGGGCTTGGGAATCGTAACACCGTGCCTTGCGTCAGTATCGTATGAAACGGCCTCTTTCACCCATGGGCGTGGGTCGAAAATGTGATGCAGGGCGAGACGCATTCCGTGACTCCGTTGGATCATTGACCGACTTTAACTTTCGCAGTTCAACCTGTAAAACAACCTGATTTTGCTCGGAGGATGATCCCTCATCTCATTTTCTATATAGATATTATCAAAAAATTAACGGCTGGGCAATCAAAAAGTATAATTTTTAAGAGTGGTGAGCCTTTTTATGTACTAAATCGCAGTACCTCTTTACTACACGCTCATTTCGCAGAGGACAACCACGCATCAACCATTGAAAACGCTCTTTCCAAGTAGCCTTATGAGTTATTCCATTCTCTGTGACAACTTTGAGGGTAAAAAACTTCCAGATCATGTAAATGCTCCTTTTTTCGATTAGAGATACAATTTATCTTAAAAAGGAGCATTTAGCAATCATGAATTAATATTCAAAAAGAGTTCCGTATGGAAAATGTGACTTATCTCCCATTAATCGTAGTGAGTGCCAAATCATAGCTTGATTACTTGAAATTACAGGTAATCCTATTTCTATTTCAATAGTTCTAATTTGATCCATCGCAGGCAGTGCTGCACAAGATAAAAATACTGCATCAACTCCTTCACTAGCTTGTATAGAAGCATTGAGTAGGCTTGAAGGAGAAACCCTTGAAATCTCATAGTCATTTTCGCAGTCCATATAAATATTGTGTACTACTTCAATACCGTGTTCCTCAAAGTATCCAGCAACTGAAAGAGAAACTTCTTCATAATAAGGAGTAACAAGACCAATCTTATTTATACCCATAGTTTTTAGAGCTTCTCTGCCAGATAAAGCAGGGTTGATAGCATGAACATTTGGACGACCTTGATTGATTGAAGAACACACATGATCATCACCAAGATTAGTAGCACAGCTGGTACAAGCGTATGCAATTACTTGTAACGGTTCTTCGGGAGTAATCAAAGAAGCTGCAGTACCAATTCTAGGACCCATTGCTTTCAAATTTTCGTTTGTTACAGGAGGGTTAAACTCTACTCTAGTAGTATAAACTCTATAGTTATTTTCCTTTGTAAAAACTCTATTAAAATCTTCTTGAACAATCGGATCTGTGCTTAAAGCAATCAACCCCACATTTTTTGTAGTTAAATCTGAAAGTTCTTTATCATAGTAGTTGCTTATCATTTTATCATTGCTCCTGATAGGCTCATAGTGAGTTTCAGACTCATACCAGCATTAGTTGATAAGTGATATGTCATCATAGGAATTTCATACAAATCCCCTGATTTCCAACGTGGGTAGAAAGAGTTTGCCATTTGAAGCATGTGTCCCCAATGCCAATCTGATACCATTAGTAGTAGTCTTTTTACTTCGCCAAGATCGCACTGACGTGTATCAGGATCAAAATTAAGATGATTATTAACACGACCCCAACCACCTAAGTAATCAAAATGCCAAGGTAAGGTCTGTCCTGGAAGATAAGCCATCAATCTAGGTAAACAGGTATCATAATCCATACCAATTTGTTCAAAAAAGTCACGACCTAAGATCTCTTTTAGCTTATCAGCAGAATCACCGTAGAGACCCCAGTTATACTCACAACAATTCATAGAGTTGTATCCTACCTTCATAGGAAGATCTAGTGTAAACTCATTACGACCTGTGTGATACGGTCTAGCTTCATAAAACTTCTTTTGACAAGTTTCTTTATTTTCTTTCATAAACTGAATAAAATCTTCTTGATTGATAGCAAAATTACCAATAAACCAATCTTCAGCATTATGTGTGTCCGTTAAGTTAGCACCTGTTTCTTCAGAAAACTTAATCCATTCAATATCTGGTCTATTTTCAATAAAATCCCATAGTTCTACTTCAGGATAACGAGCCATGCGACTTGTTTCCATATAGTACTCTGGATTTTCTGGTACGTAGCCGTCAGCAGCTACAATATCTTTAAGTGAGTAATTCTTATCCAATTATCATCTCCTTATGTGCGAGGTTATCGTCATACCCATCTTCGAGCTCTCCACTCCAATGGATTGTTACTTTTGGTGTAGGGCCGCTATTAGCACTTCCATGATACACGCCTGGTCTTAAATCCCAAACATCTCCACATTTCCATTGATTCATAACATGATTTCCATAGTGAAAGAAATGCCCAAAATCCCAATCACGAGGAAAAATCATATATCTACGTAGACGTTCATAGTTTGGTTTCGCATCCCCTGTACGTCTTATAAAAGAAGAATACGTATCACAATGACTCCAATGCATAGAACCAGGAGGTTGAATGAAAAGTGATATGCCTAACTTATCTTGTTTTAACATGGGAAATAAGTCACGAAGTGGTTTTTCCCAGTGTTCAAACTCTTCATTAGCAATTTTGAAATATGGAGTATTTCCCATAGTAATAGTATTATTACGCATCATCAACAGTGCTTGATCGCGAATAGGCGAATCAGTAGCATCATCTGTACCGTGCCAAATCTTCTCAGTTTCATAATCATATATCCAATATTTCTGAAAACGTCCATGTTGATTACATTTTTGAAAACACCACTGAGTTAACCCTTCCCAATCAAACTCATTAGCATAATTAGTCAAATACCAATCATCATCATGATCTTTTTTCATTGGATCCCAATGCCAAGGGTGTTGTTCTAAAATTTCTGGTACAACAGTGTGTTTAGGATCATGTCTACCAGAAGTAAGTGGAAACTTAATTACCGTCGGGTCATCCATTTTTTAATGCTCCTTTTGAAAAAAATTCTTACTCTCCTAGCAAATTTCCAACCAGGTGTATACCGATACCAACGAGGGTGGTTCTCTAACCACTCTATTTCTTTTTGTGTTGGTGCCATAATAACTAAAAACTCCCTGCTCATATTTTGACTCCTGTAATATTCATCGTGCATAAGGGATTAAACCCAAAATTGCCAGATAGATGAAAAACGTTTTGTTTAATTTGTTGTGATTGACCAGCAATATACTGATGACACACATGATTACCTATTAAATTATAATGACCCCACTCCCAGTCTTCTACAAAAGTTTGAACTCTAAAAACCTGATCTGTATTAATACTATGTTTTCTACAGTAAGAATTGTAAGTATCGGCATGAAGTCCAAGAGTAGTCATAGGAGGTTTGATAAATAATCTAATTTGAGTATGCTTTAATTCACCTACAAAATCAAAGTAAGCATCTAATAGAGGTTGATAAAAGTCGTCAAGATCTTCATCCCAAAACTCAAAGTAACAACTATTTTCATGACTCCAGCCAGTATCTAACCAAACTTGGAATAGCTCTTGAAACCCCTCAGACTTACTTTCGATAATATCTTGTCTTAAATTACCGTTTTCAAAGTAGTAGTCCCAACCCTTGCCATTTGCTTTCCTATCTTGAGAAGAACATTTTTCTATAAAATGAGAAGATAAAGACTTGTAGTCAAAAGGCATGACACCTAGATCAGGGCAATCATTATGATCTGTCTTTAGTGGGTCAAAATGCCAATCAAAATGTTTTGAAAACCTAGACTTAATGTCAATTAGTTCCATTTAAAATCCTCAAACCCATCAGAAAAGTACATCTCAGCTGCATACTCAGTGTTCCAATGATCCCAAATTTTTGTTTTATTAAATATAACAGTTAAGTTTCTACCTTCAAAATAAGTACAAACTGTTTTAGCTTTTGAAAGATCTTTGAATACTAATTTGCCTTCAAGTAGATAAAAGTCGTCTCTTTCAATAGATTCTATGTTATTTATAATGTAGTTTTTAACTTGTTGATAGGTAATCAATACACTAACCTCCTAAATTCTTTTTTAGCTAACCAGTGGTCTTCTTTAATAAATCCTGAAATCTTTAGTAATGGTCTGTTAACATAACTACAATTAGAAGTGGCATGTCTAACAGAAGCAAAATTAAAGTTAACAGCATCCCCTTGAGCCCAATTTGTCCAGTTGTAGTTTTCATAAGAAAATAACTGTCCTGGAGACCAGTTTTCAAGTGCTAACAAAATCCTACACAACCTCCAACCTTCTGGAGATTTAGTTATTGGGTTGTAGGGTAAATTAGCAACTGAAGAATCATATTCAATTGCTCTTTTTAGTGGTGTAGCTAAAAAGTCAACATGACGAGGAAACTGACCGCTAGGTGGTTGAAAATTAATATCTGTCTTTTCCCAGGTAAATTCAAATAGATTAGCTATCTCTTGTAGTTCTGGAAAACTGTCAGATAAGGTTACTTCTAGAAGTTGATATTGTTTTTTAAATCCGTGCATACGCATATTAACAAGTTCTGAATTATGTCTAAACGGGACAAATTCTTTTTGTTTATCTTGTTTTTTCAAACGCCACTCATCGGTATGTTTTGTATCAAAGTTTTCGACTACTTTGTTCTCCTTAGCAAAGTCATCAATCTTTTTAACTATTGGAGCCCAATCAGTTTCAACCTTAGCACAATTCCAGAAGCAAACATCTTGTGAATTACCACGCACAAACTGACTACTAGCTTCAGCAACCATATCATAGTGTGGATTCATCTCAACCCAGTGCATAAACTCAGCACAAGTGCGAGGCTTCATCATATCATCCCTAATTTCTTCTAGAATTTGAGGATCATATGGGTGTTTGTGTAAAAACTCTGAACCACCAACTTTATTCTGCGATTCGTCAAGTTCATCTAATTTTCTTTTTACATACGACATTTTCTCTCCTATTGACCTAAACAGATACGGCCAGTTTCATAAGCTATAATTTGTTTATAAGCGTATTGTCCATTTATCTTAGTGGACAATTGATAACGAAATTTGTCCTTTAATATTTGATCAAGTTCAGAATACATTATTCTGTCTTTGTCCCCTAAAAATGTGTTGTAGATGTGTTTTTGAAAAAGCTTCCCAAATAAGGGGATATCTCTACACACTCTTTTTACGGTGTCATCATAAGTGGGAGGATCATCGTAATATAAAGTTAAAATATTATCTTTATCAGGACTATTTTTAATAAATTTCTTCACTAAATGAAGCTGTTTAATGTGAAGATCAATAAAGTCATCACTTGTAAAAAATAACTCAATGTTTCTGTATTGAGCTAATTCGTGAATTTCAGAATCAAAAAGTCTTGTGTAATAAAAACCATTTTCAAAATAAACTTTAGGATCAGTCATCCCAAACAAATGACAAAAATTATTTCCTCTTATTCTTGGTAAATTGTAGTGTCTTAGAGACATAGAAGAACGAGTAAAAAGCCATTTTTCGCCTAAATAAGTATTAAAATAATCTAACTTGTTTTCATGAATCGTTAGTTTAGTTTTTGTTCCATTAAGAAGTTTTTTCGCATACGGAATAGCATATTGATCAGCTTCTTTATTCGATTTATTATTTTCACTACCAAATCTATATATTATTACTTCATCTATTGGTATATTATTTTTAATAAAAGCATGAAGCATGGTAATGCTATCTTGCCCTCCACTAAAATAAAGCTTAATATATTTATATTTATCTCTTAATTGTAAAGCTCTTTGTTTAAGAAGTTCATCAAACGTCACGCCTGGTTCTTTTGTAAAGTCACTAGAAAAATACTTATCAGAAAACACATTAAATTTAATGTTTTGTATATCACCTTGAGAAGCATCAATTACTTTAAGTTTATTTTTATATCGAGTACCTGCGTACTCCCAATATATATCTAACATTTTAAAATGACATCACCAAAATAAGTGATATCACTGAAACCATTGATTTTTAGTAAAGCACGATCAATAAACCCAGTATTTGCTGTGCTGTGAGGAACTCCACGCCAATGAAAGTCAATTACGTCACCTTTTCTCCACCCTGCCCACTGTTGAGTACCCATTTGAAATACGTGTCCGTCTTGCCAATCAGTTAAAGCAACGAAAAACCTGCGTAAAGGTTTCATTCCAACTGGTTGTAGTGTATCTCTATCAAAAGGTATGTCATTTAAGTCATTACGATCTTCTAAGAACGTAGTCATAATATCAAAGTGAAGTCTAGTGATATTATTAGGGGTTTGATAGTTTACAACTGCTGTTGGCTTATCAACTTGAAGCATATCAACCATTTTTTGTAGTAGTGAATCAATAGGGTATTTATCATAACTTTTATAGTATTTAAACTTATCAATCTTTTTTTGTTCACTAGCAAGACCGCAACCATTAGGTTTGGGATCACTATCTGGTTTATTCCAAAGCCAATCACCACCAATATTACCTAAGTAAGTATAAGGAGGAGTGTCTGAATCCCAAAACTTGTGCATTAGAGCATAACCAAAATCAATGCTATCATAGTTTGGATTATCAAGAAAGTCATACCAATCCTGACAAGTTTCAACTTTCTCAAACAAAGATAAATAATCGTGCATTATGATCTCCAGCCAGTGAAGACTAAAACATACCTATCTTCTCTACCAGCATTTACAAATCCGTGTGGTATGCCGGAGGGTAGTTCATATACATCACCTAATCTCCATGAACTAATAGCATAATTATCAGAGAATAGTAAATGTCCTATTTTACTATCCATAAGAGGTATCCAGCATCTAATTATTTTTTTACCAAATTGATCTATATCTTTTTGAGTATACTTTTCTCCCTTACCATTGGTATGTCCTAGAAAACCAGGGAAAAAATCTTTATGTGGGGGTTCTGTGTTGCCAGGTTGAGTACAGAAAATTTTAGCTTGGTAGTCTGTATTCAAGGCTCCTACTGCAGAAAACCACTCATCTGAAAAGAAATTTAAGTGTTTAACTACTAACTCTTTATAAGAAGCATTTTGTTTGGAATAAAGAGTGCTTTGAACAACTTCTTCTGTAGGTCTGTGTGAGTGTACCGTACCATCAAGAGGACTACATCTATCAGTCCACACATCTTTAGGTATAGAAGAATGATACCTTATGATATCTTCATAAGGCAGAAGTTGTTTGAAAAAACCAAGATAGGGAAAAGGTTGCAATTAAAAACTCCTAAAAGGAGTACGAAGGTATATAGTTTTTACTAATATCAAGTACCTGCATACTTCAAATATTTATAGCTTATTATGTAGTAAAAAATAGCAAGAGTCAACCTTTTTTTAAAAGAATTTTGTAGTAAGCTTTTGTAAGTTCTTTGTTATCTTCTTTAAGGAACTCAATAGTATCTCTGAGTTCTACTACTAACCTACGAAGATGTAACAGTTCAGCTGCTTGATGATCATTAAAAGTCAATTTGTCCGAGTCCACTACTCATCTCCCCGCCATGTCTGATATTTAAGTGTGCGTGCTGTTCATCTTTTGCTTCGTAAGGACAGCCATTAACATTACAAGGCCAGATTACGGGATCTCCGTAAGTAGATGACCATTGATTAATAGTACAAACTTCGCACTTACCTACAACTTCTCCAAAGTTATGTTTTGCCATTAGCGTTTTGCTCCCCAATGTTCAACTCCACCTTGATGTTCGTCAGAACTGTAGTTGTTTTCGGTCTCTTGCGTCTCAGAGCTGCTCTCTGTTTCGGTGTCAGTTTCGGTTGTTGAAATATCATATTCTTCACTCTCGCTTTCCCACTCTGCCATGCTTTCTGAAATTCCCCACTCATCATCAAGGTCGTCTCCTACAACATCACGAACGTCTTTAGAAGTACATTCTTGAAATTCATAATGCTCGTCTACACCATCAACCCAAGAACCGACAAAACACATACCAGGCTCATAGTAAGTAGCATGAACTCCCCAACCTTGTTCAGCTGCTGCCTCATAAACTGCAATAGGAGGAGACCAAGCGGTATCAAATGACATCACCAGAGTGTAGTCATCTACCCAATCAAAGCCTGCCAAATTAGCGTCCCATTTTGTTCCCCAAGAATTTACCCGTGAATAGTACCACTCTTCTGATTCCCAAGTCTCTGGGACAAAGAATCCAAAGAAAGTCCAATCATCTGCTTCTTGATTAAGTAAATGAGCATGAAGTTCTTGAGCTTCTTCTTTAGTTGCAGCAGTAAGAGTAAGTGAGTTAGCACACCAATTAGGCATTAGAAATCTCCTATAATTAAATTATGAATAAATATAACAAACTAAAAGGCATTTAGCAAGATCAATGAAGAACTGGACGCTCTAAAGGGCCAATCTTATGTCTACTTTCATATATAGAAGTCATCATCTTATGATAGTCCTCTTCTGGTAGTACAGTGCGATAGATTCTCATAGCATGAGTAATATAGGATGCAGCTAATTCTAGAGGACCAATATCCATATCAGCCATCAACTCATTAGAATGTTTTACTAATTCTGCGTAAACAGCATACGGATCAGATTTGGTCATTATTTGTATCCCTTATAATTAAATTAGACGCAAGTGTGGCGTACAACGAAAGGAAACTCCGTTTCCCCAGTCAGCTCCCTACGGTCGCACAGTGTTCGAATAGCTTGTGCCCCGCTGTGTGCCAGCGTTATTATCGAAACCAGCTATGCCGCAATAATAGCACATAATAAGTGCATTAGCAATTATAAATTATTAAGACTATTCTAGGTATGTCTCAACCATCTCAATTACATCATGATACTTAGCCATTTCCATAATTTCTTGTTCCATGGCTTCAAAAATGTCTTGATGCTCTCCAATTCCTGCTGGATTAGTAAGATACACTTCAACATTCATTTGATGTTTAGCTAAGTGTCCTTCAGCATGAGCGACGAGTGCCTTAAGCATTTGTTCTCTGTCTAACATAGTTTCTCCTTATAATATATTCCCACACTGTAAGTAAGTACTCACAATATTGAGGGTAGTTTGCGTAAATTTTAAGTTGTGTTTCTAAATATTCTTTGTTCATTATAAATCTTTTAACCCCTCTAGCCAATCATTAGTCTGCTTTATACGCTTCAATAGATTGTTATAGTTATGTTCTACAATAGGTTTGCACATATGTAAAAGAGTATCCCACTCATCGTCACTCATTGCTTTGAGCCTTTCTAACTCTTTAATGACTGCTATACATCTATCTTTTGTATATTTAATACTATCGTAAGACTCATCAATTATTGGGTGAAAAGTTTTATATCCTAGTTTGTGTAAAGATGCAAGAGAATATTGATTACCCATTATGATGAAAGGTTTTTTGTATTTCATATTTCTATAAGTCTTTTCAGTAATAAAAGTATAATTGACCACATCATAATCTACATAAGCTTCCATCACAACGTTAACATCAGTTGCATAAAGTGCTTCAGGCATCATTAAATACTTAGGATATTTAGTAGAGAATTCTGGATCTACATAAGGGTTCCTTAGTGTTACATGGTTTACTTCATCAGAACTGTCTAAAAACACATCTAAATTTTCACTAGCATATTTAGAAAAAATTTCAGCTACACGATAATCTATATTTGTGTTTAGTAGCAAAAATCTTTTGTGTGGGTAGTCTATCTCTAACATACTAAAAGGATTACAAGGACAAGGACCCTTATATTTTTTATCCATATGTCTAAAATAGCAGCTAGACTCTAAAAAACTAGGATAATTAAACACTCTTTCGTGCTTGGCAAAATGAGAAGAAGTTGTATTAAGTAAGATTCTATCGTTTGGGAACTGAGAAGAATCAGAAAGTGCGTTAATTAGGTTATTAAAGCCCCAATCAGTAATAGGTTCTGAAAATATATCAATAATAATCCAACCTCTTTTTTCTATCAATCCTTGAATCACACTATCAGAAACATGTGACCAAAAACCAAAAGGATTATGATTTGCTATTATAGATCTAACTTGAATATAAGGTTCATGCATCAAGACAGGATAAATAAATGAAGCCAAACCATCTGCTGAGGTATGAAAAGTAAGATTGTCATGAGGGTGAAGAAACCACGGAAGCGGTTTGTTGTGTTGAGCGCTATAATCTCGATTATATGTTTTTGCAGAATACCAGACGTTTGAATGGGGTAAGTTATCAAGAACTATGTTAAGCATATTTAGCTTTTTCTTTTTCTTTTAAGATCCAAAGTTACACAATGGAATCCACCAGCTAAAACTCTGTCATGTCTTAATTCAAGAGGAATAGTTTCAATACCAAAACGCCTAAGTTTGTCGTGAATTTCAGTTTGTTTTTTATCTACAATAGCAAGATTTTCATTCACGCTAAGTAAATTCATACCAATCCACTCACTTGCTCCCCAAGGAAGACCGAGTGGAGCTTCAGCTGACCCTACACACTCATAGACCCATATTTTGTCCCAATTCTTAAATACTTCGGGTTCGTTTTGAGGTGTTACTCTTGTTGCATTATACAGTACAAGACCTTCTCTCATAGGAACAATAGTACTATCAAGATGAGCATACGAGTAAAGGTCTTTTGCTACGTGTACTTTATAAGAGTCTCCGAGAACACGCTGTAACCATTTAGCTCCATTCTCATTGCCTGTGTTTGATACTTGATATAGTATGTCATCATTCATACGGACACAATTAGCTGCTTCAAAAAGTATTTCTTCGTTGTGTAATGAAGGCACACCTTTAGTATCTTCTTTATAGTTTTCATCATAAAGCTTTGGAACAGGTGCTTTTATCCAATTATATCCTTCATTCCATAGCTTAGTAAAAATATCTCTATAACCCCAAGTCTCAAATTGACGATTCCAAATCGGTGACGGAGTTTCTATAAGTGTATCGCCTATGATAAGAGTCAAATCTCTTGGGCTATAGTAATGCCAATTTTTACCGTGCCAAGTAGGAGATTTAGTATCAGCTGTAGCATACGACGTATCAGGACGATGAACCACGACTCCTAATCTTTTTAACACGTCTGCAAATTTTTCTAAGTCTTCGTTTTGTTCTTCAATGATTTGATCGGGGTAAAACCCTGTAAACTCTTTAATAAAGCTCTCTTCATACTCAGGAAATTGAGATTTCATTATGCTAATATTAGGAATAGGGATATTTGCAAAGTCAGCAGTTCCTACAATAATTTCCTCTAGTGGATCCCAGTCATTATTACATGCCAAGAGTCATTCTCCCATCCCACACTCTAGAGAAACACAAACGATTATGTTCTCTACCTCTATTATATTCTGGAAATTTGTTATCAAGATCTAAGCCAAAATATACACAAGAAGTGGGTTTAAGACCTAATTTCATACAGTACTCTTGTTGTTTGTTTACATACTTGTTGTAAATATAAGTAGGACCAAACTCTTGCATCATTTTTAAACCTAAGTACACACTTAACATGTTAATATAGTTATAATTAGGCTCGTTAATTACATATAACGGGTCTTCAAACATCTCTTTTTGTAGTCTAATACCTATTCTATAATTTTCTACAGGAAAAACTTTAGAAAGAGAAGACACAACATACTCTAAACAAGGATGCGATAAGTCTATCTCCATATCTATTGCAATATTGAGATAGGCAAGATCCAAAAGAACAGGTATTTCTTTTTCATCACACTCACACAGTATTTGCTCAAGATTGGGGTATAACTCACAAGTATCAGAAAAAGGAGCACTAATTACTAACACGTCTCCTTGTTTAAGCTCATCATCTTCTAACCAATCAAACCGCATAGGATAGTACATAGATTTTATCATTTGATGATAAAAGTACTCACCACGAGCAAGCCTCAATCTGTTTTTATTTCTATATCTGATGTAAAAATGAGTAAAAGATTCAGTAGTGCCTTGAGTAAAACAAGAATGAGTATAAGAATCAAGACCAATTAAATTATGGGAATTTCCTAGAAAGTGTTTAAATCCATCAAAATAATCAAGTTTAAGTTGTTCAAAGTCGTGACTTAAAGTATCTTTAGCATACTTTTGAACCAAGTAGTCACGATGGGATACAGTATTTTCATCATAAACACTGTAAGCACCTCCAAAAGGTTTGTTTTTATTGTCGGGAAGATCTGTGTAACGAACCATTAAGAGTTTAAAAATCCTGAAACTTGAAGTGAATAACGGTCTTCTAGACCTGCATTTGCTGCTAAATGAAGAACAGTTGAATCCCACATATGTCCAGTATTTGCTTTCCAGTGAGTAACTACAGTATCATTAAACTGTAAGAAGTGACCTGCTTTCCAATCTAATAGCTGTAAGTTGGCTCTAACTTTTACTCTTTCTTCATTTGGAAATTTCTTATTGATTTGGTAAAAAGTATCGCGGTGCATAGGATTAGTCATACCAGGAGGTTGCTTTATCATTGATACAGTAATCGCCTCTATACCTAATTGATTGCCTAAATTAGTATAGTCAATCTCACTATTATCAAAGAATTTTTGATAAAACATAGTATTATGATGGGTCAATGATTTAGGAAACCCACCAACCTTATCGTGAATATCTTTGAGTTCTACTTGTTGATGTCCTAAACAGTCATGCTCAAACTGCTCCCACTCAATGTCGTAGATGAAATCAAAGTTATAATCTATAGAAACTTCTTTAAGAAACATCTGTTTATCTCTCTACTTCTGTAACACATATATAGGCCATAAGGAAGTGTTATGGCGTTTTGCTATTGATTGAACGTGGGTATTCAGTCTCCATGCTTTTGGGTTATGTAGTATCAAAATGTTTTTAGAGTATAAGGAAGCTAAAGTTGTTACCACAGACTCAAAATCATCCTCAGTATGAAAAAGATCAAAAAATCTTGAAAGAACGACACAATCATAAACCATAGTAGGAGCAGGCAACTCCCATTGTCTATTTTTATAATATCCCATTCTATAATCAATTTGTGGATTAAAGGAAATAAAATCTTCCCACTGCTTGTGTTGTTCTATAGTGTGACACAATTTACCTTTTTTGATAAGAACTCGTTTTATAATCCCAGGTCCAGTACCTATGTCTAAAATATTAGTGAAATTATACTCATCTAGTACCTGATTAATTAAGAAAGCTTGCTTAATTAAAGATTTAACTTGGTATTGGTCTTTATACTGATTCATAGATTGGAGCGGGTACGGAGACTCGAACTCCGATCCTCAGCTTGGAAGGCTGTAATAATAGCCATTATACTATACCCGCTTAATTTATAATTCCGATACACCAGTTTTCTGCTGCATCTTCTGCGTAACGTAGTGAGTGTACTGTCCCATCAGAAATCATAGGACGACACTCAATCATCTGTCCTCCAATGATCATATTTACGTGCCAGACATCATTCTTTAAAAATATCTCAGCTCGTCTAGACCTATCTTCACTCATCATTACTTGTTTAATTTCGTTCATTGTAAATCCTTTTTGGCAGGGGCGCAAGGAATTGAACCCTGTCCCGCTGGGTTGGAGCCAGCTGTGCTACCGTAACACTTCGCCCCTGTAAGTTCAATATTCATTTTTCTAAGTAGTATTGTAAACCGAGACTGCCAAAACGTCCAGCCCCAACTGTCTTCTTCACAACGGTCACGAGCCATAAGACAATTATCTAGTCGTCTTTCATAGAGTTGAATCATCCGGCTGTCCAAAACTTCCACCACCTTTTCTTTGGGGATGTGTCCATATCTGCGTGAATATGATCAGGAATAAAGTTCTTAGTCTGATAGTAAGATAGAGCTGCTTTTGCTAACGCACATTGAATAGGTGTGTCAGCACACTTTGAATAAGCAGATAAATTTAAGAGATCTTTTTCAGTCAAACTACTTCCCCAATGATCGATTAAAGCATGAGCCATATGGTTTACATCCTCACCTAATTCAACAGCATCGATCTCTAAATCTTCCCAAAAATCATGTCCAATCATTAAGTTACTACCTTTTTAAATATCATTATTTAGATAGTATAAATATAAATAGACAATTTGACAAGTATGCACTTACTGTACCTAGTAAGCTTGGTGCTCTAAAGGTTTATTATTTTGCGATAAAAAGTTCCAACGATTAGCAACAAGTTGTTGTGCAAGTGACGAATACCCTTCTATTACTTTATGCCTATGCGCTTGCGCTTCTAGTATATGAGTAGGTAAATAAGGCAGTGAATATGTATCACAAAACTCTTTTACGCATAAAGCCAAAGTCTCATTCCAAGAGGCACTGTCTATGATTGCTTGATTTGCATCTAAGTCTGTTGTGCCGACGCCTCCTCCCCATAATTCATAACTTAATCCATCAGTTAAATGATTTTCCCACCTAGAAAGCCAAGGAGTAAGAGGGTTTTCGTATTTTCTAAACCAATCATAGCACCAATCATACCACGTTTGTGTGTCGAATTGTTTTGCTATCAAATCAGTCCAGTAATAGGTCTCTAAAAATACAGTAAGCCATCCCCACAGTATCATTTCACCCCAATCTTTACTAGTGTATGAAGAAGTAGCAACCACAAGATCTTCCCACTCAGCAACACCGTGAGAAGACCAAGAGCTTTTAAAAGTTACGTGTTCAATCAACCATTTAGAACGGTATTCTGGAGTGCTCATTTCAGAATTAGGTAATAAAGTAAGTGGATTAGTGATAATTTTAATCTCATCATCAATCAACTGACACACCCCTTGTTTATAAGAAGTAAGAGTTTCACCTGGTAAACCGACTATTAACTCTGTTGAAACACTCACACTACGATCCGCAATTAGTTGTGAAAATTTACTTCCGTCAATATTTCTACGTTTGATATTGCTTAAAGTTTGAGTATCTAAGGTTTGGAGGCTCATAACAAACTTACGTAGCATACCAGCTTGCATAAGTAGTTTAGCAGTTTCTATAGTCTCAGGCTTAGTGTTTTTAGTCCAAG
>Ga0129324_10001346_pt1 | contig 15984 bp, 9 predicted proteins | sample CPBDNA_7_FD_96879 | JGI IMG/M metagenome (GOLD analysis project Ga0129324, IMG submission 96879) | Freshwater to marine salinity gradient microbial communities from Chesapeake Bay, USA - CPBay_Spr_15_0.2_DNA | ecosystem: Environmental > Aquatic > Marine > Coastal | place: USA: Chesapeake Bay... | reverse complement strand
CAGAAAAACAAGGTGATATTAATGCTGCTAAATCTCATAATGAACAATCTATGGTTGAAGAAGCAAAAGTATCTAAATTAATTAATGCTAAAACAAATGTTGCCACTGCCGAACAAAAAACTAAAACCAAAGTTGCAAAACTAGAAGGACCTAAAGCCCAACAAAAAACTATTTATTTAGAAAATGCTTCTAAACTTATGGCAAATGCTGAATCTAATAACCCAGTATCTGGACCAGTATCAGGACCAGTATCTGGACCAGTATCTGGACCAGTATCTGGACCAGTATCTGGACCAGTGGTTAAATCTAAATTGACACCTGAAGTATTAGGTTATACCGAATGTGCTAATAATTTTAAATATTCTGGTTACGAAGAAAATTCATATGCTGCTTTTTAAATTATTTTTTTAATTTATAATCTAATTAATTTATAAAAATTAATTAAATTAAATATTTTATTTTCTTTATTATTTTAATGTCATCATACAAAATAGTAAATAATAATAAATCAGATACAGAAACAACATATACTAAAACAGATACCAAAAAAACCAATATTAAAATTAATATTAGTAAAAATAAAAAAACTCATACAGATGTAGATAATTATATTGAAAATATTTATAATTTTAAAGATGTATGGGCAGATAAATGCTCAAAATATAATATTAAACATCAACCTAGTGTTCTACCTGCAGTAGATAGAATAATTGTTATTGGTGATATTCATGGGGATTTTGAAATGTGTATTAAATCATTAAAAGTTGCAAAGTTAATTGATGGTAATAATGATTGGATAGGTAGAGATACTATTGTTGTTCAGGTTGGTGATCAAATTGACAGATGTAGATATAGTGGAATACCATGTAATAAAGCTGAAGCAACTGATAACGATGAAGATAGTGATTTGAAAATCTTACAATATTTTACAAAATTACACAATCAAGCACAACAATATGGAGGGGCTGTATATTCATTAATTGGTAATCATGAATTAATGAATGTAAATGGTGATTTTAGATATGTTAGTTATAAAGGTCTGGTAGATTTTAATTATGAGAATAATATAGGGGAACAAGCAAGACGAGATGCATTCAGTCCTGGAAATTCAATTAGTGAATTTTTGGCGTGTACGAGACAAATGGCTTTAATTATTGGTTCTAATTTATTTGTACATGCTGGAATATTACCATCTATTGCTGAAAAGTATAGTGTAAAAAATTTAAATGAATTATTAAGTTTATATTTATTTGACGAATTAAAAGATTTATCAGAATACGATGATATTTTAAATTCATCAAGTTTTTCACCTTTATGGAATAGATCATTTGGTAATATAAGTAGACAAAAATATAATAAAGAATTGGAATATTTAGATCTATCTGGAACAGAATATACTGAATCTAAATCTAATTGTGATAAATTATTAAAACCTCTGAAAGAAATTTACAAAGTTGATAAAATAATTGTTGGACATACTCCTTTAATAGATAATGGTATTGGTAATGTATGTGATAAAAAAATTTGGTTAACAGATTATGGTGTATCAAAAGCATTTGATAAATTTGATAGCCAATCTCAAATCAACTCTAATTCGTCATTAAATCAACATAATGATTCAAAACCATTTATTAGAAGTTCTCATAGACACGCTCAAGTATTAGAAATATTAAATGACGGACAACAAATTAATATTTTAAAATAAATTTTTATATAACTTATTTTAAAATTTTTGTTTTTATATTTGTTTTTTTACATTTCATTTAACATATCTTGGAATTTTTTCTTATTAGAATCAAAATGTTTAATAGCTAATTTAGAAATTTCTACAGAATCTGATATATTAGGATTTTTTTCTTTGACAATAGTTTGAACGGCTCCTGCAACTTTAGCAGCTTTAGGTCCATTTGATATTTTAAGACTTTCTGCAACATGTTTTTTAAGATCTAAAAATGCTTGAAATCCAGGACTTATTTTACGAGTTTTCTTCTCTTTTTTCTCTTTTTTCCCACCATTTTGTGAAAATCCTCCAAGTATATCTTGAATATTAACAGAAGATGTTGCATTTTCAGACATTTTATTACCAACAGATATATCAGTTGTTGTATTATATGATGAGTTAAAAAAATCCGACATAGTTTGATTATTAAGTTTAACATTAACATTAACACCGCTTGATTTAAGTTCCGTGAAAAATTTCTTTACATCATTAACATTAACAGAACCACCGTTTTGGTTATTTGACATGTGAAAATTATTAGAACCACCGTTTTGGTTATTTGACATGTTAAAATTATTAGAACCTCCTTGTTGACCAACAATAGAACGTAATTGTGCTTCTAAACTTTCAGTAGAAGTTTCATTTAATTCATTATTAGATTCAGAAGTAAGCATAGAAACAAGTTTATTTATATTTTGATTAGTATGTTCCATACCTCCGCCCATTTGTTGATTGTTAAATACAGATGAAGTTGCGGAATAATTATTTGCATTCATACCTCCGCCCATTTGTTGATTGTTAAATACAGATGAAGTTGCGGAATAATTTGCATTCATACCTCCGCCCATTTGTTGATTGTTAAATACAGATGAAGTTGCGGAATAATTTGCATTCATACCTCCGCCCATTTGTTGATTGTTAAATTCAGATGAAGTTGCGGAATAATTTGCATTCATATTTCCACCTGTTTGTTTTTGTTCAGGATTAATATTTAAACGTGTATTAACTTCAGACTCGGTTTCAGTTAGAAAAAAATTAGAATTATTTAAAATACGTTCTACTATTTTATTCATTATTATATATTAATTTAGAAATTATTATATTAATATAATAATCAATTTTTGTGTTTTTTAAACATTAATTTTTATCCATTCTATATATAATATATAACTGATGTATGTTAACCAAATTGACGAACTATTTGATAATATATTAAATGATTTTTATAATTTTTTAATTAAAGAAAAATTTTTTGAAAAGGTAAAAACAGATACTAATTTTGTTAAATTCCAATATGATATTTTAAATACAATAAAAAAATTTACTAATAATATATCAAAAAATGATATATTAAATATTATTAAAAATAAATCGTATTATGAATCTATATTAAATATTATTAAACGCTATTGTGCTTTTTATATATATCTGGGTATAGCATATCATTATACAGGCAATAGAGATTTGTATATTACAAATATCATAGAAGCAAGTAAATATCAAAAAGACGCAACATTTCAAATTGCGAACTTTTTTAATAGTGAAAATAATTCTAAAATAATTGTTTTTTACAATGATATTAAAAATTTTTTATCATTATTAGAATTAAAAACAGTTGATAAAATTAAAATTATACTATCAAATAATGTTATTAAATACGAATCAACTATTAAATTATTTAATGATTTAGGAGAAGAGTATGTTGTTGAATATTTTATTGAAACCAAAGATAATTTTCATAATATTATGAAATCGTTAATTTTTAAACAAATTTATTTGAAAGAAGATAAAAATGAAATTTATAATATGTTAAATCAAAATGATAAAGAAAATGCCGAATATAAATATATTGAGATAATAGTGTCTAATGAAAAAAAAATAGTAGATTTTAATGTTATACAAAAATTCTTAAATATCCTAGAATTAAAATCTGGTTTAGCTGAAGAAATTTATGAATATATTGAAGAATTTAAAAATACAAAAGAAATAGTTATTAAAGAAAACCAAGATTTTATAAATTATTTATTTGCAAATCAAATAATTATTCCGATAACTGAAGATTTCTTAAGATATCATAAAAATACAGAAAAATATGATACAGATGAATTTGCTGAATCTAATAATATGAAAGATAGAGATGCAACAAAAATCAAATATATTATAAACAAAATGAATAATGTAAAAAATTATCATTCTTTATTATTAGATAAAAATCCAAAACAAAAAATAGAAACCGAAAAATTATTTTTTAAACCACTCGATCCAAAAATGGCAACTTTATATAATGATGACGAAGAAATAAGAATTATTCAAAAACTTGAAATATCAGATAATGCGGTAGATTATGATTTACTTATTGATTTAGAAAATATTCGTAAATATTCATATGTAAATTTTAAAAATTTATCAAAAGATGGTATTAAAATTAGTCCCTTAAAAACAATTCAAGGCGTTCGTTATACAAATTTTAACTATAAAAAAAATCAAAATAAACAATTGATAGAAACGAGAATAGGTAATGATAATATAAATATGAATATAGTTGGTATTATTTGGAATCCTTCAAAAACGCCACTGGATTGTTTTAAAATAATTGATATTGTAGATGTAAGAGAAAAATTAAAAGATGAAAATGGTTATAATGCTTTTATAAAAACAATGGAACAAACTTTTGGAGAATCTAAGAAAAAATTATATTCTTGGATATTTGATAATTCTAAAGATAAACTCAAATTGGAAACATACATTAACTATAATGAAAATGAATCACAAAGAAATATTAAAATTATGATTGAAGAAATTTATAAAAAGTATATCAAAATGGTTGAGAATAAAATAGATAATTATATTAACAATACAGAAGAGTTTTCTATGTGGTCTTTACATAATATTTTAAAAGAATATACAAAAAAATATTTTGATTTTAATCTTTATCCTGAAATTAAGAATAGAATAATAGAAAATATTATTATAAATAAAATACCAGAATTACCAATTGAACCAGACGATATTGATTCTATGATACCAGGTAGAAGAGATAAAATAATTCCATTACCTGTTTTAAAACTAATAGAATCAAAAGAAAATATTATTGAATTAGATCGATATGAAATTGATGTATCTCTTGAAATGTCTAAAAAAAATTTACCAATATGTCATCATTATATCAAATGGAAAAATATTATGAAAATATCTAAAAAATCAGATGATTTTAATCAATCTGTTTTTAATTTTGTTAAACAATATATTAAATTAAATAAAAGAGGAGATTATGTGTGTAAATCATGTAACGAACAAGTTCAGATTCAAAAATTTGTGGTAGAAGGAACTTATATAGAAGAATTAGATACATTTCTTACGACTTCAATGACTGTTACACAAAATCTTGAAGAATTACCTAAATACTCCAAATATAAAAGAACTATTAGAAACATCGAAAAGAATATCGAAAAATTTGCATATTCTATGGAATTAAATAATTATATTGGTAATACTCCTGTTATCAAATTAAGACGTAAAATTATTATAAAAGATGTTATTGATTTAATTTTAATTCATACTGAATGGTTAAGAAATCAATCAAAAGATAGAATAGAACAATTTAGTAAAAAATATGGTATTGAAAAAGAATTAACCAATCTTTTCTTTTTTGAATTAACAGATGATATTTTCTTAACTAGTTCTCTAGATACAGATTATTATAAAATAATTAAATATAATAATATTGTCGCATATATAATAGTAATTATTATTACTGAAATGAATTCAGGTCAAATTCTATATTTAAAAGAAGATAAAATATATAATTATTATTTATTTGAAAAAATTAGTCAAAACTTATTTGGAAATTTATATTTGAGAAAAAATGAAAAAGAAAAAATTGAAGTAAATAAATATCCATTATTTGCATATATTTTATATTATGTATCTGGTATTATGGTTTCAAATAGATTATGGTTATATAATGACAATGATATTGAACCTAAACAAAAACCAATGTTTATGATTAACATTCAAAAAACTATTATTAATACAGTTATTGATTTAATTAATTCATTGGTAGAAGCTAATTTTGAACTAAATAAAAACTTTTTATATGAAATTATAAATGAAAGAATTCGTATTAAATTACGTTATACATTTAATGATGAACAATTACTTGCACGAATTATAACTAAATCAATGAAGAATATTAATATTGACCAAACTACTAAAAAAATTACATTTTTAACTAAAAAAGTTGAAGTGATTGGTTTAAATTATGTTTTTAATATGAACGAACCAATCAATAATAGTTGCGACGTTGCTTCTCTTAAATTAGATAAAAAATTATTTAAAACAGATGCAAATGATATAGATATATTAACAAATTGTCCGGATGGTAAATTTCATAATTGGGAATTTAAATCAGGAGATTTAAATTGTAACTTTTGTAAAAAATCATATAATGATTTAATTAAAATTATTAGTACAACATCTACTGAAAAAACATCTAATGAATATTTGGATAAAATTAAACTAATTAATCTAAAAAAATTATTTAAAAAATTTTGTATTAGTGCAGATACTCATGAAATAGATAATTTAGGTAAATGTTCAAAATGTAATATAATAGTTGATGATTGGAATCCATCGGATAAAGAATTAAAACGTTTAGAAACTAATTTAGAAGTAAAGACAAATGAACTTTCCATTCAACAAATTAATGAAATGAGAAATTATAATAATAAATTAAAAGTAGAAGACCAAAAAACTAAACAAATATTAAATGATTTTACTACAAAATATAATAATGAAACAAATAATAATTTAGAAAGTTATATTGAAAAATTTATGAATAGATTAATAAAAATACTTGGACCTAAAATTAAAAGTCAAAATAAAACTATTTATATAAAAGATACAGTATATATTGTCGATCATGATTATTTTGGCAATATTATCAAAGAACCATTTTATATTTTATCTTCTGATGACAAAATTATTTTAATTAACAAACATCCATCATTTAACAAAGATGTTTTATATTATAAAGATAAATCTAATAAAGTATATGTGTATTATGATCCAATTACTTATCAATATTTAGGTTATTCTGAGGATAATAAAAATATTAAAAAAATAAGAAATAATGTTTCATTAAAAATTGAACTATCTATTAAAGATAATATAATGTATTTGGGATATGAAAATAAATATTATAATATTTATCATATAAATAAAGAATATCAAACAAATTTACCTAAGAAATTAGGAACTGATTCAAAAGATGTAATACTAAATATTCTAAGAGATAGAATAAATAATTTAAAACAAATTATATTTATAAGCCAATCAATGATTTATAATGTAAAAAATAATAATCAAATTATATCTGAATATAATATTGAAGAAAAAAATATTATATCTGAATTTACAAAAAAAATAACAAAATTTGAAACAAGTAATGAATCTGAAAATAATATTTTTAAAGATTCTAATAAATTAATACATAATTTACATATTAATTATAATATACCTGAAAATTTAAATGTTGAATTAAATAATAATTATTTGGATATTAATAATATTAATTCTTTATCAAATTCTGATTTTAAATTAATATTCTATCTAATATTTAACTTTAATGAATTATTAGATTATAATAAACAATCAATTATACAATCAGAATTAGCTCATTTAATAATTAAAATTATTAAATATTCGTTTAATTTATATTATATTCCATACTCTAATTATAATATAAGAAAATTTGACTATCTATTAATTAATGAGTCAGCTTATATTGACGAAACTATTAAAGTTGTCGGTCATTATCAAGAATTATTAAATCAAAATGAAATTAACGATCAAAATAACCAAGATGATATATATTCTGCACAAGAAGCATTTGATTCATTAGATATAGATGATTACGAAAAGAATGACGATATAGATTATTCAGCAGAAGCATTAGACGGATATGAATAACGATTTAATTAAATTAATTTAATTAAATTTAATTTAATTTAATTTAATTTTAATTTCTAAATAAATAATATATAAATGAGTAGTAAATTAAAATCTCTTATGAATGATAATATAATTTGTATTAATAATAAAAATAATACATCACTTTTTTTATTATTATTATTAGGTCTATATGTTATATTAGCTCGTGATATACTACCTGAATGTATTATTGTATTATTTAAAAATCCATTATTCCGTTTATTTGCAATTGGAGCTATTATTTATGTAAGTAATACAGATACTCAATTAGGGTTAATAATGGCTACTGCATTCTTAATGACTATACATATGATTAATAAAAAAGATGTTGAAAAATTTGGAAATAAACCAAAAAAAAGTAAAAAAAGTAAAAAAAGTAAAAAAAGTAAAAAAAGTAAAAAAAAGTAAAAAAAGTAAAAAAAGTAAAAAAAGGAAATAAACCAAAAAAAAGAGGTTGAAAGATTTGGAAATATAAATATGAATAGATTGTTTAGAGATGTTAAAAGTATATTTGTATAAGTTAATTCCATAAATTGTTTGGTATTATTTTTACAAATTTGTAGTACACGTAGTAACTGGAATCAAAATCAAAAAATAATGCGGTTATTTTAGATATTATTTTATTTAAAAATAATATCTAAGTAATAAAAATATAAACAAATTATGAATACTTTAAACAAAATATTACTTTTGATAATTATACTTTGTCTTATTAATTATCTTACTGATTGTAAACTAACAAATGTTGTCAAATCTTATTTTTATATTTGTAAAAATAATACTGAACAATTTATGGGATTAACTTATACTAATCAAAAAGGAGTATATTATAATCATCCAAATATCCCATATAACATTCAAAACGATTTTGCTTATAATAATGGTAATAAACATCATCATTTAGATGAAAACACCTATAATTTGTATGATTTTATGAAAAATTTAATTAATGTTAATACTAATAATTATGAATTATCAAGTTCAAATAGAGAACGTATCGTCGCTGATGATATTCTTGTATCAGATATTATGAATCAACTTGATAAAATTTTAAATCATCACCATTATACGTTTAATAATATAAAATTATTAGATACAATATATTATTATAATAATTACAGAGGCAAAGAAATAGAATTATTTAATATTAGTGCAGATGTTTTATACAAAGGTAATTATATCGGTTCAGTTGTTATGAATTTTGAAACATTTATGAGAAAAGATATAATAAATTCTAGTCGTGAATTATTAATTATAAATAATGTTAGATTAATTAGTAGAACAAATAATGAAATTATAAAAGAACCAGTAATTAACAGTCCTTATAATGCAACATATATTGAACCAGATGGATATTTAGAACCTTCAAAAACAAATCAAAGACAAATTAATTCAATTAATCCAACAAAAGAACATGTATTAGCAGAAGAACATTCAAAAAAAATGGCTGATAAAATGACAGAATCATTTAATAATCATTTTGTTGGAAGAGGAGAAGATTATGATAATTTATTTATTAAACCTAAATCATCTGAATATAATGAAAATGATACAGAAAATAGTTTAATTCCAAGTATCATTAATATGTCTTCATACGAAGATCAATCTGTCACACCATCAACAGGTAAATAAATTATTATTTAACTTTTTCTCATTATACTAAAAAATGGATCATTTTTTAAAATTTCATCAGGAGTTAAATATTCATCGTTAACTAATATTCTTCCTCTTTCAGATACATCATTACCACTTTTATATTTTTCAGGTACTATTCTATTCACAAAATCTTTAACTTTTGGTGGTATTTCATCAGCTGTCAAAAATTCTGGAAAGAAACCTTTCCTTGTTAATGTATTTAAAAAATAATGAATATCATAATATCTGTTTTGTTCTGCTTTAATGTTTATTTTTGTTGTCCAATCTGCATCAACCTTGGAATTATCAACTATACCAGGAATACATGCAAAATCATAATCCCATAATTTAATCTGAAAACCAATATTTGGAATAACATAATTTTGATTATTAATTTTATATAAATATTTTTTATTATGTGTATCAATATCAATATAATGAATTAAAATATTATTTGCTTTCATATCATTATGTCTGAAACCTGGATATTTGGTCTGAATAATACTTAAAACTGATAAAATTTGGAATAATATTACTCTCCAATCTTTAGTTTTCATTTGTTTGTAATTCTTTCTAAGATGTTCTAATAAATCACCTCCATTTGCCCATTCGCTTACTAATATAGAAACATTTTGATAATATTCACCATTCTCATATCTTTCAACAAATTGTTCGAATTTTTTATTTTTTACAATGTTTGATTTTGTTAAATTTAAAAAAGGTTTAATACTTGTATTAAATGTTGTAATAGGTAAAACTATATGAGGCGTTTGTTTATTTATAACAAAAAATGATAATAATCTAATCATTAATAATTCTGTATTTTCTGGTCTTTTTATATTATACATATCTCCATAATTTTCTTTTTTAGGATAAGCTACGATTTTTACTGCATATGCTTCTTTATTTGTATCATTTGGAGGAGGATGAACACCTTTGAATGTATGACCTGTTGAACCACTTTTGATATAAAGTAATTTACCTCCTAATTCTCCGATTGCTTTTCCAAATTCTATATATTTTTTTGGTAACAATTCTCTAATATCAGCAGTATCATTTGGATATTCAAATGAATCGCTAGAGTTTTTAAAATCAATTATATAATCAATATTACTGGTATTGCAATTTATCATACTTTTAATAGTTTCAATTCTATCAGGAATTAAATTAAAATTTTTATTCATAATTAAGATATATTATATAATTTTTTAAATCAATTATATAAAATTAATCTCAAAAACTGTTTTACTTTCGTTTATTTTTTGTTCATCGTCTGAAAGTTCGTTTTTGTATTTGAAATAAGAATGTTTTATTAATTTAATATCTAATGGTGGTAATTTAGGTATAGCCATCCAATATTTTTTTTTATTTATAAAATCTTGATCGAACTCTTTAGGATACAAATAAATCAGCGATGATTTTGGATTTGTCATTAATTTACTAATACTATTGGGTAATAAATAACTTGATTGAGGTGGTAGCACAGATAACAATTGCATATATGGTTTGAGCGGTTCTCCTAATTCAAATTTAACTTTATTTATATTAAATTTATTTAAATATTTGGTAATATCAGATATAAATGGCGGATGGTCGAAAGGATAATACCATTCCCAAGAAGGACATTTGTCAAAATAATATTGGGTAACCCATTTTATACCAGTTAAATAATGTATTACTAATTTTTGACTGAATTCTTCTAATTCTTCTTTGTCAACTCCCCAATAATGATTATAATATCTAAACCTCCAATCATTGGGATTATCCGAACCTAATAGTATTGGATCGTTAATTTTAAATTGTAAGTTTTCAATTTTAGATATTTCTTTGTCGTATGGATCACTCTTATGACAAAACCATCTTTTACCTTTGTTAGCAAAATTTTCTCTTAATATAGTTTCTTCTTCTAAACTTAATTTTTTAATAAATTTAGATAAAAAATTATTATTTATTTTTGATAAAGTTTTACCACAAAGAGATTTTTTATCGTTTAATAAATATTCTATTTGATTATTTTCCAAAACAATTTCAATTAATGTTTGAACCCAACTAATAATTAAACTTTCAATACCTGTTTGGTGAATATCAAGAGATGGTATATGTGGTAAAAAGTCATTTCCTAGAAAATAGCACATAAATATAAAATCATTAACTATCCTGATTGAATCTAAATTATCAAATCCATAAATTTTTATCTCATTAATTTCTAATTTTTCACTGGTATTTAAAATATATTTAGTAATGGTATTTACTATTGATTGTCTCATAATTTTAATACTTATATAATTTAAAATTTCTTTTGATTCTTTATTATTTAGTTCATTTGCTTCTCTTAATAAATATATTTTATCTGATTCTGTTGAAAGAGCCAGGAAAATTAGATCCGCATCTAATCCATAAATAACATACGAATGTTCTTTTTTATTTTTTTGATTAGTTCTAATAAATTGAAGTAATTTATGTTCTCCTTCAGCAGGTGTAAAACAACTTGAATAAATTATTGGAATATCTAATGTTTTTGCCCATACAAGTAATTTTTGATGAAGTTTTTCCATAAAAATAGTTCCCGGTGTTACAGCATTATTATTCCAATAATTTCCCAGTGGTTTATTATGTTTAATTTTAATTTTATCCCAAAGATTTTTATCAGCAATTGATTTAAAACGTCTCGAACGCTGTTGTTTAATTTTTGCTGCAGGAGCAATACCATCAATTGCTATATAAACTCCTTTTTTAGGATTAGTATATTTAATTATTTTTTCTAAATATTCACAAATATTATTTAACATTTTATGTTCTAGTTTTTCTATTGATAACAAATCTGGATTATCAGCAAGTGTTTTAAAACATACGGGATGAACTAAACAATTAGCATCAATTAAAAAATAATCAATTGAATTAACATCATTAAATTGTTCATAATTATTTTTTGGGTCTAATTTTTCTTTTTGAAAAACAAAACCATCGTTTTTATATTTTTTCATTAACCATAAAAAAAATCCTGGAACTCCCATTATTCTTGAATAATACTAGAAATACTATTTTAAATACTAATATTTTCATTTTTAATCAAACATTAATTTAGCCTGTCCTTTATGAACGACTAATAGATCATATGTTTTCCCAATAAATTTTAATTGAATTGATTTTTTATTATTAATTAAATTTGTTTTTGTTTTATAAATTATATTTAAATAATCATAATATTCTGTTAAAAAATTAGGATTTAGTTCTATTCTATATTGTTTCCCATTAATATGTTTTAGATTTACAGTTCCTGATGGTTGTGTTTCTTCTGGATATAAACAAAAAGAATTATAGTAAATACCATCTGGTAAAATATTATTTAAGAATTTATATGAAAGTAAATTCGTCCAATAATTAAAATTAACATTTGAAAATATAACATCTAATTGATTAAATGTTAGTTTTTGAATTGATATTGGATCATTGTTAAAATATTTATAAGTATCGTATAATAATTCTATATTAGTACTATTTTCAGTAATTCCATCCAAATATACTTGAGGTTGTATAAACCATAATATTTCTTTACATGGATTGTTAAAAGATAATTCACAATCTAAACAATTTGTATTTTTAATATCAAAAATATCTCTATTAAATCTTTCAATTACATATTCTAATTTTGATGTAGCAAACATGTTTCTTTCTATATCATCTAAAAATACAGATTCACATATTAATTTAACTTTAGGTGATGGTATTGTGCTATAATATTGATTAAAATTAATAAATGGATAATACGATGCTATTTTTGGTGCTAATGTTATATAATTTGGATTCTTAATATCAATCATAAATCCAACCCAGTCTGTCTTATTCATTATATTATTATCAGTTAATGATAAAATAGTATTTATATCCAGAGTAGTTAAATCAGGAAATTGTAATTTTAATAATTCATCATTTATTAAAGTACAATAATATGTTATACTTTTATCATCTACATTAAATTTATATTTTGAATAAATTAATAATGAGTTCAATTGAAATCCATTTGTATTTTCTATAGTCAATTCAGTAATATCATCGTATAATTGTTCATAATTTTCAAATGCTATAATTTTTTTAATATCATTTATTTTAGCATTTATAATAACATTAGAATATTGCATAGATACCAATGGTAAACTAGAACCTGCATCTTTATTAAACCAATAAATTAATGGAACTAATATTTTATTACCACCTTTTGTTTTTGTATCAAAATTATAATTTGATGGAGTATGACCGATCATTTCTAAATAATTAGACATATCATCTGGTTTAATATGATGCATCTGATTAATATGAAAAATATCTTGGTCGTATTTTTCAAATTCTTGTCCTCCTATTTCAAGACTAACATGTTTAAAAAAATTATGACCCAGATATTTTGCCCATGAAAAATTTATTTGTAATGGATTTTGAAGTTGTATTATTTTATTATTTAATTGTACCTTTTTTTGATTGTAATAATTTAAATGTTTAACCATATTGTTAAAAAAAACATTAATTTGATTTAATATTTCGGTTCTTGAAATATAATTAATACTATCGTAATCTATAGAATTTGTGACCAGTTTATCAATTGAATTAATATATCCCGTAATATCAATTTGATTATAAACAGTTTCGTCGACTTTGTTTTTATAAATATCTTTTGTTGATTTATTTTTATAATTAAATCTTATTGTTTCGTCTTTTAAATTAATTATTGTTATATTTTCAGATTGTAATAAAACATGTAGATTTCTATATAATATTATTTCTACATCACAATAACCTTTGAGATTATTATAATAATTAGACCAATTATCTGATTGTTCCTGATAATTATGAACTTTTGTTTTTTTCATAGAATTATAAATTGAATTTGTTATATATTTATCAGAAAAATCTATATTAGGTAATTCAATTTCAAAATAACATCTATGTATTGCATCACCTATATTTAATTTAAATGTAACTATATTATTATATTCAGCTGCTTGTTCAGGTATTATTTCTTTTAATTCTACAGCAAAATTTGTATGTCTTCTATAAACTTTTTTAAAAAATGTTATTTGTGGATTAATAGTTAGATAAATATCTTGTCTACCAGATGTTACTATTTGTAATAATCCTCCAGTCATTTATTAATTTATAATTATGTAGGTTTTAAATATAATTAATTATTATTATGTAATTTATTAAAATCAGGTATAGTTGTAAAACTTCCAACTACTTTAGTCTTTTTTTTAGGAATAATAAATTTTTTAACAATTAAATGAAATACAACCAAACCTACAATAAGAGCACCAGATTCCATTAAATTTTCTTTGTTTATATTATTGTAAATAAAATAACTAACAATTAAAGAACTTGACGATACAATAATTAAATCATTAAATAATTGCTGATATTCACCTACATTTGGTAATAATGATTCACAAATATTAAATATAGTATAAATTATAATTGTTAGTATTGAATTTATAAACCATAATTTATCAAACACAATACCAGTATTGTCAAAATATGAAACGACTATATTTTGTGTTATAAATATAGTTCCAAATTTAATTAAATTATAAACAAAATGTTTAATATTATAGTTTTTAATTTTTAATGAATTATTTAATATATAACTAATTTTATTAGTAAAAAGACGATGTAAAGCAACTCCTAATAATGTTGCAATTGTTAAAGTAGTTGACGTTTTATTAAAAATATTTATTTTATTTAATTGATTAATTATTATATTTGAAATAATTAATACTGTACCGTATAATAATAAATCAATTTTTGTTATCTGAATATCAATTGAAGATATCATTAAATATTATTAGAAAATAATAAAATAGAAAATAATTTATAAACTAAACTATATAAAATTATAGTGAGTTTATGAATATATAAGAATCTTTATAAATATTAATATGAGATTTTTTGATTATAAATTTTTAATTTTAATAGGATTAACATTTGCTGTATACTATATTTATCGAGAAGTTGAATATTTACGAATAAAAATACATAAAATAGAAAATATTAAGTGTAATCCTAATTATAATTTAATTTCAACAAGAAATCAAGAAATTATTAAAGAATATGAACCAGAACCAGAACCTGAACCACAACCTGAACCACAACCTGAACCTGAACTAGAGTCTGTATCATGTCAAGAAATTAAAATTATTAACGTTGATTTATTGTCTACAACTAATAATAAAATAAGTTTAAATAATGATGTAGAGGAATGTAATATTATAATATATGATAATAATACAAATAGTGCATGCGATTCTTCGAAACACCTGGCTGTTTATTCAAACGATACAAATTCTTTAATTGAAACTATCGAAAATAATTCATCTAATAAAGTTACATTATTTGATGAAATAATTGAACAAAAAGAAAAACAACTTTCAGAAATGTCAAATGAACAATTAAACTCTGAACAAAATAAAATTAAACAATCAAACAATGATGTAAATGAACAAGAATCGAATAATGATGTAAATGAACAAGAATCAAATAATGATGAAAATGAACAAGAATCAAATAATTATGAAAATGAACAAGAATCGAATAATGATGTAAATGAACGAGAATCAAACAATGATGTAAATGAACAAGAATCAAATAATGAT
>Ga0129324_10001341_pt1 | contig 16031 bp, 17 predicted proteins | sample CPBDNA_7_FD_96879 | JGI IMG/M metagenome (GOLD analysis project Ga0129324, IMG submission 96879) | Freshwater to marine salinity gradient microbial communities from Chesapeake Bay, USA - CPBay_Spr_15_0.2_DNA | ecosystem: Environmental > Aquatic > Marine > Coastal | place: USA: Chesapeake Bay... | reverse complement strand
TTTTCCATTCCAAGCAACACCCTGTCCAGCAGTTGAAAATATGGTGTCTCCTAATCCAGTCCAGTTAATTCCATCTGAAGAATATGCTATTGTATCTGTTTCTCCTTCGCCAACAGCAACCCAAAGTGCTCCATTCCAAGCAACACCATTTCCAGCAATTGAAAATGTTGTTTTTCCTAATCCAGACCACGTAATTCCATCTGAAGAATATGCCATTGTATTTGTTCCTTGACCAACAGCAACCCAAAGTTTTCCATTCCAAGCAACACCATATCCTCGGTTTGAAAATACGGTTTTTCCTAATCCAGTCCACGTAATTCCATCATAAGAATATGCCATTGTATTTGTTTCTCCTTCGCCAACAGCAACCCAAAGTTTTCCATTCCAAGCAACACCAAGTCCACCACTTGAAAATATGGTATCTTCTAATCCAGTCCAGTTAATTCCATCTGAAGAATATGCTAATGTATTTGTTCCTTCGCCAAGAGCAACCCAAAGTGCTCCATTCCAAGCAACACTACGTCCAGCAAATGAAAATATGGTGTTTCCTAATTCAGTCCAATTAATTCCATCATAAGAATATGCCATTGTATTTGTTCCTTCGCCAACAGCAACTGTAATATTTGCTGGAAATGTAATAGTGTGTTCTCTTCTTCCATTCCAAGCAACACCAAGTCCAGCAGTTGGAAATGTGGTGTCTCCTAATCCTGTCCAAGTAATTCCATCATAAGAATATGCCATTGTATTTGTTATCCCTTGACCAACAGCAACCCAAAGTTTTCCATTCCAAGCAACACTACGTCCTCGGTTTGAAAATACGGTTTTTCCTAATCCAGTCCAAGTAATTCCATCTGAAGAATATGCTAATGTATTTGTTACATCACCAACAGCAACCCAAAGTTTTCCATTCCAAGCAACACCATTTCCACCAAATGAAAATATGGTATCTTCTAATCCAGTCCAGTTAATTCCATCTGAAGAATATGCTAATGTATTTGTTGTCCCTTGACCAACAGCAACCCAAAGTTTTCCATTCCAAGCAACATCATTTCCAGAAGTTGAAAATATGGTATCTTCTAATCCAGTCCAGTTAATTCCATCATAAGAATATGCTAATGTATCTGTTGTCCCTTGACCAACAGCAACCCAAAGTTTTCCATTCCAAGCAACATCATTTCCACCATTTGAAAATACGTTTGTTCCTAATCCAGTCCAGTTAATTCCATCATAAGAATATGCCATTGTATTTGTTCCTTGACCAACAGCAACCCAAAGTGTTCCATTCCAAGCAACACCATATCCACCATTTGAAAATACGTTTGTTCCTAATCCAGTCCAATTAATTCCATCTGAAGAATATGCTATTGTATTTGTTCCTACGCCAACAGCAACCCAAAGCGTTCCATTCCAAGCAGCACTACGTCCACTAGTTAGAAATACGTTTGTTCCTAATCCAGTCCAAGTAATTCCATCTGAAGAATATGCTAATGTATCTGTCCCTTGACCAACAGCAACCCATTTATTTGGAATTTGTTTTCCAAATGTATATATTTGTTTATTATTTGTAAAATTATCTAAATCTACTGTAACGTTACTTGGTTTCAAAACATTGTTTTCTTTTTGTGTGAAATTAATAGTTTGTTTTGATTGTGTATTATTAGATAATATGTTTATGTTTGATATACTTTTTTCAATATAAATTGTCTGGGATTGTTCAGCAACCCATTTATTTTCTGTGCCATCCCAAATAAGAGTGTCTCCATCTTTTACATCTTCTAGAGATGCGATATCTGTGTTATTTAACTGCACAGCGTTATACAAAGGATCTGTAGAATACTTTAATATTTCCGAATTATTATTATTATTATTATTTACTCTAAAACTCATTTATAATAAGAAATAATAATTATTTTTTATTATAAGTTGATTCATAATGTATTGACACTGAGGTCTTTCAAAATTAAAAAATGATTAAAATAAAACAGTGATTTTTATAATATAAAAATGTCTTTATATAATCTGACTAATATTACTCCCATTAAAAAGCTATCCCAAAAGAGCATTAGGCGTATTTCTATCGCTGCTTCTATCGCCGAAGAGAGTGATTTTACTTCCTCTAAGCGTCTCGGTGCATATCTTGAATACAAAGGGTCTCGTTTTAATGCGTCTAATAATCGCTCTACACGCTTCGGGAATATCAGTTACATATCCCTTCACGCTGAAGTAAACGTTTTGCTAAAAGCACTTCGAAGCCGTGAAAAGAATGCTAACCTTAAAACAAAGTTGAAGTTACCCCCAAGCACAGTGTATGTTGTTAGAATTATGAAGAAGGCTGAAAATCTTCCTGACCATCGAGTACACTATTTTGGTATATCCAAACCGTGTATAAATTGTCAAAAACACCTTTACAAGCATAACGTCATAAAAATATATTATACAGACATAATAGACAATGAAGAGGTGTTGTGTGAAATGAGAATAACTATTTAGCAAATCTAGAAGTATAAAGATTTATTAAGAGTGTCCATAGTTTTAGTCAAAAATATATTCTAATAAATCAAGATAGTTATTATTGTTGAATACAGACTCATATTCTTCGTCGGTTAAGTTCCTTTCTTTGACTATTCTAGTTTCGTGTTCTAAGTTTTCTAATACATTGCTAAAATGTAACCTGAAACTTAGAGGAGAATTAGATTGCAATCTTACACTTGAATGTTTTTGTATATATTTATTTATACAAATTAAATTAATGGTTTTTTTCTTTTGATCATTGTTATATATATTAGTATTAAATATAATATTATCATCTACTATAACTTTAATTTCATCTTCTCTAAAACACGTTACTTCTACCCAAATTAAATAGTTATAATCTGTTGATATAAATTCCTGATCAGACAACACTGAGATAATTACTGTATTTTTTTTAATATAATTATTCTCGGAACTAGATGTAGATATAATAGAAGCAGATTCTGACACCTTAAATGACATTTATTTAAGATACAAGTTTTTATTTAAAAACAAAATTCTTATATCTTAAATAAATAGAAATGCCAAAGGTTACAACTTTAAATTTATACCATATAAATGATAATCATCTTGTGCTTAGCGCTGACCAAGATTTTGGTTTTCTTTCTTATACCTCCCCTGGTGCTACTCCATTACCTGTACACGTTAATAACTTGTCAGTTGTTAGCGCTGACGGTGCTCACACAAGGGACGATGTAGCTTTACAATTGGTTAATTTGGAAACTGCTTTAGGTGACGAGACTGGTCGTGCACAAACTGCTGAGGGCGATTTGAGTACTTCTGTAACTGATTTGCAAACTACTTTACAAGATGCTTTAGATGACGAGACTGAGCGTGCACAAACTGCTGAGGGCGAGTTGAGTACTTCTGTAACTAATTTGCAAACTACTTTACAAGATGCTTTAGATGACGAGACTGAACGTGCGCAAACTGCTGAGGGCGAGTTGAGTACTTCTGTAACTAATTTGCAAACTACTTTACAAGCTGCTTTAGATGGCGAGATTGAGCGTGCAGAAGCTGCTGAGGAAGCGTTGGATCTTAAAATCGAACATATCATTTCAAATGCTGACCTTACTGTTCTTGACAGTTTGACAGAGGTTGTTACTGCTTTCCAGGCTGCCGACTCTAATCTAAATAATGCCATAAGCGATCTCAGCACTGGATTAGATGGTCGTCTTGTGACTGTTGAAAATCTCCTTAGAAGTTTGTTTGGTCAAACGGATTTGACTTTACTCTAAATATTTAATTTTTGATATGATAAATTTTAAGCTATTAAATTTATAGACTATACTATAAGAACCTAATTTAAGTATTATAATTAGGTTCTAAATTTATCAAACGGACATTTTATTGTTAAGAATATAATTTATTTATTTCATCTTGAATATAAATAAATGAGTACTAAATATGAAGCTAGAAACTTATCAGAATTGAAAAAACTTGCCAAACAAAAAGGAATCAATGGTTATTCTGGCATGAATAAGGACCAAATTATTTTGTTGTTAAGAACCAAGCTCCGGAGCAGAAGTAGGTCAAGAAATCCTAGTTCACGTGTTAAAGCTGAAGGAGTTCTTAGTTCATCTCCTCCTTCTTGGAACCCGAAAGTACCAAAACCCAAAAAAGGTGCAACACTGGAACAATTAAATGTGGAGCAGCTTCGCCAAAAGGCTAAGCTGAAGCGTTGTGTCGGCTACCGTAAGATGAAAAGGGATGACCTAATAAATGAAATTAGAAAATCCTGTACCGAAACAAAGAAACCCCAATCTCTCAGTTCTCTGAGAGAAAAGGTCAAGAAAAAGGGGTGTAAGGGATATTCTATGATGAATATTGAAAAACTCGAAAACGAGTTGAAAGGTGGATGTACGAAAAAGATGAAAGTTCCAAATGAAGAGTATAAAAATTTAACAGTACCCGACCTTAGACTAAAGGTAAAGGAGCATATACAAGAATTTAAAGGGTATTCTGGTATGAAAAGAGCCGATCTTATCGAAATGTTGAATAGAGTAAGTTCTGTGTAGATAATAGACCTATATATTCAGATAATATGATATTTTCTATTTTTTTATAATTACGATTATATGTCTCTTTTAAAAAAATTACATTGCTATTCAAATCTAGTTCGTATTTTGTCATTTTATAATTATTTTTTACAATTCTTTCTTGCGAAAGTCTTTTAAGTTTAGTTTCATTTGAAATAATCTTATTAAGAATATTAAGATTATTATTTAGTTGTTTATGTAAATACATAATTTTAAGTCTATCAATACATAAATATAAAAGTTCTCTAGATTGAAAAAATTCTTCATTGTATGTCAATACACTTTCTTTTTTTGTAAAGTTATAATAAAGGCAATGTTTTGAAGAAATCAAATGATAATGACATATCTCCTTATATATCGAAGTAATAATATAGTATAAATTTAAAATCTTAATATTTTTAATTGGTAAATTATGATTGCTCATAGTAAATGAAATTTCTAAAATTTCATAAACATTATGTATATCATATATATTTTTAAAAAATAAAACTATATCAAAGAATGACATATCATTAACATATTTATTGTTCTGATTAAATTTATTAAATAACCATTGTTTTCTTATATCGTATAATAATTTACTACTATAAGTGTGTACATACTTATAAATTTCATTAACTATTTCACTTGGTAATTTATTCATATTTCTTATAATTTCTTATAATTTCTTATATTGTATTTATCATACTCTCAAACTATTGTCCTTTATTTAGTGTTCTTAATTGTTATGAACAAGAACAAAACGTAAGTTATAGAGTAATATTCTGAAAATACTTTTAATAGTTTGAATGAAGCTAAAACGAGATTGTTTCAAATACAATGTTAAAATATCTTTTAATTTAAAAACAAGAATGTAAAATAAAATGGGTTTATTTTGCTCTATAATGTATGATGATATTACCGACCCTTTCAAAGGTCAGTTTTTGTGGCAACCAAATAGCGGTAAAAAGATTTACCACGGAAGGAGAGATCGAATATTGGTGAAGAGGTGGAATGATGTTGATGAAGATAAGAGACTGGATATTGGTGAAGAGGTGGAGTGTTGTTGATGAAGATAAGAGGTTGAATGATATGTACAAACCTACTTTATAAAGGTTATGGTCGTGGTAAATAATAATAATAATTATTATTATTTAAAAAAATTGAATATAAAGTCTCTTGGTGCTTTATATTCAATTACAAATATTATATTATTTCTACACATATGTCTTTCCTAATCCCGAAATGCGTCTTTATCGAAGTTTGAAGAGAAACAAAATAATAAATAATATCTTTTACCATATTTATTATTTTGTTTCTTACAACAAAATAATAAATATGGTAAAAGGAGTTTATAAAGATAGAAGATGTATTTCTATACGCAGAAAGAAATTTGTTCCAACCGAACACCAAGAATACGTTAAAAATTACTTCCTGTCTAGCAGGTACAAAGGTCTTCTTCTCTATCACAAACTGGGTTCGGGAAAAACCTGTACGAGTATTCTCATCGCCGACGCGATGTTAAAACTAAAAGGAGGTATAGACAAAGTATATGTGTTATCCCCAGGCTCTTTAAGAGAAAATTGGATTTCAGAATATTGCAGTGTGTGCGGTGTCCCTTCCATCAGTCTTGAAAAATTTGTCTTCATCACGTACAACTACGAAGTCAAAGACCAAGTAATGAAACTAGAATTCGACAATAGTCTAGTTATTATTGACGAAGTTCATAATCTAGTTATGGGAGCTAAAAACTTTAGTAGTAATAGCTACGCTATATACCATAAAATCGTAAATACGGATAGGTGTAGAGTTCTTGCTTTATCTGGAACTCCAGTTTTTAATAGTACAATAGATTTCGCAATCCTAGGAAATATGCTCTCTAAAAAGTTCAATTGGATTCTAAAAAATGGATCATTAAAACAAGCAGAAGAACGTGAATCAAGTTGGGATACTGTTGGTTGGAATGAAAGAATGCAAAACCCTGTGTTAATTAGACAACTTATTTCTGGAATAGTCTCATTTTATGGAGGAGATCTATCAGAATATCCAGACGTAAGACATATTGAAGCTTATAGATGTCCTATGAGTTTAGAGCAATACGAAGAATATTCAAAAGTATATAAATCTGAAGATATGAGACGTAAGAATCCACCTTCAATAAAGATAAAATTTTATAATCCGCAAAAATATAAAGAGGATTTCATAAAATATATTATTGCAGTTCAATGGACTTCCACAAGAGCCGCTTCTAACTGCCTCAAAACAAAAGCTTATAACTTTATTCCAGATATGTTCAGTAACAGATACGTAACATATACTACTGAAAAGTTTAAAGAAATTCTTTCTAAACTTCCACTGATAAACGAGGAACCAGTATCTGTCGATAAAATTATAGAGAATCTAAAAGAAAAAAATGGTATTTTATTTGGAGATATTCAAGTACCCTTCAAATACGAATATAATTATTATACCAAAAAGATTAAAGTATTTGGATGGATGACAGATGATACTATCAAAGAGCCACGAACGTCCCTTTTCAATATGTCTCAAAAATACAGAACACTTCTAACAAACATTATTCTAAACCCAAATCAGAAACATATCATCTTTAGTTTCTACAAAAGCACCAGAGGAACTTTAATGTTGTACTCATTTCTATCTCATTGCGGTATTAAAGCTGAACTTTACTCTGGTGATTTACTAGCCATGACAAGAAAAAGGTTGGTTGACAAGTTCAATCATCCTTCTAATTCTGACGGACAGAAAATACAAGTTATGCTTCTAACAGAAGCTGGTGGAGAAGGTATTTCCCTTCTCGGAGTTAATCACGTACATATCGTTGAATCCTCTATCAACGAAAACAAAAATATTCAAGCTATTGGCAGAGCCGTCAGGTACAAATCACACTCTAACCTTCCAGAAGAAAGAAATTTTGTAAATGTCTATAGGTATTGGTCTGTATGGAACGGAGGTCTTGGTGAATCTCCGGATGTTGAAGATGTTCAAATCGATCAACTACTATATGAAAAGCACTTCTCTGAAGAAGTCGGAAAGAAAAAAGTCATAAATGAATTTCAAACCTTGATGGAAAACTATTCAATTGAAGAAATAGGTCCCGGAGACGAAGGAGGAGAAATGGATTCTGAACAAGGTTGGGAAGAACAAAATTTAGAAGAACAAACCATTGATATTGTATTGAACATTAACGGAGTAGATCACAATGAACACATTCCCTCTTCATTCTCTATAGAAGATACAACTAATTTTCTTATTGCAAAATATCTTCTTCCTCCCTTAATAATTAGAAATAAAGTTCTTGAAAACGTTATGATTGACCTAAATATAGTGAGCAAAAACAACCTTCCTTTTGAAGTGAGCAAAAACAACCTTCCTTTTGAAACAGATTTCAAATCTGTAGATGTTAATTCGCAAGATAAAATGGAGAACTATATAGAAGATCTCATCCTTTACACTTACAACATTGAAGGCGATGTTAAGATTACAAAACTTAAATTCGTTGGTCTAGGAATATCTTTTAACGAGAATGTTCCTAGAGGTATACCTCTAGGAACATTCTCGTTAAAAGATATTTCTAGTGATATAACAACCATAGAAAAGGCGATTGAACTTCTTCGATTAGAGTTAGAATCTTTTTACGAAGAAAGATTTCCTAACATTTCTATTGACAGAATTGAACTTTTTGATTCTAAAAACTATAAAAACAGATTGACAGATAAAACAAACTTGTTAATCTACTTCCTTAACAAAATCCCGATAAATTACACAATAACAATTTCTAATAAAACTTAAAAATTAGTTTCTTCTTTATTTTCGCTGGTTCTGAAGTTTGGAGGTGATTATCTATTTCTGGATGTGGCTTAATAACTTGCGGAATATCTGCGTGCAATGCGGTTAGTGCTAGTAACAACTGTATATAACTAGAATGTGATCACTAATTCTTAGACTTAACAATGGCTGATGGAGAGGGTATATCGTTTAATTTATAGTAATTTGACATTTATCAGTGATTGATCTTTAAGTTATTGTAAGTGGTGGTTAAAGTTTTTAAAATTGAATAAAAAAAATAAGTTTTTAAAAAAGAAGTAAGCAATAATGAACCAACAAGAAGCATGCGATATATGTTGCGAAAATATGAACAAAAGCAACAGAAAACCAGTTATCTGTCATTATTGCCAGTTTGTGTGTTGCCGTAAATGTACGAAGACTCATATTATGGGAGGTGCACTTAACCCTTTTTGTATGAACCCAGACTGTAAGAGGGAATGGGATCAGGAGTTTGTGAGGGAGAATATGGGAAAATCGTCTTATGAGAAAGAATACAAAAACTACCGAGCAAATTTGATTCTAGAAAAACAGAAGAGTATGTTACCGGCGACACAACACCTCGTTCAAGAAATTAAGGATGAGATGAATAGAAAGGTTATAGTTGAAGATTTATTACAAAGAAAACGAGAATTGAAGAAAGAGATGAAAAAAATAGATGAAGAAATATACATGATCCGTTATCAACATAATATTAAGACCCCTTTAGAAAGGGAGACCAGATTTATTAAGGCTTGTCCTCGTGTTGATTGCAGGGGATTTTTATCTTCTGCGTGGAAATGCGGGACGTGTGAAGAGTATGCTTGTTCAAAGTGTCACGAACCTAAGAACGGTCGTGAAGACACAGAACACGTGTGCGATGAAGATACTGTCTCCACATTGAAGTTTCTATCTTTAGATACGAAGCCATGTCCACAGTGTGCTTCTTTAATACATAAAATAGAGGGTTGTGATCAACTTTGGTGTACACAATGTCATACCGCATTTTCTTGGAAGAAGGGGACGATAGAGACAGGAAAGATCCATAATCCACATTTCTACGAGTGGCAGAGGGAGCGAAATGGGGGAGAAGCACCGCGAGATGTTGGAGATATACGGTGTGGAGGGGGTATTGAATATTATGTTATTGATAGGTTTGTTAGAAATTGGAAAAATATAATCGGTTTTCGTAACAAGGTTACTAATATTCAGAGGTTGGTGGATCACATTAGGATTGTTGAGATACCGAAATATCCAATGAGTGTGATTGGACACGATGAGGATTCTGATTTGAGAGTGAGGTATCTTATGGGGGAGTTAGACGATAATAATTGGAAAAGGTTGTTGAAGAATAGGACTAAGAGGCGTGAAAAGAACAATGATGTTAATGCGGTCTTGAATATGTTCTCCACTGTGGGGGAAGATATAATGAGGAGGATGGTTACTATTAAGGAAAGGAATATGTTAGATGGTGTCTTTGAGGAGTTGAATGAGTTACGAGATTATACTAATAGGAGTTTGAAGGTGATTGGGTTGAGGTATAATAATAAGGTTCCGAAGATACAAGAGGATTGGGAAAAGGTTGATACACAGTAGAATAGATATGTTAAATTGAAAAGTGATAAAATTTTAATAGATTTCATTATTAATTAAAATAATTAATAATGAAATCTATTAAAATACAATTGAAGAAGACAGGACCAATCGAATTGGAAGAGAACTTAAGTATAGAAAGAAGCGTTGAAATAGTACAGAAGAATGATGTCTGGTCCACACTCCATCTTATTCAAGAGGATAATAAGAATGACGTTGGGGGGGGTTCGGTCTATGAGTTGAAGTTTCTATGGGAGAAAGCGCGGCAGAAATAGAAAAAGTTAGTTTATTCTTCTTCATATCCTCAAAATAATATGAAGAGTTATTTTAAAAGTATATTATATCAAAATTTTAATATAATATACTTTTAATAAATGGAAGATAAAGTACTATTTGGGTATTTAGGAGTTCTCGCAAATGGATTAATTATTTTAGATATTATTCAAAGGTTGCTTGCTGAAAATCATTTACGAAGTTTGAGATATATTGGAATTATTTTATTTATAATTGCTGGTGTTTTTTGGGCTATTTATGGGGTGCAGAATAGGTTGGTTCCGACTACTTTTATAGCATTGTTTCAAATAGTAGTGTTCGTTTTTATTTTTATAATAAAATATTATAATGAAACAGAAAATAAACAACATGGCATTACAGTCAATAGAACCAAGATTTCGAGAGTGGATAATAAAAATAAAACCGGATAATATATACACTGCTTTTCTTAGATTACAGAATAAGTTCGACAATATTCTTGAAAAAGTTTTGTACTCAGAAGAGTCAGATAAGAGTATAACATATCAGACTAATGAAATACGAAAGGAATTTCTGTATATTGAAATTCTAAGAAATTTAATGGCTGGAAAACAAGAAGAGATTGTATTTGAAACCGAACTCGACGAGGGAATTGAGAAAATGAGGAAGAATTTGAAACTTATAGATGCTTACGAACGTAGAAACGCTGTATTAGGACAAAAGAAGTCTTTAGATATCCTAACATTAATATCTCTTATTTTTCTCCCCATTGGAGCAATTGTAGGATACTTCGGAATGAATTTTGGAAGTATGGGAAACCCTACAGGTTCAGGGTCTGGTATTTTGAATATAAAGTACGGACAACTTTTTGTTTATTCTTTATTCTTTATTTCCATACTAATTACTTTAATAATAATTCATCGTTTCTACAACTTTAGATTTTTATTGTAAATAATTATCATACAATTATTTAAAAATAATTTATGTATCAGAATGTGTATTTTTAAAATGCAAGGTTATCTAATAGGGACTAAATTATACGGGGTGTAAATGAGTACACGTAGTTATCATTCTTATATTCTTATGGCCAGTAGGTGAATATTGCTAATCTGGGATCGATAGCAGGTTTTGTTAGTTTTTTATGTGTAAGATTAGGATATTCGAACAATTTTTTAGATTTTTTTACTTCAATAAGACTCAACCCTTTTGCATAAGTTGAAAATGATAGAGGAAGACAGTTTTCGTTTTTGTGAAGAGAGAGATTAGGTTTAATTTTTGTTTCTAATTCAGACATTTATTAGAGTGTATAAATTATTTATATTGTTTAAATTTTTCAAAAATTACAAAATTACGTCTTCTCCTATCTCCAGCATTTTGATTAAAATAGATATCGTATAATTTAAAACATTCATACTGTCATTGTCTTTTCTTTTCCATTTAATTATATTATTAGTATATTTAAAGTTTTGTTATTTTCAATAAAAATGTCTGAACACCAACCATCTAAAACTTCTGCAGAAGTTGGGGAAAACCATCAACCATCTAAAACTTCTAAAACTTCTAAACCTTCCAAAGGTGAAGGTCTGGGAACTATTTTGGTTGACCTATTGTCTCACGATGAAGGAAGCTGTAGCAAAGAAGAATTTAGTAGTAGTGAAGATGAGAGTGAAGATGAGAATGAAGATGAGAGAGTTGTGTGTCGAGATTTCAGTTGTTGTGGATATGATTCAGATCCTCGTTTGTTTGCTTTTAATAAGTTAGTAGATACTCATGACAAGTTGGTTAGGGCTTTTCTTGTTATGGTTTTAGATGATTAGATCTTAATATTATTAATATTAAGATGATTATAAAATTGGATTGTATTCTATTTTTGTGTTCTATTTCTGTCTTCTATTTTTTTAACAACCCGTAGCATTCTCTTTTGGAGAGCTGTTTGAGGAGTGAATGTTTCCCATTCCAAGACAGATATATGCATCTGTTGACATTTAAGACAATTACAATCAGATTTAGAAAATAGTTCTTTTTCATTTTCTTGAAGTAAATCCATTTTATTATAATACGAGTTTAAAAATTAATGTTCTTTTTATAAATGTATCATTATTCAATAATAATCTTAACCATTATGATCTTATGTGGATTGTATCTTGAATTATTCTATCTATATTTAACATGTGGAGTTGGCAGTCTGTCAGCATTCCTTTTTCTTGACGGCTATCAAATTGTAAAAACATCTGTTGTTACCAATTATAGACGATGGAGACAATTAAACAATCTTGTTTCATGTCGATATAATAACACGTTTTCTATATTTTGGTATAGTTTAGTATTGATTAGCAAATCTCTTTATATTAGCATTCTCCAGTATATGAATAGTTCTGTTAAAAAGATAAATAAAAACACGTATGAAATCTCTTACTTGGTTAACGGTAAGATGTATAAGATGATTGTAACTCCCGTAAAAGGACCTGCACCTGTTCTACAGGTCAGTGATGAGAATGAGGAAGATGTTTCAGATATGGTCTTGCCTTTTCTAGGACCAAGAAACGATTGGCACGGACGTGTATTCACATCAAAGGATTTCAAAAGAAGGAGTTTGACTTTTGAGTTAGGTAGTGGGGAGGAAGTGACTTTTGAAGAAGATCAAAAATTGTTGATTGATTAAATTTTACTATTTAAGAAAATATCAGAGTTAGTAAAATGAATACTGAACAATATCAAACAGGTGATTTACTTCTCTATCATGGAACAAAATCATGCATTGATAAATTTTTAGAATGTGTATCTCCTTCTAGTTACAGCCATGTCTCAATGGTTATTGTTATACCTAATCCTGCTTTTGAAGGAACTACTCTTGAAGGAACTACTCTTGAAGATGGGGTGTATGTGATTGAATCAACGAAGAGTGACATCCCAGATGCAGAAGACCGTTTAATAAAGTTTGGTGTTCAAATGACGAAAATAGAGGACGTATTGTCTGAAAAGGGACAGGAGATTTGGTACAGAAAGATGGAATGTGTTAGAGACGAAAATTTCTATAGAAAATTGAGAGATGCTCACACCATAGTTCATAATCTTCCATACGATTTTGACCTATTTGATTGGGTAAATGCGGCTGGATTCTCTTGGTTTAATTGTCTGAATCCTTGTGAGTCTTTGTGTAAGAGGCAAAGGGTAGATAAGTTTTGGTGCTCAGCACTGGTATCTTATATTCTTGTGCAGTTAAATCTTCTTCCGTTTAATACTCCTTGGACTGATATTTCTCCAAGAGATTTAGGATCTGAGAAGGGGGGGAAGAACATTCATTTCATTAATTGCAAGATTCACAGTGAGGAGTTGATCGATTAGATTTTATATAAATCATATAAAATCTTAAATGTTAGATATTTTAGGTAAGTTAAACTAAAGAACTATATAATATAATGTAAGTATAAAATAAATGAATTGTAAGATAGGTCTTGTATCCTTTCCTGTAACTTCGCAAAACAATTGTTTTCTAAATTTGGGGGAGATTTATGACAAAAACGTTAGACAAAACATAAATCTCCTTTACGAATTCCATAAAAACCTTCAATACCTTTGCGACTTTACGATATCAATTGAGAATTCTAAAGTTACACCTGATAATATTGAGGAAGTAAAAGTCTTAAAACGAAGGTATAAATTAACACAAAAGATATTTTTAAGTGATATTGGGCAGGATTTTCCTGTTAAGATGGATTTTCCTGTTAAGATGGATTTTTCTACCCCGCAACTGTACGATATGTCTTGTATGGTGCCTTTATTTTCGGATAAGATCCCTAAGAGTATGTATATTGATAATAATACGAACAAAACGATGTTGTTTATAATCTTACCTTATGACGACCCTATCTTGAGAGGAAATATCATCAAGAATTGTTTGGAACGTTTAGAAGGTGCAAAGGGATTTTTTTTAACTTTAGGAGATAAGAAGGGTATGAATAGTGTAAATAGTTGCGAGTTGAATATGAGATACTTGTTATCTTGCGGTGTTCCAGAGAAGTGTATTCTGATGAATGAGTGTGATACGCTCCCAGATTTCATCGTGGAGTCCTTGAGTATAGCTAATATGGTCTTTGAATCGGATGATATATTTATTGGTGTATCTTCGGAAGATGTATGTAAGATATTGAGTTATGTAAGAATTTTACGGAAGGATGGGGAGATTAATGATAAACTTTATTTTATATGCGATTAAATATAAATGTTATTTTGTTTTAAAATACCGTTATTATAAATAAAAGAATGGTAAATAAATTAAAACGCTTTAAGAAAATCATCGAAAGGGCTTATCCAGAACCACAAGGTGCTCCTCGTTATAGAGACAAATCCGTCCCAAATACAAAAAATATTATATCTAAAAAAGAACAAGAAAATGATATAAAAAGATTTTTTATATCTATTAAAAATTTAAAGTCTGAACAAGAACTAGCTAGAAGACTTGAATTTTTTGCAGACGAGACTAGAAAAGAAAACCATTTCTATAGAACAACGTTTATCAAGAAAATGATGGGAGAATTACATAAAAGTATGTACAAACTCTTTATCGAATCTTATTTGGATGAAGAGGAGAGAATACGAAATAATGAAGGTCGTGAAGATAAGGAGGATGACAGCGAACAAGTTCGTGCATATATATCTCCTGAAACTTTCTACAAAAGTTTCAAAGAGTTAGAAAATATCGCAGATATGTTAACTACATTTCAAGAGGAAGAGGAAGAAGAATCAAAAAGACAATCCGAAAGTGAAGGGGGAAGTGAAGGGGGAAGTGAAGGTGAAGGCGAAGATGAAGGTGAAGATGAAGATGAAGGTGGAGGTGGGTTGGTAGGAAGTGCGGGTTATGAAAGTATTAGTGGGAATGAAGAAATACCTCAGCTTGATATACCCACTAAATTAACGGGTGAAGAGAAAGAGGCGCTTAAAGAACGTCAAACACATAGAGGAACACTTGAATGGTCCGAGCAAGAGAAAGAAGCACGTGCTTTTGTAAAGAATATAAATATAAAACGAAAAAATGAAAAAAGGGGTACTGTAAGGCTGTCTTCTCCACCAAAAGTCGTGAATAATGAGCGTGAAATAAGTAAGGATGATGCGGTGGTTCTTACCCAAAAGGTAAAGAAATGTAAAGAATTATATTCCAATCCTCCTTGGATTGAAACAAAAACCGATGGACTTGTTATTAGACCTTTTAGGGGTAAGATTTCAGAGCAAAATTTTAACCAATTTGTAGATAATCCAGATGTATATTTCCAAGTTGGTACTAGACTTTTTTACGAACCTAACAATGTTTTTTTCGAACTCTTCTGCAATTCTACAAAAAGTCAGGTTGATAATAAATACTTAGAAATTACTGATTATAACGGACGTAAATTTAAATTTATGATAGGTTATAAGAAGAAGACCGAAGGTGTTATTGTTCAAGATAGAGATATTTATAAAAAAGAGAAAAACTACTTTAGGGAAATCAGGAGGAGGAGTCCTGGATATCAAGAGATACGGAAATGTAAACTTTTATATGCTAATCCTCCTTGGATTGAAACAGAAACCAATGGACTTGTTATTAGACCTTTTATTAAGGATAGGAGTGTACAGCAAGGTTGGTCAGAATTTGTAGATAATGAGTATGGCGATGAATATATTGGTGATAAAATTTTTTACAAACCTAATGATGTTTTTTTTGAACTCTTCTGCAACAATTCTACAAAAAGTCAGGTTGATAATAAATACTTAGAAATTACTGATTATAACGGACGTAAATTTAAATTTATGATAGGTTATAAGAAGAAGACCGGAGGT
>Ga0129324_10001340_pt1 | contig 16031 bp, 27 predicted proteins | sample CPBDNA_7_FD_96879 | JGI IMG/M metagenome (GOLD analysis project Ga0129324, IMG submission 96879) | Freshwater to marine salinity gradient microbial communities from Chesapeake Bay, USA - CPBay_Spr_15_0.2_DNA | ecosystem: Environmental > Aquatic > Marine > Coastal | place: USA: Chesapeake Bay... | reverse complement strand
TTGGCGCGGGGCTGTGGTGGGTGCGATATGACGCTGTGCGCGATGACAGGGCGGCGCGTGAGGCCGCAGAGGCTGATAGGTTTAAAGCTACCACCGAAAGGATGAACAATGCGGATACTGCTGGCGGCGATGATGCTGAGTGGCTGCGTAAGCGGGGGCAGCGATAGCGCGATGGTCGCAGGCTTGCGCGGGCCGATGACGGATCACGCTGCTGCTCTGGCTGGTAATGACGTTGCCTTGATGCGCCGCACGGGTCGCGTGGTCATCGCCAAGTTTGACGCGGGCGCGGATTGACGCCATGAATTAGGCCAACAGCCTAAAGGCTTGATTTTAAATCATAAACAACAAGAATGGCCGAAAAGGTCAACGCCCGATTGTCGTTACGGGCCAATCTTGAGGCGGATCCAGTGACTAATCAGACTGGCCAAGCGCATTGCGGGTGGGTGCCGTAGGGGCGTCTGGCTCATTCAGGCAGGTTCACCCGCTTCTCCCTTGCCAATGCGATCAGGGCTGCGCGGTAGTGCTTCGGCTGGACGTTCTCGCATCCTTTTGGGCCGTGCTTGCGCATCAACTCTGATAGCCGTGAAGGCCAGCCTCCTGGATATGATGCGGCCCTGATCCAGAAGCGGAACAAGACGCCATCAAGATCGTCATTTTCGTAATCACTCATCATTCATCCTTTCGTTTCTCATAGCCCTTAACCTAACAACCCTTCCCCAAAAACAAAGATGCGGATTTCCTCGCTCTGGCCCTCGTTTACGAAAATCGCAGGCGGGATTGCAATGAAGCCCTCCGGCGGGATCACGCGATACAGGTCTGGAATATCGCCTGAGCCTTGCTCGATTTCGATTTGCACGGTCAGCCCGCCAATGGTTAGGGCAAACCCGAACTGCATCGGGCTATCCATCGTCAACTCATTGTGGCAGATGACGCTTGCAACATGCGGGCCGTTGTCGGCTGGCACCAGCTGCGCATATGACCCGCCCCAGTTGTGAATATCGGACGCAAACGCCGGGGCGCCGATCATGGTTAGAATTGCTGCGCGGATCATTTGCGGGCCTCCGCCGCGAGGATTGCGCGGCCAATAAGTTCTGGGATTTGCGGGACTACGGCGTTCCCGAGGCATTCAAATCTGTATGTTTCGTCGGGAAGCCCATCAATTCCTCTACCCATTCTGCGCTGATCCACTGACCATCCAGTTCTGGAAATATGTTCGGCCCCCATTCTTCGATGTTCTGGTGATAATCCAGCCTGGTCCACCACTTGCGCCACATGCTTTTCCTTGGGGTAGGCACATACCCAAACTCTGGGTCTGGATAATTTAAGCCCAACATCTTTTGGGTTGATACATTGCCATTCCGCATCATACCCGCACTCGGCCAAGTCTCCGAGAACTCGGCCAAACCATCCGCCTCGTTTTTGGCTTGGGCCAGAAAGCAGCGCTGCAACGTTCTCCACGATGACGTAGCGGGGTCGTAACTCGCCAATAAGTCGGACGATTTCGGACCAGAGGCCGGATCGGGTGCCTTCGCCCATGCCGCGCTGCTTTCCTGCAACGCTAAGGTCTTGGCACGGGAAGCCGCCCGTGATGACATCAACGGCAATTCCGTCTCTTGCCAGAATGTCGCCTGTGAGTTTTCGTACGTCTTCATAGCAAGGCACCTCCGGCCAGTGTTTCGCCAATACGCGGCGCGGGAATGGTTCAATTTCGCAAAACGCCACTGTTTCAAATCCGCCTGTGCGTTCAAGGCCAAGGCTAAACCCGCCAATGCCGCTGAAAAGATCAAGGACGCGCAACATCACAAGCCCCCCGTCACAAGCACGGCAAAGGCGGCAACGCCGATCAGCGCGATAATCACAACCGGGACCAAGAACAGCGCGGCATCGCGGCGTTCTTGGCGGGTGTATTCTTGGTCGTTCATCCTCTCAAAATGCTGGACCATGCGGGCGGGTTTGTCTTGTTCATTCATCTCCATGATCCTCTGCATAGGCGTCTTTCGCCATTGAAATCAGATATTCTGCGATGGTCATGCCTTGCGGCGTCTGCTGAAAAAGCCATTCGGCTTGGCGCATATCAAGCTGCATCATCGCAAGGCCGACATTGCCAATTCCCGTCTGGTATCGCTGGCAAAGGACTTTTGCGCGCCCTTTTGCGTCATGCGCGCTTCCCTTGCGGTGGATGGCGCGGCGCAAATCGCCTGCCTTTGTCATGCGCGACATGCGGCTGCATGTTTGCGTGATGCTCAGGCCAAGGCGTTCCGCAATGTCCACAGCCCGCAACCCTTGATCGGCCAATGCGATGATCCGTTGATTGATGTCAGTCATTCCTCCACCCCCGGACGCATGACAAGGCTATCGCGCCAATGGCAGGTGCCGGGCCGGAAGCTGGGGTGTGATATGGCGCTATAAGACCTACCACCGCCGTACCACGCTATCGCGCCAAGTTTCGGTTCCCATTCATAGAAATGCGGGTGGCCATCACTATCCATGGCTATGAAATTAAGCCAATCCGCAACATGCGACCAGTCGATGCTTGGCTTTTTCGGGGCGGGCTTGGCGATGCGGTAGACGGATGCCTCATGGAATGGTCCCGCAAGGTTGTGCCGCTTTTTAAAAATGGCAAATCCTAGGAGAATCATAACCCTGCCAGCCTTCTGCGCCGCATCAAGTTCCGCCTTCTCTGCATCGCTCAGGAAGCAATAGGCGCGTTCGTTGTCGTACATGGTACTCATTCTTTCGGCTCCTTGAATTTGGCGAGGGCCGTACGAAGTGCGGTCATTCCGTACAGTTCTAGGCCATGCGGGAATTGGTTTAGATATTCATCGTCCAGCGCGTCACCTGCATCCACCAGCGCCTTGACGCGCGGATCGGCCAGAACGAGATCGGCGCGGGTGTTCCATTTTTCAGTAGCGCAACGCCACATATCCCATCCCGGACAGCGCTCGTTCTGGCAATGAACATCGCCGCCACGATCATCAATGGCGGGACCGCCACAAAACGGGCAAGGCTTTATGTCGTAAGTCATTCTTTCGGCTCCTGTTCAATCGTGGCCGCGTATTCTTGCGGAAGGTTGCGGGCGAGGCTTTCAACCTCGGATGGGTCAAGATCAAACTCACGCAAAAGCTTGATAACGGATGCAAGCGCCTTCGCCTGCCAGAGTACACAAGACGCCATCAGAAGCCCTCCATGTGCGGGTTATCAATCGCCTGCTGCGCGCGGTTCATTGCATCACACGCGGCCAAGCCGATGAAAAAGCCAAGCGCAAAGCCTAGCAGGATGCCGGGGAAAAGATCATTCATCGTCGTCACCGATGCGGGCGAGGGCATATTCGATAACGTCGTCTGTAACGTCATTCGCCAAGGTACTGCAGAAAATCCACCAAACCCGCAAGTTTTCGCGGCTTGGCTTTTCGTCTCGGAAATTGTCGATGATGATCTCGATCAATTCCTCATGGCTATCTACAGGCCCGTCAAGGAATTCGCCCCATTGCTTGACGCCTTGAATATCAAACACCTTGTGAGCGACACAGAAGCTTGTGGGGTATGCGGGTGGTTTTGTCATCTTGGGGTTTCCTTGTGTTGTGGTGGGGGCGCTATGGCCCCCGGTTGCGTTAGGCGGCGGATAGCGCTTCGCGGCCAGCATCAGTGATCTTGTAGCGATCAGTTGTGCTGTTCTGTGGCCGCTTGAAAAACACAACCCATCCCTTTTTCTGAGCCTCAAAAGTCAAGCCTGAGCCTGCAACGCCAAGGTTTCCGCTTGCGAGTGTCAGGGTGCGCTTCATTTGGTCGGTCATCTCATGGTTTCCTTGTGTTGGGCTTCGTCTGTCTGTGTAATGACATTACGACAAGCGGAAAGCACGGTCAACAAGAAAAATCACGAGAACAGAAAAAAGCGCGGCCCGATGAAAGGCCGCGCCGGAATTTCAAACCCGCATCGGCATGACGATGTATTTCGCACCAGCACTAGCAGACAGGATCACGGGATCACCTGGCCCGCTGTACTGCATCGTCACAAGCCCGGACATTTGCCGCAATGCCTCGGAAAAATACGCGCCGTTGAAGCCAATCTCAACATCCGCGCCATCAATCCCGGCTGTGACGCCATCCGATGCGCTGGATTGCGGCGATCTGTTGCTGACCTCAATCCAGTCCTGCGCAATCGACAGCTTCACAGCCCGCGTTTTTTCGCTGGAAACCACGACCACGCGATCAATGACCGTCCGCATATCGTCAGCGTCAAATGTCGCCTTGCCCTTGTTCGCCGCCGGAATGACGCGCGTGTAATCCGGGAAGGTACCGTCGATCACCTTTGACAGGAGCGTGAAGTGATCGGCTTGAAAGCGGATCTTGGTATCTGATACCGAAACAGTGACTTGCCCCTCAGCGAGGCTCTTTGCCGCCTCTAGCACGGTCTTGCGCGGTACGATCACGCCGGGGCAATCGGGGCATGAAACACCGCGCGAAACATGGGCCAAGCGGTGACCATCGGTCGCAACCGCAACCGTCTGCCCGTCGATCTGGTGCAGATAAACCCCTTGCAGGTAATACCGCGCTTCCTCGCTGGACGCTGCAAAGACAGCTCCGAAAAGCGCTGCCAGATCATCGGCGGCAATGTCAAAAGATGCCGCGAAAGTATCGCTTGCCAGCTGCGGGAAATCTTCAATCGGCAGGGTGGACAGTTCAAACTTGGAACGGCCCGCGCTGATCTTAATCTTGTCTTGCGCCCAATCCAATGACACCAGCCCGCCGCTTGGCAGTTTGCTGACAATATCTGCCAGCATCTTAGCGCCAACCGTGCAAGCGCCATCAGCCTCAACAGTTGCGGCAATGGTCGCGGTTGCCTGAATATCCAGATCGGTGACAGTCAGCGTCAACGCGCCATCGGCGGCGGTAAGAGCCACGTTAGCCAAGATCGGAATGGTGTTGCGCGTCTCAACGATGGATGACAGCCGCTTGAGTGTTGCGGCAAGGGTCTTTTGTTCAATGTTCAGTTTCATTCCTGGGTTCCTTTGATTGTTGCGATGGCATCGTGAGCGTAGCGACTGGTCGGCACAAGCCCAGCCTCAATGCAGCTCCTATAATGATCCAAAGCATCCAGCGACTTCTCCAGCTTGGCCTCTGCCTCTTTCTGCGCGATGTATGCCTCAGAGGCTTGGCCTAATGCTGACAGTTCGGAAAGGGCGCTTTCGCGGACCTTCGCCTCCAGTTCCTCAATGCGGTCGGCAACAGCTTGGCGCTCACCGCCAGTCAGGCTGCCGTATGGGCGGCGCAATAGCTTCACAAGATCATCACTCATCGGGTTTCCTTTCGGGTTTCGTGTTTTGACAATTCCACCGCCAGCCGCGAAAGGCAAGCAGTGATTGTTTCATCGCCCTTGATCCGCGCGAAAACGTATTGCATCGCATCATCGCTAACATGCTTCGATGATCCGAACAGCAACCCCATAGCCCGCGCCCGCGTGATCGTTAGACGCTTGTTAGACGGGACCGATGACAGCACCCGCGAAACGATTGATTGATCCAGCTTCAGCTTGCGGGCAATGTCGATCTTGCGCATCAGCTCTTTGCTGTAGAGCCTGACAATCTCGGCATCACGCTCCACAGTTTCCGGGTTTGGGCCGCGATTACCCATTGTCGTCCTCGCCTTTGATTAGCGCCGTGATGCGCGGAGTGCTGATGTACAGGCGATTTGCCAAGCCGATGATGCGGGCCAGAGCATCCTCCCACTCCTGATCGGCTTCAAGCCGTGGCGCATGTAGCATCATCCAGCGATAGGCGTCGATCCTGTCCACCAGCTTGATCTTGTCGCTATCAATGCCATGCTCCGGCATAGGCAGGCCCATGCCGCGCATTACTTGGCGCTCTGCCATTTCATACACAGTCGCAAGCGCCGGAAAATCGCGCTTGGCAGGGTATGGCATATCGCCAATCATCTTCTCGGCCTCGTCGTGACATTCCGCCATCCGCACCAATTCGTCAGATGCATCAGGCCAAAGCTGCCGGATCAACGCCCCGCAGCGCTTTTGATGCGCGCTAATTGTGTCGCCAGAATTGCGCAGTTCTGGGCAGGCATTCGCATGCCAGCGGTTTACGTCATGTGTCATTCTGCGGTTTCCTTTTTTGCGGCGACAAGTTCGGCAATCAATTCAGGGATCTGATCTGGCCAAATCCAAAAAACCGGGAAAGTGCCTTCCTCTTCCGCTATGCGAAAATCCTTGCCGCACGTTACGCGGCGCAGTTTTTGGTCAAAGCACATCGCTGTGAAATGCTCACCGCGATACCCATTTTTGTCGCCGTGCTGCGTATTATTGTATTTTGAGTGGCGGGTCAGGCATCTGGATGCGGTACTCACCCATTGCCGATGCGACGAAAATGATTGCCCTTTAAACGGGATGATGTGTGTCATTCTGCGGCCTCGCTGAATAGTGTTCCGACTGATCTTTCGGCATCGCGCAGGTTTTCGTTTGCCTGTTCCGCATATTCAAATTTCAATTCAAAGCCCAAATAGCGCCGCATCATTTTCACAGCCTGAAACCCCGTCGATCCAATGCCGTTGAATGGGTCCATGACGACATCGCCAGGCTTGCTATACAGACGCAAGCACTTCTCAATCGTGTCTAGCTGCAACGGGCATACATGCCGTTCATCCGCCTCGCCCTTGGCCTTGCGATAGCCATTCAGGACTTTTCCTTGATCGATGTTCATCCATACAGGGCTTGCCAGTTTTTGCCATTCGTAAACGTCAAATTCGGCATGTTTCACCAATTCAGCCAAAACAGCATCATCCGGGATATTTCCGCACAGACCTTCGCGGCGCATATGTTCCAGCCACTTGCGCGCGATAGGCAATGCCGCATCAATATCACCCGGCGCAGCATGTTCAATCCGGTCAGGGTTATCGCCATCCTTGCGGAAAAACAGCATATAGTCAGGCATTCCCACGCGGTTCATGGCGCTGTCTTTGCGGATCTGCTTGTACAGCAAACCCAGAGCCTTGGTGCGATGCATTTCAGTAACCGGATCTTTCCAGATCGTCGCGCGGCCATGGTAGATCATGCCAGCGTCAGTGTGAGCCTTGATCAAATCGCCAGAGAAGTCTTGCAGCCCAATCGCCCCATCGCGGCCCTTGCGCATCGGCAGGTCTGTGCAATGAACGCAGATAATGCGACCGGGCTTCATGACCCGCGTCAATGCATCCGCGAAAAACTTGTATTGGTTGATAAATGTCTGGCCTGTTCCTGCGTTGCCAAGATCGCGTTCGCTGTCGGAATAGACGAACAGATCACCGAACGGCGGCGAAAATATCGCCAGATCAATGCTGTTTTCCGGCATGGCGTACATGCCCTCAATGCAATCGCTGTTGTGGATTGCCCATCCATCGCCGTGATATTCAGGTTGCTTCATGTGCAGGGTTCCTCTGTTCTGATCCATTCGGGAAAGGCCAGTTCAATTGGCCGTTCATATTTCACGCGGGTTTCTGATGTCGATTGCGCCTTTCGCATAGCATCAGCCATGCGCCGTTTCATTTCATCGTGCTTCGCGCCCTTGACGTTCACAGCATCCCATATGCTGCGCTCAGTGTCACTAATTACAATGTCATTTCGCACGATTTCTTTCTGTCCAAACCGATACGACCTGCGCACGGCCTGATAGTGCTGCTCATAACTGAAACTGATCGATGCAAAAACAGCATGGGCGCAATGCTGCCAGTTTACCCCAAAACCTGCAATCTTCGGCTTGGTAACAATCACGCGGAAGTCACCATTCGCAAAACCAAACAGCCGCCGCTCTTTTTCGTCAGCATCAAGTGAACCATGGATTTCAACAGCATCCGGAATGATCTTTGCCAGCATCGCGCTTTCGTCATTGGTTTCGCACCATACAGTGACGGGCTTGTCATGGGTTGCCAGTTCGGCAGCGCGTTCGCACCGTTGAACAAGCGTCAGTTTCTTTTCAGCATGAAATGACGTGGCCGACATTTCAGGAATGCGAAACAACATGCCTTGTGTGTCGTGCGACCTGTCAGCCTCAACCTCGTGCATATGGCGATCAATGCCAGGAAGGATATATCCATCATCATCGCCGCCAATATCGCTTGGCATCGTTGCGCAACGGCTCCAGCTTGCAACCCATTGCCAAAAGTCATCTACCGCGTGGCCTTTCAATCGCCAGTCTTGGCTTGCCGTGCTGGTGTCATTGATAAACCACTTGGACAACATTTCTTGCTGACGCATCACGCCCAAGAACTCAGCATGGTTCCCAAGTTCCGTATGGTCGTTCGGGCTTGGGGTTGCCGTTGCTGCAAGCTTGAACGGCGTTTGCGCAAACGCATCCATGAGCATGATGCGGGTCTTGCCAGCAAAGCTTTTCAGGATGCTGCTTTCGTCCAGAACAACAGCGCCAAAGCATGACGGATCAAGTTTCTGCAACCGCTCATAATTCGCGACCATGATGCCGGAACCGACTTGCGACTGGTCGCGGATTTGCCGCGCATCAATGCCAAACTTGCGGCCTTCGGATACCATCTGCCCAGCAACCGCAAGCGGCGTCAGGATCAGTGATGGCTTGCCCGTTTCCTCTGCGCATTGCCGCGCGAATTCCAATTCAATCAGCGACTTCCCGAGGCCAGTGTCAAGGAATGCCGCAGACTTGCCGCGATTGATTGCAAATTCCAAAACCGTTTTTTGGTGCGCCTTGGCGCTTGCGTTTATCAGTGACGGTGAAAAGCCAGACTTTACATCCAGCGTCTTTTTCCGAGCGATGTATTCGCGATATTCAATCAATGACAATGGGGCTTCCTTTCGCCTGATTTCGTGCTATGTTTACGCCATGGCGCGTTAAGGGGTTTCCGCGCCTAACGAGGCGGGCGCGTTGAGATTACTCCGCGCCCGTCTTTTTTTGCATATTGCGGAAAAACTTGCAACAAGAAAGCGCACATCATCGCATTTTCCACAGCCGCAAAATCTCAGCCTCTACCATCGGCCTAATCGGCGCGGGGATTTTGCCAAGCGCATTTCGGCGGGTTCCCTTGTCAGGCATGGCGATCAACTCTTGTGCCGCGTCGAAGATCGGTTTCCGCGCCCATGATCGTATGGCTTCCGGCGCATCGTCCCACGCAATCCTGCCCATGAGTAAAGCCTCCAATTCATCGCTCGGACGCTGGACGCTAGGGGCGCAGTTATAGGGCATTGCGCCAATCCTCAAACGCTTCCCATGCCGCATCGCACCCAAGCGCTACGCAAGCAAACGCACCAGCCTTCGCAGCCGCGCCCAAATATGCCTCCTGCCATTCCTGCCATGCGCTTTGAGTTCTGTCGCGCCGTTTTAACTCGCAAACGAAAGCCACTCGCGCCGGGATCAATATGTCAGCCGCTCCGGGCGTCATGCCTTCCGCCGCATGTTTCGCCACGCTGGAAAACTGCCCACGCGTTTTCAGACCTTCATTGCGGACATGAACAGCAATCGCCCCCCATGTCTCAGGATATTCGCGCCGCAGCCGATTGAAAAAAGATACCTGTTCAATCGCCTCGGTCGGGCATTTGCCGCGAAAGTTCTGGTCGCCATATGCAAGAACGCCTTTCGGCAGGTTATTCAGCCGCATTCAAATGCATCTCCTTTTGCTTGGGTTCCTGATCCGCCGGGGCGTTGTATCCGAATACGTCGAAAAAGCCCGTGTCAGCGTTCTTGCGATAGGTCACAGTCTTAGGCATATCCTCGCCGCCATTCGTGGCATTGTGCCAAAGCGCATATTGCGCCTGACCCTTGCTGTGTGTCGCATCAGGTTGCAGCCATGTCGTAAACTGCCGGAATGGCGTCACCCATTCAATGCGGATCGTCGGATTTCCAGCGCGCGAAACCCCCGGCTTGCATTCCATCCGCACAACTTCATCCGTTTGCTTTTGTGTCGGATCACGCTTTAGCGCCTTGAAATCCGCAATCAGCTTATCATTTGGGTCTATGATTTCGCCTTTGCATTCGCAACAATACCGCGCCGCAATGTCATTCGCAGCCTCACAATGCGGGCATTCCTTGCTAGTCCAGCGATAACCGCAGCGGATGTATTCACCCATGCGCCCGCCTTGAACATAGCCCAAGCAACGCCGCCCCCAATGGCCAGACAGTGGCCCGTATTCCGTCATGACCCGCGCGCCGTACAGATCAAGGCAATATCCAGCCGCGTCTTTTTTGTATTCCAGCAAATCAACCTTGGCGGAAAACTCATTTTCATAGCTGCACTCCGGGCAAACGCACTTCATGCCTCCACCCTCAGCCGCAGCCTTCCCAGCCCTGACCACGGGCGCAAACAGATCACCATCCGGGCAATGGTCGTCCAGATTTGTCGTGTAATCCAATATCAGGCAATCGCTCTTGCCTTCACACAACCGCAGCCCGCGCCCGATGATCTGTTGCAATAGCCCCACGCTTTCCGTTTTGCGCAAAAGAGCTATTACGTCCACATGCGGCGCGTCAAAGCCAGTGGTTAACACCGACACATTCACGAGGTATTTGACAGCCCGCGCCTTGAACGCCTTCAGGATCGCATCCCGCTCTTTCTTGGGCGTATCACCCGTCACAATGCGGGATAGTGCAGGCGGCAAGCTTGCCATGATCTCGCGCGCATGTTGCACGGTTGCGGCAAAGAACATGACGCCTTGGCGGTCGCGCGATTGCGCCACAACATCTGCCACGATTGCGGCAGTCTTGCGCCCGTGCCCGTGATAAGCCTGATCTACCGCCGCCGCGTCAAACTTGCCCATGCTGTTAGCCACAAGAGCGCCCGTGTCATAGCCATCCGCTCCGACACCGCCGATCACGGGCGGCGTGAGATAGCCTAGATCAATCAATTCCCGCGCCTGCACCTTGTACACGCATTTGACGAAATACGGATCGCGCGCCGTGTCGTCGCCGTTGATTGATCCGTCAGGATGCATCCTGAAAATATAGCCTGATCCCATCCGATACGGCGTGGCAGTCATGCCGCAAACCCGCAGATTGGGGTTTGCATCGCGCATCGCGTCAATGATGCTGATAAGCGTAGGCGTTAGGCCGTGGCATTCATCCACAATCACAAGCCCATATTCAGCGCCGAAACGGCTGATCCTGTTTTTGACTGTCAACGGTGATCCGAAAACAACCGGATGCCGCAATTCCTTGCCGCCAGCGCTTGCGGAAAACACCGATGCAGGATTGCCCGTGGCAAGGTATTTCTCGCGGTTTTGCACCACCAGTTCGGCGCTTGGCGCAAGGCACAATATCCGCTTGCCCGTGGCCTCGTTTACCCGGCGCGCAAGATCGGCAATCATTAGCGACTTGCCCGCGCCTGTTGCCGCCTCAATGCAGAACGGCGAAACACTGGTGCGCATGAATTGCCACGCCGCATCAACGGCAGATTGTTGGTATGGGCGAAGGATCATTTCTCTGCCTTTGCCTTGTATGATGCAATCATTGCATACAAGTCTTTTGCACGATCCGTTGCCATGTCAATTGCATCAAGGGTTTCTGCATACTCAATTTTCATTGCCGCCAATTCTGGCGCATCATTCCCGCTTAAAGATATTCTTGTGAGAGCGTCAGGCATTGCAACGGTTCCTGTTTTTGCAAGAATAGCATTTCGTCTCGCAATATCCCTTGCGGATTGGAGCGATACCGCTGGAATAGATCCAAGTCCAAGCTCGCGCCTTTTCCCGTTAACTGTAACCCGGTTCACCCATTGCGCCCCGCCATCCTCACGCTTCACGAGCCAAAGCCCGCCACCGTCGCAGTGCTTCCCGACAGGAAGCTGGTCAAGGTTTATGCCGTCAAGCTTGTTGATTTCACGTTTGCCCATCACTTCACCTGCCAAGAACTGGACGGCTTCCCGCGATATGGCTCCAGATCAGCATTCGGCGCAATGGCCTTTAACGCCTTGGCATAGTTAATCGACCCGGCGCGATCCACTTTTGTCAGATTGCGCCCCGCGAATACCGCGTTTTTATCGCCAGCAATCCGCACCATTTCGGCAATCAATTCGGCCTTGCGCTGTGTCGCCCGGTCAATCGCTTCCAATATCTGGTCATATTCAGCCATGATCCTGTGCGCCTCCGGCGTGTCAATCTCGCCACGCTTTGGGGCCAGATATTCATCCGCGTTGTTTTCCAGTTCGTGCAGATATTCAGCATAGAATTGCCGCAGCTTCGGCAGATTTTCAGCCTGCCAATCCAGATCAACCGAAACCATTTCATGCGCGGTTTGCGTAGGCGACCACTGGTAAAAATGCCAGAAGCTGCGCTGCGTCACCCACAAGCTGAATTGCACCTGCGCATAGTAATGCGGTTGATCCCGCAGTGACTTGAACGGCTTTCCGTCATCCTTGCGCATGGAAAACGGGCATTTAATCTCAAGCCCACCATCTTCACCGATCAATCCGTCCGGGCTGCACCCCGCCCAATCCTCGCGCGTGATAAAGCCGACAGGATTAACGGTAGCGCCCGTCTCCATCTCAAATTCAATCAAGGCCCCGGCTTCATTGTTGTTGCCGTATTCGGTCGCGATGTTGCCAGTAAATTCGCTTTCCGCGCCCATAGCATCGCGCACCATGCGCCGCATTATATCGGCCCGCGTGGCGTAAGGCGCAACGCCCAGGATGCCGCCCACGCTGGACGCTGTAACAAGCCCGCGCCGTGCTGCAAACCATTCCGGGCTTCGCTGTTCAATAGTTGACTGGGGTTCCGTCATCGTCTAGCCTCCAAATCTCATTGTGGTTACTCCCTGAACTGGCCCGCGCAATTCAAACTGCGCGGGCCTTTTTTTTGCTCAGAACGGGATTTCATCGTCCAGATCACGGCTGGCAGGTGCCGATTGCCGCGATTGCTGTTTCGGTGCAGGTGCAGGCTTAACATCAATCCCAGCGGACCTCGGAGCAACAGCCGAAACCCAATTGCCGGAAACCGTGCCGCCCGTGCTGCGGTCATCCATTTCCCATACCATCAGCGTGATAATCATCGGCTTATTGCAAAGCGCAAATGCCAGATCATCATCGGACGGAATGCCCGTTTTCTTGGTCAGCTTTCCGCCCGCGTTTGCGTCAATCGCCGCAAGCATCCGGCGCGCCTTGTCACGCTTCTTTGTCGCCTTGTCCTGATCCTTGGCAGATGGGTCAAAATCAGTCACCCAAAGCTTGTGAAAAATCTTGCGGTTCTTGTATTCGTCAGGCGACACAATCGACCATGTCAGCTTCACATAATCCGCGCCGCTTCCGTCTTTCTGCGAATTGGCCCATTCGGCCTTGTCCACAATCGCCAGAACGCTCGACCCGTTCGGGATGGGGTCAAAGTTCCCGCCTCCGGGGATTTCATATTCTGTGCCAGTATCAGCGGCGTTGCCGCCTTCGCTAAGATCCCAAAAGCCCATCAAACGGCCTCCTCTGTTTCAGGTTGACTTGTTTTGCGCGCCTTGCGGGATTGCCCGCCTTGCACATTTTCATCTGTCGCAACATCGCCAAGCCAGCTTTCACCTTCGACAATATCAGCGCCGCCCAAGGCCGGAATGACTTTGCCAAGCGGGTTTTCGCCGGGTTCAAAATCAATCGGCTCAGTGATGCCATAGCGGTTCTTGCTGACATTCGCGGCGCTTGCGTGAACAATCAATTGACGGTCGCCCGTGCTGATAGCCTTCTTGCGCTCACCTTCGTCGCCCTTGGTGTAAGTCACAAGTTTCAGGAAGCCCACAACGTCCACATCGTCAACATAGGGCGGCAGGCTCTTGGCGGGCAGGCGCAGGCTGTAGCGCATGTAGTCATCGCTATCCGGCAGGCGCATCGTTTCCACATCAGCATGGGCCACGAAAACAACATGCATCCCGCGCCGCGTATTCAACAGACCTGCTGCCTTGCGAACGCGCTGGTGCATTGCGGCAATCGCCGCAGTTCCTGCACCATAGCCACCAAGCGCCTGATTGATGCTCTTGGCCTTCGGATCGCTTGCCAGAACATCGGCCAAGAATAGCCGCTCCAAGGCGGTAACGCTGTCAATCACCAGCGTTTGATATTCATGCGGCTCATGGATCAACGCCTTAAGCTGATCCCACAATTGCGCCGCCTCAGTCAGAACGGGGAACGCATCCGGGCGCGTTGCAACCGGGATAGATTGCAAACCGTCCTCGGCCCGGATGAAGATAGGTTTCGGGAATGTCGCGGCAAGGCTGGTTTTGCCCATGCCGCTATCGCCGCAGATCGTGACCATAACAGGCCGATCCTCCGGCTTGGCAATCGTTGCCATCAAGCTCATATCTTGCTCTCTTTCTGCCCATTGGGCTTGCGCGGCGGGTCGCGCTCTAAACCCCGCATCCAATGCCTAAACCCGCTAAACAGGCTTGTCAAGCGTCATAATGCGGCGTAAATGGTATATTGTGCAGCAATAGCAAAAAGGAAAAGATTGTGGATATTGACGAAATAAAGCGCAAGCTGGAGGACCGCCGCCTAGATGTTGTGTCTGAAAAGACAGGCATTCATCGCAGCACCATCGCTCGGATCAGGGATGGCAAGAGCGTTCCGACCTATCACGTCATGCGCAAGCTGGCGGAATACTTGGAGGCGAATTGATGGCGCGGGACGTTCTCGGCGCAATGTCGGCATTTACGGATGCGGCGTCAAATGCAATCGAGGTTGCGCCCGTTGGCGTTTTTGAGATCATCTGTGCCATGATCGAGGATGGCCGCGCGGGCAACCCATTGCCCATCGTGAGCGAGATTGACCAAGAGGCTAAATGGTGGGCGTCACTGGCAACGCCTCTTGAGCTGGAAGCGTTCTTGTATGCTATAGCTGACCGTCTAAGCGAAACACCGATGCACCAGAAAACCCGCAAGCGCCTGTTGGCGCGGCTATTCAAAGACATGCAAAGCGATGACAAGTCAAGGTTCATCGCATGGGCAAACAAGGAAACAAGCAATGAATGATGGCGATGAGTTCGACCCCAGCGACTTCGCAGACTTTGACGCAAACGACTTCGGATCAACAGCCCATGACCAGATCCCTGACGATCCGCCAAAAGACAACGGCCCATTTCCGCTTGGCAAGATCAACCTGCAACGCCCGCCTGGCTTCGTTGGAGAGGTTGCAGACTGGATTGACGCCCAGTGCCGATACAAGCGCAGAAACCTTGCTGTTGCATCTGCTATCGTAACGGTCGGCAACATCGGCGGATTGCGTCACGTTGACGATCTGGACGGGGTAACGTCGAACATGCTGGCCTTTTGTGTTGCCGCATCCGCAACCGGGAAAGAGGCGGTTCAACAGGCAATGGCAGAACTCCACCGCGCGGCGGGTCTTGGCCCCGCGATGCAAGGCGCAATCAAATCCGAGCAGGAGATCATGCGCAACCTGATCGAGCACCAGCCTGCCTTTTACGTTGTGGATGAAATAGGTATCTTTCTGGGCAAGGTCCGCAACGCCCAAAAGCGCGGCGGCGCGGCGTATCTGGAAGGCGTCTTTGGCGCGATCATGTCCGCATACTCCAAAGCCAATACATGCCTTTTGCTTGGCGGGGATACAAAGCGGGAATTGCGCAAGGTGTATTCTGCCCAGCTTGCCCGCGCTCAGGATGACGGTGATGCTGACGCAATCGCAAGGGCCACGCGGATGCTGGGCATGGTTGACAACGGGCTAGACAGGCCATTCCTAAGCATGGTCGGCTTTACCACGCCCAGCACATTTGATGGGGTTATGGACGGCGAAACGGCAACGCAGGGCTTTGTCGGGCGGGCGATCATCGTGTCGGAAAAGGACATCAATCCATCCGCGCGCAAGGGCTTCAAAAAGCGGCCTATGCCAGATGGTCTGTCTATGCGGCTGGCATCCCTTTACGGCGGCGGGGCATTCAACAGCATGGAGCCTAGGCGCGCGCGCATCGAGCATGATGGCGACATGACGTCAGTCAAGACAGACCCGGACGCCGTGGCAATGCTGGAACAGGTTTCCGAATGGTTACTGAAATACGCCGATGAAATGGGTGAGCATACGGGCGAAGCATCTGTCGCGATGATCCGCCGGGCTTATGAG
>Ga0129324_10001335_pt1 | contig 16052 bp, 16 predicted proteins | sample CPBDNA_7_FD_96879 | JGI IMG/M metagenome (GOLD analysis project Ga0129324, IMG submission 96879) | Freshwater to marine salinity gradient microbial communities from Chesapeake Bay, USA - CPBay_Spr_15_0.2_DNA | ecosystem: Environmental > Aquatic > Marine > Coastal | place: USA: Chesapeake Bay... | reverse complement strand
TCAATCAATTTACTGGAGTAGTTGATCAATATCCTCCAGTTTTCTCAGCGATAAAGAAAGATGGTAAAAGACTCTATGAATATGCCAGAAAGGGTGAAGAAATTAAGATTAACTCGAGACAGGTTGAAATTTTAGCCTTTGAACTAACAAAAATTAAGCTACCAACAATAGATTTTTATGTAAAATGCTCAAAAGGCACCTACATCAGGTCTTTGGCCAATGATTATGGAAAAGCCTTAGGGTCAGGTGCTCATCTGAGTAGTTTAAGAAGAACCGCTATTGGCTTGCATCGTATTGAAGATGCTTATACTATTGAACAAATTACAGCAGAACTAGAAGTAATATAATCCCAACTTAATAGCTTTAGATTCTTTGTTTTTTAATAATTTTACCAAAACATACGCTTTCCATGAATTTAACTACGGATGAAATTCAAGAACGTCTTCATAAAAAAGGTTATTTAGATTTATCTGTTTCTAAAGATATTGACTTGGTTGCCGAAATAAATCGTCTTAAAAAAGAAAAGAATGCAGTAATTCTAGCGCATTATTATCAAGAACCAGAAATTCAAGAACTTGCTGATTACCTCGGAGACAGTCTTTTTCTTGCCCAAGCTGCAGAAAAAGTTGCTGCGGACATTATCGTTTTTGCGGGGGTGCACTTCATGGCAGAAACTGCAAAAATAATCAACCCTAACAAAAAAGTATTGCTCCCTGACTTGAAAGCAGGTTGTTCGCTGGCCGACTCCTGTCCTCCAGATGAATTTGAAAAATTTATTTCAAAACATCCCGATGCTCATGTGGTGACCTACATTAATTGTTCGGCGGAAATAAAAGCATTGAGCACTATTGTTTGCACGTCTAGTAATGCCGTAAGAATTATAGAATCGATCCCTAAAAGTGAAACTATCATTTTTGCACCTGACAAAAATCTAGGGCGTTATCTGATAAAAGAAACGGGGAGAGACATGATATTGTGGGACGGATCATGCATCGTGCATGAGGCATTTTCATTCGATAGAATTGTTGCACTTGCCAAAGAGCATCCTAAGGCTAAGTTTATCGCCCATCCTGAAAGTGAATCTCAAGTTTTGGATATTGCCCATTATGTAGGGAGCACTTCTGGATTATTAAAATATATTCAAGAAGATAAAGCAACTTCGTTTATCGTAGCAACCGAAGCAGGAATTTTACATGAAATGCAAAAACGCTGCCCTGAAAAAACATTTATTCCTGCGCCAGTAGAAGACGAAACTTGTGCTTGTAGTGAGTGTGCATTTATGAAACTCAATACCCTTGAGAAACTCTATTCTTGTTTAGAACACGAACAACCTGAGGTCATATTGTCTCAAGAATTGATAGACAAAGCAAAGTTACCCATCACACGAATGTTGACTTTAGGTTAAGCATATGATTACTGATGTTCTCGTTATCGGCAGTGGAATTTCTGGCTTGACCTATGCGATTAAGGTAGCAGAGAAAAATCCTGAATTAGGGATCGTTATGATTTCGAAGAATAATCTGTTGGAGAGTAACACGCGGTATGCACAAGGTGGAATTGCGGTGGTTTCTAATTTTAAAAATGATTCCTACGAAAAACACATCTCTGATACTCAAATTGCAGGGGCAGGGAAATGCAATGAAACTGTTGTCCGATTTGTTGTTGAGGAAGGACACGATCGGGTTCAAGAATTGATCGAATGGGGCACGCACTTTGACACGAATAAAAACACACTTCATTTAACAAAAGAAGGAGGACATTCTGAAAAAAGAATCATCCATAATAAAGATCGGACTGGGCTTGAAATACAACAAGCTTTAATTAAAAAAATAAAAACTTTCCTAAACATCACTTTGTTAGAGAACCACACTTTGGTTGATTTAATCACGGATCACCACACTGGGAGTGACTTCAAGCGTTGTTATGGCGCATACGTCATCTCAAACACCCAACAAGAAATTATTAAGATTTCTGCTCAAATTACCATTCTTTCTACCGGGGGTGCTGGGCAATTATTTTCCCACACCACCAACCCTAAGAATGCAACTGGTGATGGTCTTGGCGCTGCATATCGTGCCAAAGTAAAAATCGAAGGACTGCCTTTTGTTCAATTTCACCCTACTGCCCTATTTCCTAAAATAAAAGACAATACGTTTTTAATTTCAGAAGCAGTTCGTGGAGAAGGTGCACTACTTATAACGAAAAGCGGAAAGCGATTCATGCCTGATTATGACTCAAATGCTGAACTCGCTCCACGAGACATTGTTGCAAGATCTATCGCACAAGAAATCATAAAATCAGGAGATGACTTTGTTTACCTTGATTGTAGTACAATTAGTGAAGAGGAATTTCAGAATCATTTTCCTACGATTCAACAAAGCTGTAATTCTGTAGGAATTAATCCTCCAAAAGATTTCATACCAGTGATCCCTGCTGCACATTATTTCTGTGGCGGATTAGAAGTTAACGAACATGGAGAAACAGGACTAAAGGGACTCTATGCAATTGGTGAATGCAGCCATACTGGGCTTCATGGGGCCAACAGATTGGCTTCCAATTCTCTGCTCGAATCTTTGGTTTTTTCTCATCGTGCAGCTTTAGATTCTTTAAAGCAGTTAAAAGAAATTCTCCCCACTGATTCTTTTTATGAAGCAATTCCTGAATGGAAAGGGGAACATTATATTTCCAACGAAAAAATAAGTGCTATTGGTAAATTAAAAAAAGAACTACAGGAAGTGATGAGTACCAAGGTGGGTATTTTCAAAACATCTAAAGGTCTTTTAGAAGCAGAAATTCGACTTAAAAAAATATTTCTTGAAACCCAAGAAATTTATAAGCAAAACAAATTAACGCTAGGGGTTTGTGAATTAAGAAACATGGTTAGTGTTGCTTATCTTATGATCAAACAATCTCAAGAGCTCAACGCTAACGTTGGCGTATTTTACAATCACGATTATGCATGATAATTTCTATTCAAAATACAGTATCGAAATTGATCGTTTCATAAAACAATCCTTACAGGAAGACATTGAAACTGGTGACCACAGCAGCAGTGCCTGTTTGGACGGAGACAAACCCGAAACTGCTCACTTGCTAGTAAAAGAGTCTTGTGTTATCGCTGGAATCTCATTGGCAGAGAAAATTTTTAAAGAATTTGACCCCGAACTAACCCTTGAAAAATACTTCAAAGAAGGAACAGAACTTGAAAAAGGAGAAATCGTTTTCTCAGTAACAGGAAAAGCAAAATCTATTTTGGCTACAGAACGTTTGGTGCTGAATTGCATGCAACGAATGAGCGGAATTGCTTCATTAACTAAGAACTTAACTGACGAAATCGCACACACCCATTGTAAAATCTTGGACACCCGAAAGACAACCCCTGGCTTCCGCTATCCTGAAAAATGGGCAGTTGTCATCGGGGGAGGATACAACCACAGAATGGGACTTTTCGATGCCATCATGATCAAGGATAATCATGTTGATTTTTGTGGTGGAATGAAAAAAACATTAGAAAAAACAAAATCATATTTAGAAAAAAATATGCTAAATATTCCCGTAATTGTTGAAGTAAGAAATCAAAAAGAGATTACTGAGACGCTTGATTTTCCTTGGATTAAACGAATTCTTTTAGATAACATGAATCTCAAGGAGTTAATAAAAAGCATAAAATTAATCGATGGAAGTTTTCCTACCGAAGCTTCTGGAAATATAACTGCCGAAAATCTTGTCCCAATCGCAGAAACTGGAGTGGACTTCCTTTCGATGGGTGCCTTGACACATTCTGCTAAAAATATTGATTTGAGTTTAAAGGCATTATAAGAATCGCTCTATATTTGCTATATTAGCACGAATATTTTTTCCATCCATGAAATACAAAAGAATCTTGTTGAAGCTAAGCGGTGAAGCGCTTATGGGAGATCAAAACCACGGTATAGATCCAGTTCGAATGAAGGAATATGCCGAGGAGATTAAGCAAATTCAACAAACAGGAACTGAAATTGCTATTGTAATTGGTGGTGGAAATATTTTTAGAGGGGTTTCTGGAGCTAGTAAAGGAATGGATCGGGTACAAGCAGATTACATGGGAATGCTCGCCACCGTTATTAATGGTCTTGCACTTCAAAGTGCTCTAGAAAATGCAGATGTCCCAACACGATTACAAACCGCAATTAGAATTGAAGCCATTGCTGAACCTTTTATTAGGAGAAGAGCTACAAGGCATTTGGAAAAAGGAAGAGTTGTCATTTTTGGATCAGGAACAGGAAATCCATATTTCACAACTGACTCCGCAGCAGTGCTTCGGGCAATAGAAATCAATGCTGATGTTATCCTTAAAGGAACCCGCGTAGATGGAATATACAATAAAGATCCAGAAAAAAACAAAGAAGCGATTAAGTTCGATTCTCTTTCTTTTGATGAAGTATTAAAAAAAGGATTGAAAGTAATGGATACCACAGCCTTCACACTCAGTCAAGAAAACAATCTCCCTATTATTGTTTTTGATATGAATACAAAAGGCAATTTGAGTAGAATAATAAACGGTGAAAACATCGGAACACATGTCATTTAATATCATTATCAATAATGAATGAAGAAATACTAATCATCATTGAGACTGTAAAAGAAAGTATGGAGTCTTCCATTCTTCATTTAGAAAAAGAGTTACTCAATATAAGAGCAGGAAAAGCAAACCCCGTTATGCTTAAAAGCATTATGGTTGATTATTATGGAACTGCTACACCTCTGAGCCAAGTCGCTAATGTAAACACTCCTGATGCGAGAACTCTATCTATTCAGCCATGGGAAAAAACATTACTCTCTGAAATCGAAAAAGCAATTCTTCATGCAAACATTGGATTTAACCCAATGAACAATGGAGAGTCAATTATCATCAATGTTCCACCTTTAACCGAAGAAAGAAGAAAGGATTTGGTAAAGCTTGCGAAAACTGAAGCTGAAAACGCAAAAGTAGGAATTCGAAATGCGAGAAAGAATGGGAACACTGAAATTAAAAAATCTGATGCTTCAGAAGACCTCCAAGATAATGCTGAAATTGATATCCAAGAATTAACAGATAATTTTATTAATAAAGTAGATCAAATATTTTCTGCCAAAGAGAAAGAAATACTCACGGTATAATTAAATCCCAAAAAGCAACGTGCCGAAAACTATAAAGAAAACCAAGTCTAACTTTTGGGGAGTCGTTGCTAATCTAATTCTCAGGAATCGGATACTAATTTTAATTATTCTCGCATTTGCTACTGCATTTTGGACCACTCAATGGAAGTACATGCAGTTTACTTTTTCAGAAGCTAACCTTTTGCCCGACCACCATCCAGAAAACATCATTTATGATGAGTTTATCAACATCTTTGGTGAGGAAGGAAACCTAATCGTGATTGCCGTTAAAGACACAACTTTCTTTAACAGAGATAAATTCAATAAGTGGAACACGTTTAATCAAAGTATTAATGATTTTCCTGAAGTTGATTTTGTTCTTTCTATCAAGAACATTCAGGAATTGGTCAAGGACAATATTAAAAATCAGTTCCAAGTAAAACCTGTTTTTGAAAACAAAACCTTTGACGAAAAATCCATAGAACAACTAAAGGAAAAGCTTTTTTTAGAACTCCCATTCTATGAAAATATTCTTTACAGCAAGGACGAAAAAACAATTCGAACAGCAATTTATTTAGATAAAGAAATCGTAAACACGGTACAGAGAAAAAATTTTATATTCAAAACTTTCATCCCGCTTGTGGAGTCATTTGAGGAAGAAACCGGGTTGGATGTAAAAGTCTCTGGCATGCCCTACATCAGGACCCTAAATGCGCAAAATATTGTCGATGAGATTGGCCTTTTTGTAATCTCTGCAATGTTACTGACCACCCTGATATTCTTTTTATTCTTTCGTTCCTATCGCGCCACTTTTATTTCAATGTTTGTCGTGGTCATAGGCGTTATGTGGGCCTTTGGGATTTTAGGTTGGTTGGGTTATGAAATCACCGTTCTGACCGCTCTGATCCCTCCACTAATCATCGTAATTGGGATTCCGAACTGTATCTTCTTTATTAATAAATATCAACAAGAAGTAGCTAAACATGGCAACAAGGCAAAATCATTACATAGGGTAATTATGAAAATCGGGAATGCAACCTTGATGACCAATCTGACAACCGCTTCAGGGTTTGCAACCTTTATTCTTACAGATAGTAAAATTTTAAAAGAATTTGGAATCGTAGCCTCCATTAATATTATCGCAATTTTCCTTTTGTCTTTGTTGATCATTCCTATAGTATATAGCTTTATGAATCGGCCCAATGAAAAGCACCTAAAACATCTTAGCAACAATTATATTAAAAGTTTTGTTGGCTGGATGGAGAGCAAGGTGAGACACAAAAGAATCAATGTTTATCTAATATCGCTTGTAAGCTTAGTTTTGGGTATTATCGGAATTTATCAAATAAATATTTCAGGAAGCATTATTGAAGACATGCCCAAGAAATCTGCATTTTTTCAAGACATTCTATTCTTTGATAAAGAATTCAATGGTATTGTACCTATAGAAATCATCATAAATACTAAAAGAAAAGGAGGGGCCAATAGACTCACCACGCTAAATCGGATGAATCAACTGGAAGAATACATTAAAGACATCCCAGAGCTTTCTCCCTCCATTTCCTCAGTGAATGGATTAAAGTTTATTAAACAAGCTTATTACAACGGAAATCCCAATTATTATAAAATTCCAACGTCTCAAGAAAACACCTTCATTTTAAGGTATTTAAGAAATGCTGAACAATCCAAAAATTTAATGGGAAATTATGTTGACAAGACGGGTCAATACAGTCGAATGACAACCTTCATGCAGGACATCAAAACAGATCGTATGGAAGCCATTGAGGCGGATCTTTTAAAACAGATAGATAAAATTTTTCCTCCAGATCGTTATGAAGTAAAAATGACTGGGAAATCTTTATTATACCTTAAAGGAACACATTATTTAATCAGAAACCTGATCATTTCTTTGTCTCTTGCAATTTTGTTGATCGCACTTTTTATGGCCTATATGTTTAGGTCATTCAAAATGATTGTCATTTCTTTAATTCCAAACCTATTGCCATTAATCATTACTGCTGGAGTGATGGGATTCACTGGCATCCCCTTAAAACCATCAACCATCCTTGTCTTTAGTATCGCCTTTGGAATATCGGTAGATGACACCATCCACTTTTTGGCAAAGTACCGACAAGAACTCATTGAAAATAATTGGAGAATAAAAACTGCTGTTTACGCTGCTTTAAGAGAAACTGGCATTAGCATGTTTTATACCTCCATTGTTTTGTTCTTTGGATTTGCGGTGTTTATGACTTCAAATTTCGGAGGAACCGTGGCACTTGGAGGGTTAGTTTCTGTTACTCTTTTGTTTGCGATGTTGGCCAATTTAATTCTTTTGCCTTCTCTTTTGATTTCTCTAGAGGACACCATGAGTAATGAAAAGGTGATGAAAGAACCTAAGTTCAATATTATTTCCGAAGACACAGAGAAAAAATCCTAAGTAGATTTTGGAAATAAGCATATCTTTGCATCGAAAAATACATTTCCATGTCCATCATTCGATTAGTAGATCTTTTAAAAAATCCTGAGAATAACCAAGAAGTTGAAGTAAATGGTTGGGTACGAACCTTTCGTGCCAACCGATTCATTGCGCTTAATGATGGCTCAACAATAGAAAATCTGCAATGTGTTGTAGACTTTAAAAAAACGGAAGAAAGTCTATTAAAAAAGATCAACACTGGAACAGCTGTGAAAATCAAGGGCAAGCTTGTTGAAAGTATGGGAAAAGGGCAAAGTTTAGAGATCATTGTAGAAGAGATTGAAATCGTGGGAGAATCAGATCCTGAGACTTATCCAATTCAGCCTAAAAAACACAGCTTTGAGTTTTTAAGAGAAAAAGCGCATTTAAGAGTTCGCACCGCAACTTTCAGTTCGGTAATGAGAATTCGATCGGTACTTTCATTTGCAATACATCAATTTTTCCAAAATAAAGGCTTTATTAATGTTCATACTCCAATCATCACAGGAAGTGATGCGGAAGGTGCTGGAGAAATGTTTAGGGTCAGTGTTTTGGATGCTAAAAAACCACCTTTAGAAGATTCCGGTGAAGTTAATTATAAAGAAGATTTTTTTGGAAAAGAAACTAACTTAACCGTTTCAGGACAATTGGAAGCTGAAGCTTATGCACAAGCCATGGGGAAAGTTTATACTTTTGGACCAACGTTTCGTGCTGAAAACTCGAACACAACAAGACACTTGGCTGAATTTTGGATGATTGAACCCGAAATGGCATTCTGTGATCTTAATGAAAACATGGATTTGGCTGAAGAATTTATCAAATCTACTTTAAAATATATTTTAGAAAAATGCCCTAAGGATCTTGAATTTCTAGACAAACGTCAGGCAGACGAGGAGAAAACAAAACCTCAAAGCATGAGAAGCGAAATGGGGCTTATGGAAAAAATTAAATTCGTTGTTGAAAATGATTTTAAAAGAGTTTCCTATACCGAAGCCATCGAAATCCTCAGGAATTCAAAGCCTAATAAGAAAAAGAAATTCGATTATATAATTGAAGAATGGGGAGCTGATCTACAAAGTGAGCACGAGCGATTTTTGGTTGAAAAACATTTTAAAGCACCCGTAATATTATTTGACTATCCTGCCAAAATAAAAGCCTTTTACATGCGGATGAACGACGACCAAAAGACGGTTCGTGCCATGGACATACTTTTCCCTGGAATTGGTGAAATCGTTGGTGGTTCGCAACGTGAGGAACGATTAGACGTTCTCGAAAAAAGAATTCAAGAACTGGGTGTAGACGCTGAAGAGCTTTGGTGGTACCTTGACTTAAGACGTTTTGGAAGCACACCCCACAGTGGTTTTGGCCTTGGATTTGAACGCTTGGTACTCTTTGCTACGGGCATGAGTAATATCCGGGATGTGATTCCATTTCCGCGCACCCCACAAAATGCATCTTTCTGATGAAAATCATTAAGCGTACTTTTTTATATCTTTATAGAACAGAAAAGTAACCATGCTTAAACAACAGCTCCAAATAAAGCTATCTCAAAAACTGTCTCCACAACAGATTCAGTTGATGAAACTTATCCAGTTGTCGACACAGGAGTTGGAGCAAAGGATTCAAGCTGAAATTGGGGAGAACCCAGCACTGGAAAACGGAAAAGAAATTGATGAATCTGAAGTTAGTCCCGAAGAAGAATATCCTGAATATAGCGAGGACAATATTGACATTCAAGACATTGATATTGATGCTTATTTGAGTGATGATGAAATTCCTAGTTACCGGTTTCAGTCCAACAATCAATCGTCTGACGATGAGGAAAAATCAATGCCTTTTTCAGGAAGAATTAGTTTTCATGAATATTTAGAAAATCAGCTTCAAAATTTAATTCTTAACGATTTTGAAAAACCCATTGCTGAGTTTCTCATTGGAAGCATCGACAACAGTGGCTACATCAGAAGATCAGATGAAGAAATTATAGATGATTTGGCATTTACTGAGAACATCAACCTTACGAAAAAGGAACTGAATCAGGTGCTAAAAAAAGTTCAATCTTTAGATCCACCAGGAGTCGCAGCTCGTTCGCTTCAAGAATGTCTCTCGCTTCAGTTGGAAAGAAAAAGTAAAGATCGACCCACTGTTAAAATAGCCAAGTCCATCATTGATAGTAGTTTTGAAGAGTTTTCTAGAAAGCATTATAAAAAACTTCAGGATCGGTTTCACCTCACTGAAGAAGAATTGAGATCAGTTTTTGATGAAATCTCTAAGTTAAATCCCAAGCCCGGAGGAGCCCTTTCTGATTACAGTCAAAACAATCATATTTTACCCGATTTCACTTTACTGATTGAAAACGGAGAATTAAAAGTTAGCCTAAACCGAAGAAATGCCCCTGAGCTACATATTTCTAACAATTACAAAGAAATGCTTAATGGCTATTCCCAAGATCCGAATAAGTCCAAACCTCAGCAAGAAGCAATACAATTCATAAAACAAAAATTAGACTCGGCGAAATGGTTCATCGATGCAATTGAACAAAGGTATCAAACCTTATACCTAACGATCAATGCAATTGTTTCCTATCAGAAGGAATACTTCCTAACTGGAGACGAGCACCGACTTAAACCCATGATTCTTAAAGACATTGCTGATGTAATCAAGATGGATATTTCAACGGTTTCTCGTGTTGCAAACAGCAAATACATCGACACCCCTTATGGAGTGATGTTATTAAAAAGCTTGTTTTCGGAGGGAATGAAAAATGATGAAGGCGAAGATGTTTCTACCATTGAGATCAAAAAGATTTTGGATAAATTAATTGCTGAAGAAGACAAAAAAAGGCCTCTAGCTGATCAGGCGCTTTCAGCACTTCTAAAAGAAAAGGGGTTCAGTGTTGCAAGAAGAACTGTGGCCAAATACAGAGAGCAATTAGACCTCCCAGTTGCTAGACTTCGAAAGTCTATTTAATTAAAATAGGTAAAAAATCAATCCAACTTTTAGTGCTCTTACCTCCAGCTCGGTTCCATCAGAAAGCGAAAATTCTGATTTATAAATTAAATCTAAATCATATTCAAAATACAAATTCCAAGTATTGTATCCCATGCTCAGGTATAAGGAACTGATATTGTTGTTTATCATCTTGGTTCGCGATTTACCAACGCTGGGAGATTCAAACCTTTGATTAAAATTTTGACTGTATTTTACACCTCCATATATTCTCCAAAAAGCAGTTTCTGTGGGTGTTGAAGTTCTCCATCGAAATTCAAGTGGAAAAGTGACCGATGAATAAGTGAGTTTGTTTTTCGAATCATTCAAATGAGATAGATTTAAATCATTGTTCGAGTTTTCTATTAGATTTAAATTGGAATTAAAATGAGTGAAACCATAACCCAAACCAATCCCTAGTGCAAAATTTCCTTTTGAATTTAATGGTATGTCACGAATAAATCCTAATTGAAAATAATTCGAAAAGCCATTTTGTTTAAATTCAGGAATTCCTTGATCTTGAATCGCCAATGAAAACCCAATATAAAACTGATCTTCTCGGTATTTGTCAATACGATCTACTTCTTGTGAATGGGCAAAAAAAGCAAGTAAATAAAAGAAGGTCAGTAAAAAAAAAGGACGCGTCATTTTAAAAAATAAATGAATAAAAGATAAAGTTAACACTAAACAATAAAAAAATGGTAAAAAAAAAGTGCCGCAAGGGCACTTTTAAACAGTTTTAAAAAATAATTAATCACGGTTTTGAGTATAATCCCCAATTCGTGTTGTATAATTAATTTTCAATGCATTCACTTTACGCAATTCTTGCTTGATATCTGAGATTAGGCCCATTTTTGTATCACCATCCACCTTGAGTGAAGTTGTTAATACATTTTGAAGCTCTTGCCGCTTAGAGGCACGTTCTGCGAGAACGAAAGCGGCTACTTCTGAAACCGTTGCAAACTTATCATTGAGCTGAATTCTAGGCTGAGATCCGTATTTGTCAGTGTACCTTGGAGAGGGTTGACCAGCATAAATATACATGACACGATCCTTCTTGTCTAATTTTTGAATTTGATCGGCGGCAGGCAATTTGTTTTTTACCATCAAGGTACTGTCGCGCATAACGGTTGCTACCATAAAAAAGAACAACAACATAAAGACAATATCAGGTAAAGATGCTGTAGATATGGCAGGCAATTCGCCTCCTTTTTTCTTTTTAAACTTTGACATTTCTAGTTTTAATTTTAATTTTTACTTGGCTCTGCTTCAGACAGTTTCTGAGGAAACATAGCCTTAACTATATCGAGCTTGGGCTTAAGGCGATTTTTCTGTTCGAGATTCGTTCTGGGATCTGAGTACTTCTTGTCGGCTTCAACAAAAGTTAAGCCATCATTGGGATTCAGTCTCAAAAACTCTCGGTCTCTGAGTTCATTGTAGGCAGCTACCAACTCATTTTGAACAGAAATATAAACTTTATATGAAGTTTCTCTATCGTTCTTAAGAGAAATAATTGCTTTTGTAGGATTGTCGGAAGATTTTGGATCTTTAGACCCTTGGCAAAAGTCACATGCGTCTTCATCCTTTCCTCCTCCATTGTCAAGAAACTCAACTGCCAATGAACGCAAATCTTCAATACTGGTCAATTCTTCTTCTACCAACAATTGATTATTTTTATTCACAACAACAGTGAAAATGTTTTTCTGCTTAATGATTGGTGGATCTTCAACATCCTCGATGGGAGGAAGCTTTCTGTTAATTCCGCTATCGGTTTCTATGGTAGTTGTCACCAAAAAGAAAATCAATAACAGAAAAGCAATGTCCGCCATAGACCCCGCGTTAACTTCGGGTGCTGAACGTTTGGCCATAATTGATTATTTTTTAATGATTCTTTTTAATCCGGAAGTCAACATTAAACCAATGGCAATAATAGCCAAGAAGTAAAACATTCGAATTCCAGTACCTACCCATTTGGATCCGTTTGCTGATAAAAACTCCCCATCTTTCATTGGTGTTTCCACACCGTCAGAAAGGACGTAAGAAATTACAAGTACAACGGCAAAAAATCCAATAGATAGAGCTGCTTTTTTCAATTTTTCTTTATCAGAAAACAAGCCTTTAATTGTAAACACTAAAGTAATTCCTATGGTGAGATACAGTATCACTTTAGCAAGTTCTACCAATGGGGATACGACACCGTAATCGCCCATCGAAGCTGCTAGTTTAATGTCATCATCTCCTGCCCCAAGGATTCTAAGAAGGAAAATCCCTCCGAGAACACTTAACAAGGCACTGATGATTTTGACTATATTTTGAAGTTTCATATGCTTCTAATTAGGTTGTAAGATGTTATTTCTTTTGAGCAACAAGAATATCAATCAAAGTGATTGAAGCGTCTTCCATATCATTCACAATACTATCAATTTTTGCGATGATATAATTGTAAAAAATTTGAAGGATAATCGCAACGATCAATCCAAATACTGTAGTCAAAAGTGCAACTTTAATACCCCCTGCAACAAGTGAAGGTTGCATATCACCGGCAGCTTCAATTTTATCAAAGGCCTGAATCATCCCGATTACCGTTCCCATAAATCCAAGCATTGGCGCCAATGCGATGAATAATGATATCCAAGACACATTTTTCTCTAACTGTCCCATCTGGACACCCCCATAAGCCACAACTGCTTTTTCAGCGCTTTCAACGCCTTCGTTGGCACGGTCTAAACCTTGATAGAAAATAGAAGCAACCGGACCTTTTGTATCTCTACAAAGTTCTTTGGCAGCCTCAACGCCTCCAGAAGCCAAAGCTTCTTCTACACCACTCGTAAGTTTTTGCGTATTGGTTGTTGCGAGATTAAGATAGATGATACGTTCGATGGCAATTGCCAATCCAAGAATCAAACAAATCAGTACAATCCCCATAAAACCGGGACCCCCTTCAATAAATCTTTTTTTAAGTTCTTGTGTAAAAGACACTTCAGCGGGTGCTTCAGCCGGAGCTTCTTCAACTACAGCAGCAGGTGCTTCTTCAACTACAGCAGCAGGTGCTTCTTCTTGTTGCTCTGTTTCATCCTGAGGAATGTTAACATTAACGGTGCTCGCATGAGCCATAGTTTGGGTCATTAAAATCCCAAAAAAGCTTAGGGCAAAAAATAATTTTCTCATTTTAATCAAAGTTTTGTTCTAGTGTTTAAAAGTCTAAAGATAAAAAAAAATACATACGATTGTATTTTTTTTGCAGAGAGGAAGGGATTCGAACCCTCGATGCGCTTTTGGCGCATACACGCTTTCCAAGCGTGCGCCTTCGACCACTCGGCCACCTCTCTTTACCTTAATTTATATTCAGCCCTAATAAACAAAAAAAAATGTGTCTTTAAAAATTTTAAAACAACAAAGATATCGTGTAAGGTTCTGGTTTTAAACTACTTGGTTATTTTGGTTAAATTTTAAATATGGAGAGGGCACTTTTCGTGGTCAAGTTTGCTATTTTTTCTGGTGAAACATGATAAATATCAGCAAGCTTTTGAACAACTTCCATCAAGTAACTACTTTCATTTCGTTTTCCACGATACGGCACTGGAGCCAAATAAGGTGCATCGGTTTCTAAAACAATGGCTTCCAAGGGAATTTGATCCAAAAATTGATCGATTTTTCCATTCTTAAAAGTGACCACCCCACCAATGCCCAGTTTTAAATTAAAACCTAAAGCACGTTTCGCTTGTTCTAGCGTCCCCGTAAAACAATGAAAAATTCCTTTTAAGGAATCGCCTTTATGGGATTCCAAAACCTCAAAAACTTCATCAAACGCCTCCCGACAATGAATTACTATGGGAAGATCTTTTTCTTTAGCCCATTGAATCTGGACATCAAAAGCATGTTGCTGCTCTTTTATAAAAGTTTTATCCCAAAACAAATCGATTCCAATTTCTCCGATAGCTGCAAATGGCCGTTGATTCAAATGTTGTTTTACATGCGCCAATTCCTCGGTTGCATTTTCTTTGACATGTGTGGGATGCAAGCCCATCATCAATTGAACCTGCTCTGGATACGCAGCCTCAAGATCAAACATACGTTGGGTATAGACACTGTCTATTGAAGGAAGATAAAACTGCTTGATTCCCAAAGCGAGCGCACGTTGAAAAACAGCTTCCCGGTCTTCATCAAATTCTTCTACATATAAATGAGTGTGGGTATCAATCAAATACATTTTGTAATTTTATGGGTGTTTCTTTAAAGGACAAAGGTACTTAACTTATATAAAGACGCTTTATAATTCATTGGAACAATTACTTTTGTTAGGACTTAAGATTCATTCCATGAAAACGCAGCGATCTGTTTCTATCCAATTTACCAAAACCCGTCATATTATATGTAAAGCGCACATCAATGGCGTTGCAGCGCAATTGTTAATTGACACGGGAGCTTCCAGTAGCTGTGTCCATTCTAAGTTACAAGAACATTTTAAGTTGCGTAGCAAAGGAGATGCCTTTGATGCTGCTGGAGCAGGTCATGAAAAAATGAAAGCGGTACTCACCCGAAAAAGCAAACTCCAACTGGGAAGGCATGAGGTGGGCAAACAAGCGTTTGTATTACTCGACTTAACGCATGTCAATGCAACCCTAGAAACCCAAGGAGTGGCTACTATAGAAGGGATTATTGGTGCTGATTTTTTAAAAAAGAATAAAGTCGTTATTGATTATGCTAAAAAGAGGCTGCTGTTTTATTGATGGAAATTTAATAAAATGTTCTCGATACATTTTTTGTAACCAAAAAACACTCGAACTGACAAACACTTGAACTGACAACCACTTGAACTGACAACCACTTGAACTGACAGAGAAGCATGTCACTTCGAGTGCTTTCACGAAACGTTCAAATATATCGAGGAGCTTGTCACTTCGAGTGATTGCACGGAACGTGCAATTGTATCGAGAAGTGCTTTCGAATTTAACGAAGAAGTGGTTTGAATAGTGTTGGACATGGTTCTCGATACATTTTTGCAAGCAAAAACACTCGAACTGACAAACACTTGAACTGACAACCACTCGAACTGACAACCACTTGAACTGACCGAGAAGCATGTCACTTTGAGTGATTGCACGGAACGTTCAAATTTATCGAGGAGCTTGTCACTTCGAGTGTTTTCCGAAGGAAAATTTATAGAGAAGCTTGTCACTTCGAGTGTTTTCCGAAGGAAAATTTATAGAGAAGCTTGTCACTTCGAGTGTTTTCCGAAGGAAAATGTATCGAGAAGTGCTTCCGAATTTGACAAAGAAGTGGTTTGAATAGTGTTGGGAAATAGTTCTCGATACATTTTTGCAAGCAAAAACACTCGAACTGACAAACACTCGAACTGACAGGGTTCTCGATACATTTTTGCAAGCAAAAACACTCGAACTGACAAACACTCGAACTGACATTGTTCTCGATACATTTTTGCAAGCAAAAACACTCGAACGGACAAACACGCGAACGGACGACATAAAAG
>Ga0129324_10001334_pt1 | contig 16055 bp, 11 predicted proteins | sample CPBDNA_7_FD_96879 | JGI IMG/M metagenome (GOLD analysis project Ga0129324, IMG submission 96879) | Freshwater to marine salinity gradient microbial communities from Chesapeake Bay, USA - CPBay_Spr_15_0.2_DNA | ecosystem: Environmental > Aquatic > Marine > Coastal | place: USA: Chesapeake Bay... | reverse complement strand
GTCCACTCACCAAACGGGAACGTGAACATTCGACGGCATTGGGGATTGCTCACCGAATTGCGCAACGGTCGATTCCCGACAGTGATATGCCCTCTGTTTATGCACAGGCATTGGTCACAGTGTTTCCTTCACGGTATGAAGGTTTCGGTTTACCAGCAGTTGAAGCACTTGCGTGCGGGTGCCCGCTGGTCCTGGCTGATACTTCTTCACTTCCTGAAGTTGGCGGCGATGCTGCCTACTACTTTGCGCCAGGAGATGACCATGAATTGGCCGAGAAGCTACGGGCGTTACTTGAAAGCCAAACCTTGCGTGAGGAAAGACGCGAGGCAGGCTATAGGCAGGCCTCGAAATTTACCTGGCGTGGGTACGCCGAAGCTAATGCCCGTGCATATCAAGCAGCCCTAGGAAGTTAATCGATGTTGATAGTTTCCGGCACACTTTTAACCTTGGGAACGTGGTTCGCCTTGGCGGTTGTCGTTTTCTGCGCCGGTTTCGGATTGTCGGCGCTAACTTCCCAATCTGGGGCCAAGTTTGATGTAGTTCTTCGAAGGTCGATCTGGTGGGGATTCACTCTGTTCCTCACCTCAGCGCTGATTGCCAGCGTATTTGTACCACTCCGCAGCGCACTAGCTCTGGGAGTTGTCACCGTGATACTCCTTGTTTCTGTCGTGATCAGTGTGTTTGTTATGCGGATGAGGTTCGATCAATCAGAACTTAATTTTAGAAGGGTGTCTTGGAACTGGTCCATAATCGTTTTTGCTGTGACTGTTTCGGTTGTCGCTATTCTTTTGGCCGTCCGCGGTTTGGGCCCGGCAAATAATTACGACAGCGGGTTGTATCACTTGGGTGCGGTTCAATATGCCGGCGACTTTGGCACTATCCCGGGGCTTGCAAATGTATTAAATGCATTCGGCTATTCCAATAGCGTGATTCCAGGTGCCGCTTTCTTTGGGAACGGACCTTGGGATGGAAACGGTTTCCGCTTCTTTAACGGCTTCATAGCATTTCTAGTCCTATTGGATCTGGTTATCCGGGTTGCTTTCCGTTCAAAGAGTGTGGGGACTTATCTGTTAGTTATAGGTGTTACCGGTATGTTCCTGCCCTTGATTGCGGTGACGGACTTCTGGGTAACGAGTCCCACTTCAGACTCGGCAATCATGCTGCTAACACTGGTCAGTGCAGTGTACTTGAGTGATTTCGTGGCTTCACGGAAAGACATGTACGCGAATGCGAGCGTGGTCGGCATCACACTGGTTGTACTTATTTCCATGCGTCCAACAATGCTGTTCTTCTCGGCAGCTTCGTTCTTTGTTGTTCTCCTAGTTTTTGTCGCCCGCAGGCGGTTTATCAACGCCGCGCAACTAGTGTGGAGCATCAGCGCTGTTGGTGTCATTGCGTTTATCGTCGGGACTGTCCAAATTGTGCGGGATTACTTGCTCAGCGGGTGGCTGCTTTATCCGCTCTCGCTGTTGCCATTTGATGTCAGTTGGCGAGCTGTGGATCCAACAAGTTTGCGCGAAGCAACTCTCGCAGCTGCGAGAGATCCAAGTGCTGCCGAGTACTGGCCCGTTGCACATTCCTGGATGTGGATTGATGAGTGGTTTGCGGCGCGTTGGAGTATGTGGGAAACCTATTTCTGGCTACTTGGAGCCATTGTGCTGGCAGGCGCGGTTGTCGTTGCGGTGAGAAGTCGTGCCCCCATAAGTTTGCGAGCTTTGCTGCTCACCGTATTTCCCTCGGTGATTGCGGTGACCGCTTGGTTCACGGTAAGCCCGCCGTCATATCGGTTTATTTGGGGGCCGCTGTTCCTGACCTTTATGGTGCCGCTCGCTTTCGTATTGCATTCGATTCACAAATCCTGGATAAGACCAGCGTTGATCGGCGGTTTAGTGGCAGTCCTTGGTTCGGTGACAGTATTCACTGCAATTGCTCGAGTTGATTACGGCGGCATGTCAACCGAAGGGACTTGGGCAATTGGACGACTTTCAGTTCCCTACTCATTTGCTCCCTCGCCAGTGCCGGATACACAAGAGTTCGTGGCTGAAAGTGGTTTGGTGGTGAGAATTCTGATTTCCGGTGAACAGTGCTGGGCGGTGTTCCCGCTTTGTACGGTGGATCCCAATCCGTCATTGACTCAAAGAGGTGAATCAATTCAGGACGGTTTCGCTATCATCAATTGAGCAGCCTAAGGGAGTTCGCGAGATTCAATGAGAGAACTGCAATGACAACCACCGCAAAGAGTATTTGCCCAAAAGGTATCTGTTGCCGGTTAATGCGGACGGACAATTGGTTGTTAAGAGTTCGGGTGGTTGCGGTCAGTACATACAGTCCAAGAACTATTACTGTGACAAATGCTGGGGAACCTAGACGCTCCGGGTTTACGTCGATCCTGGTGGAAGCTTGACTCCACAAAATCCCACTCCAGAACACGAAAAAGTAAAGTGCTACCGGGTAAAGGCTGCTTTCTCGTCGAATGAAAACCAGCCACATTCCAGCGATCAAGGCAGCAAGTAGGAGTGCGCCTGCAACGTTAGTGAGAGAAGTGGAGTCTGGGGGAGCAACGTAAACACCAAGTTGACGCGCAAATCCCTCGAGTGCACCCTGCAGCGTGAGCGCACTCTCAGAACGCTCACCCATCAAGGGAACACCCAGCGATACATTACGAAGTCCGACTGCCGTGAAACCTAATAGTGCTACTGCAACAGTTATGGATATTTTGAGATAGTCAATTTTCGGTTTCGTGGCGAGCCACAGCGAAATAATTACCACCGGGATCATAAAAAGTCCAACGAATCGAACAGTCGTTGCCAGACTAATCAAAATCGCTATTGCGAAAGCGACCGGCCAACTTAATGATTTTGTCTTTACTACCTGAACAAGAAGAATAAGAACCGCCAACATAAGAACCATAAACAATGGTTCGGTCCAGGCATTAGAAAACACGCGAATGGTCGTGGTGTTTGTTGCAAAAATAGTTGCAGCAATGAGTGGAACTAGTTGACCTCCGAGGGTCATTCGGGTCAGGAGGTAGGTTCCGAGAACCATTAAGGCTATTGCTATGAGATTTATAACTATTGCCGCGGTCGTGACCTCGATTCCTAAAGATCCAATCGCGGCCAGTGCGAGTGGGTATCCCGGGGGAAAAATTGTTAGTGCTTCACCACTTGGTGTAGTGATTCCCGCACCCTCAATAATTGACTTGGCGGTGAAAAGATAATGACCGGAGTCCCCGTCCATGGCGGTGCTTATTGATTGAGTGCCGCGGACGAGAAGCATGGTGGCAAAAGTGAGCGCGCCGAGGTACGCGTAACCCCAAGCAGTGGAGATTTTCATTTGCGATCGATCAGACATATTCTAAAATCATTTTCGTTAGATGATCTGGACTCATGGGCTCAACCTGGGAGTCAGCATCAATTTTGAGGTAACTGTGACCGGCAACGTGGCAAATCCACTCAAAACAGCGGTTGTAATGGTAACCGTTGGTGAGTTCAACAACCCTTGCTCCTGGTTGGGTGAAAACGAGATTTGAAAGCCCGGCTCCGTGTGGTCCAACAATCACCTTCGCTCCCTGGAAAAGTGCGATCTGCTCCTGCCAAGGCATTTTCTCAAGATAAGCAATGAAGAACCCATTAGTCCGAAGCAGATCCTCAAGTTGGGCTTCACCGGGTAAGGAACGTGCTGAATCACGGCGTGAAACGTAGACCTTTTCGTGGTTGTGCTCTGAACCATTATGGGTTGACGCGTGCCCGAACTCCCACAGGAGTTTGTAATCCTCGGGGTGGATAAACCAGGAGTCGTTGGCTCGCCCCGGCATGATCTGTTCGTTTACATTAACAATCCGAGGCACTGTGATTGGCGTGAATCCAAGCTGTCGGGAAACTATTAAATGTTTGTCGGTAACACGATTGTCACAGACGAGCACTTCAAAGTCTGTTGAATACTTGGTCGCACGAATGAGTAGAGGTAATTCTTCAATCAGCCAGTGGTAGTAGTTGGAAGTGGATGGGAAAATGACTGAAGGCTGCGTAATTTTGGATTCCGCATGTTTGGGGAGTGGGACATCGAGTCCGTGACTCAGAATACTTTCAAACGGCCAGCTGATTGACTCTCGAACAAAAAATGGCGGTTCTTCCGTGCCGCACATCAAGGTCGCGCCTGTGGCCGTATTCACAGTGGTGTTATTGAGCCGGTAGGTGAATCTTCTTTCATAGAGATGGCTTAGGGGCGAATGCGCGCCGCACCCCTGCGGACAATGTAGAACTTGCTCACCTTGCTCATTGAAGCGTTCGACTTTCGGGTCGAATCGGCCCGTGAGACCACTTCGGTATTCCAGGCTCCATGCCTGCAGGGCGCTGCCTCGGGCTAGCCATTTGAGCCTGGCAAGGTAGGCGCGACGTTCGGCAGGATCGGTGACGGCCGATTTAGCGCCTGAAACTAGGCGACCAACGGTATTCACGCGACCAACCCTATGGTCTCGCCCACTTCGATGCCCTGCGCATATCCTTTAGGGGTGACCCGCGCCCAGACCCTCCTGCTGAGCGTCTCAAGTTGGTCTTTTGGAGTCTTGATACTCATTGCATTGGGTGTGAGCCCACGTGATGCCGTGACCGTGGCCTTTGTTGTCCTTGTACAAGCAGTAAGTGGTGCCTACCTGTGGACCTTAATCTCAAGCGGACGCAGTTTAGGTGCTCTGGAAATTATTGGCATGGGGTTGGTGCTCGGTTCGGCCACATCGTTACTCAGTGGTGTGATTCTAAGCCTCGTCATTGATTTCGCGTGGAATCCCTTAATTCCTTCGATCCTTCTCCTGATAGTTTTCCTGGTCCGCGTTCGGTGCTCGGGATCACTCCAACGCAATGAGTTTGCGGCGGATTGGACATTCACCTTGCCTGCTGTAGGCGGATTTTTGGCCGGACTGGCTGTCTTGGTTTTGAACTTGCAGCGTTATCCATTGAATTGGAATGGTGTTTGGGAGCGGTACCACCCGGACATGGTTTTTTTCGAGGCGTTGAGTAATTCGACAGCCCGGTACGGCGGTAGTGACAGTATTTTCATGACCGGCGCAGAGATTCGCTACCACTGGTTCAGTTATGCCTGGGTTGGTCAGGTCACGGAAATTGCAGGTGCTGAACCCTTTGTAGTTCTCACGCGAGTGCTCCCCATCGTTGCCCTAATTGCAACTGTCACGCTAGCTCTGGCGTGGACGCGAAAACTAGTAGTCACTGCGAATCTAGGGTCACCGCAATTCAAGCGGACACTGCCGTGGCTTGTTGTTGCTTTGATAGTGACAGGTGGGTACCTTGGCGCGCTAAACGGCACGATCTTGAATTTTGATTCTCCGTCACAGGCTCTGGGTACGGCATGGCTGATGGGGCTCGTTCTGGTCTTCTTTGCGATTCTTAAGTCCGGAAGCCAAGGGATTTTGCGCATCCAATTTGTTGGGCAGGTATTTGTCTTATTCGCGCTGGCCGGTGTGGTCACCGGAGCCAAAGTGAGCACCGGTGCCCTTGCACTTATTGCCATTGGATTTGTTGCCGTAATGGGTTTGCTTATGCGTGCCTCGTGGACAGGGCGAGCCTGGATTGCCCTGTTTGCAGCCGTGATCGGATTTGTGATTGTCTACATCACGGTTATTGCGGGTAGCGCAAGTCCAGGGGATTTGAAGTTCCTCTCGTGGTTTGCCAGAGCCTCCACGGTTCAAGGGCTTAATTCGAGCCCGGGAACCCGCGGCGTAATCCTGGGAACGCTCGGGCTAACCATTGCCGTAGCAGCTCGCTGGGTTGGCGGCGTGTGGTTGCTCAGTGATCGTTCATGGCGAACCAGACCAGAAACGTTCTTTGGAGTTGGGCTGGTCCTAGGAGGCATTATTCCGCTGTGGGTCTTCAGCCAAGGACTGAATGAAACCTGGTTTGCTCTTGCTGCCTCAGCACCACTATCCGTTCTGGGAGCCTTTGGACTCTGGTTAGCGTGGAATTCACTCGATCTGAGAGTTAGACCGGCAGTGTTTTGCCTTCTTGTGGCATCCTTCTCGCTACTCGTAGTTTCGTTTATTTGGACGGATCAAGTGTGGGAAAGCGGATTTGGTCGGTTTTGGGCTCCGTGGCTTGGTTACCTAATTGCGCTTCTTGCCGGATTTCTTGTCGCGGCAATTGTCCCGCGCAAAAAAATTATGACAGTTTTTGTGGTGGCGACAACGGTTCTCACTCTGCAATCCTCAGCAGCACGAATTGTGCCGATCGCTGGCTCACTTCTCGGTGGGGCTCGTGATGGTGCCGGGGTGACTACATCTGAGTTGGCTGATATTTCACTGTCAGAGAGTCAGAGCGTGACGGTGGTTAATGAAGTCGTGGCAACCGAGGAATCCATGGAGACAACTGAGCCTGAAATTGTGGCTAAGTCGGCTTCTGGGGTGGCAGTTGCTGATCGTGGCTGGTCACAAGATGAAATTGGCGCTGCCGAGTACCTAAAGTCAAATGCCGACTCGAGTGATGTAATAGTGACAAATGAAACCCAAGGTTTTATTGTTCCAGCGCTCGCGGGCCTCAGGAGTTACATAACGGGAGCCGCGTATCAAGGAACCTACGGTGACAAGGCAAGTGTCGTTGAGATCCCCTCGCGCATTGAACTTTCGCGCCGATTCATTGCTTCCCCGAACATGGAGGATTTGTCGATACTCTGTGACACCGGTGTCAGGTGGGTATGGATCAATAAAAATTTGGACCCGGAATTTGATGGAACAGGGTTCGGCGGAAGTGTTGTCGCCGTGAGTGTCCTATCAAATGCAAGTGTCGAGTTGGTGGAAATTACATCCTGTGGGGGCTAAAAAAGAATGAATCGGGTTAAGGCGAGTTTCACCTGGTGGTCCGTGCTCACTCTCGCGCTGGCTGTGCCGGTATGGGTCATGGTCTTTCGTGGTTCCGTTCTTGGCCGTGAAGTCGATGGTGGAATCTTTCTCTCAATCAGCGACGGCCTAGCAAACGGGCTGAACCGCTATACCGACCTATGGGATAACAAGGACCCCTTCTTTGGAGTTTTTATGGCCGGTGCCTCCCACATTTCGCCGACCCTTCCGTTTTTCATGGATTTATTGTGGATCCCATTGGCGGCTCTGGGCGCATTTTTGATTGCCCGAAGCGTGACCAGTGATGACCGCGCCTTGTTCCTTGGATTGGTTGCCACGCCATTCATCATTGTGGGACCGGCCTATGTTGCAGGCTGGGCAAACACTCCAGGAACGAGTTTGGCGCTACTCGGCTGGGGCTTGCTAGCGGCTCGTCGGTGGGTTCTGGGTGGACTAGTTATTGGGTTGCTGTTCTTTGTAAAAATCACTGTGTGGCCAATCGCACTTCTTGGCCTGTTGCTCTTTTTCCTTTTTGGTAGTGAAAAAAGGCGCGGCGCTGTCAGAGCTTTGGTCGCCATGGTGATCATGATGCTTGTTTCATTCGCCATCATGCTGGTTCTTGGGTGGTTGCCTGGTTACTTTGACATGATTGGGCAAAACCAAGCGTATTCAAAAGCCGTGATCGTCTACTTTGGCTTTGAAGATTCACCACTCGGACATATTGAAAAACTCCGAACCGACTGGACCGGAGCGATTTGGATTGCAGTGGCCCTAGCCGTCATATTGGCGGTAGTGGGTCTGGGTGTAAGTCTGCTGGATCGAAGTCGGCGCCGAGGTGAACTTATTGTTTCTAGCTACTTAATAGTGGCTCTCGTAGGGAGTATCGGCGCACTTGCTCTCACCTACCTGTGGCCGCACCATGTACAAGCATTTTCACTGCCACTCGTGCTTGCGGCAGTTGTCGCGGGGGTTGTGATTCCTAACCGCTGGTGGTTTATTGCATGGCTGGGCATTCTGACCTTGATCACTTTTGTGCTTTCAGGTTGGGGCAGTATCTCAACGCTAACAGAGCATTACTCGGCACTCGCTGATCAATTTGTTAACCGTCAGGCTGCAATAACTCTCGAACCCCTTGACGCCACACTGCTCAATTCAGTTCCTCGTGCAGAGTTCACCTTCGCGCGTCTGGGCACCAATGATGATCAGGGTTTTCTCGGGTCGGTGCGAGATGGTGCAACACTTGGTTGCCCACGGTTCCACGACTACGACTTCTCTCCGACAGCTGCATTTGCTGAGCAGTTGGAGTGCATTCAGGGAGTTGACGTAATTGTGAAAACAACAAACTTTGATGTTTTTGCCAACGGAATGAACGCTGGTAACGTGCAACCAATTCTTGATTACGTGAATGCAAACTTTGACTGCCTGACTATTAATGACCGACAGTTGTGCACGCGGAAATGAATACGTCTTCGTACTTCCGGGCAACCAGTTCAGGCGACCACAGATGCTCCGCTTTCAGTCGAGCATTACGCGACATTGTTGACCTCAACTCCGGATTGGCCAAGATCATGTCGATTCCGTGCGCCAAGTCCCTGGAGTCACCGGGATGTGCAAGGTAGCCGTTTACTCCACCCTCAACAACGTCTGGCAAACCCCCAATATTGAATGCAACAACCGGAAGGCCGCAGGCCGTGGCTTCGGTTGCCGTTTGGGGCAAGTTGTCTTGGCGGGAGGGAACCACCGCAAGGTCCCCTTGTGAGTATGCCCGGGCCAATTCCTGATCATTGAGATAGCCGAGCCATTGGGTTGGTGGCATTTCACGAGGCCAGCCTGCCGGAGGACTGTCGTGACCGAGGACAAGCAATTGAATCGGGGTTGTGACTAGAGGTAGTGCTGCTATGAGGAGGTCAAAACCCTTTCGCGAGTCGTTAAGATCTCCACCGAGGCTGACAATTACATTTTTAACACCAGTGTCGGGCCGAGCATTTGGCAATGGTTTAAATAAACCTAGATCCAGTGGGTTGGGAATTGTGGTTACCGACCAGTCACATCCAATCTCACTAGCATTGACAACACCCGAGAGCCAATTACTTGGCGTGACCACGTGGAATGGTTTCGTCCAGTGCCTGAGTTTACGTTTGGCAACCCAAGCTTCAATGCCGGAGTAATTACAGGTGTTAGTGGAGAGTTGGTCGGGTTCGTAGTGCATGCCACCGGTCACGGCCCACATGTCGTGCATGGTCCACACAAAAGGAGTCTTAATGTGACCGATTGTTTCGATTGATAGGTAGCCGTAATTCATCCAGTGGATATTGAGAATATCGGCATTGAGGGAGTCGATTTGGCGGGCTGTCAGTGAACTAATTCGGCCTGGGGAAAATAAGTGTGGATTCTGGTGTCTTGTTAGGTAGGCGGGTAGGCCCTCTGTGTGGATACGAATTGATCTGCGTTGCCCGGATCCGAATGTGGTGTTGGTGAACACACGGGGATCCTGGGAATTTTTAAAGTCCACGTGCATCCGCAGGTCAATGTCCGTGTTGTCACTTAAGGCGTTAAATAGGCGATCGGTTGCCCGGCCAGCGCCGCCACCACCGTCGCTGTGGGATAGGAAAAGCGCTTTCATGTGACTTTCTTTGCTGCACGTCGGTTTACTTCCCAGGCTGCAAGTCTGGTTGCCCCGCGAACCGGACGCTCCCACAGCCATGCAAGTTTTTGTGCGGTGGGTGAAAGCGCTGATCGCTTAGCCCTTTCGGACTCCTGCAGGTTGGTCGTTCTGTCGCCAACCGTCAGTGAATCTGCGTGCCAACGGAAACTGGAAACTATTGTTCGCGTGTCAACAAGAGGACCAAGTTTCTTGAGTTTCAAGAGTAGATCTAAATCAAAGGCAAAGCGGTAGCTCTCGTCTACACCGCCAACGGCTTGCCATGCGTCCATACGGACGAGCATGCCAGGCTGTGGAATGAGGTCAGGTCCCCAACTAAGAACTCTGGGCGCCCACTTGCCGGCGCGACTGATCCATAACTCCTGACCATCGCCGTCAATGTATCTGCAGGCGCCGTAAGCCACCGTTGCGTTTGGGTGGTTATCCAAAGCCTGAGTAGTAATTTCTAGCGATCCGGGCTCTAGAAGGTCATCGTCCCCCAACCAATTTAAATACTGATAATTGCTGTCCTTTATTGCGTGACTAACTCCAGCATTAATTGCTTTGGTTTGGCTTCCACGGTCCTCAATAAGTTGAGCCCCGAATTCACGTGCAAGTAGTTCAACCTCAGGCAGCAATGGACTAACAATCACAATGTTCCCCGAGATCGTCTGGCTCGAAATAGAGGCAAGACAGGCCTTCAGGTGGTCCAAGCGTTGACCAAGGGTTGGCACCACAATCAGTACCCGAGATAGAGCCATGGCTTTACGTTAGTCGCCGCTGATCAAGTCGATTAGAAAGCCCGCCTCATTAGGTGATCACAATGAATCTTGGTTGCTATGTTCTCTGAATATCAATGTAATGGCTCGCCCCATTCATGGACATGCGTCTTGAGACATCGTCGAAGACAATCTTGATTCCGACGGGAAGCGGTGTGGCAGTTAATGGTCCAGAATCAGCCGAATAAATGGATGCGAAACGTAAGTCAGCGGCTTGAGCTCCAGCACTTGGGTGAGATCCCATAGCAGTAGGGATTTTGCGGTGAAATACCCCTTGGCAGGTTCGGAGAACTTGTCCGATTGAGGTTCCAGATCCAGATGCCACAATCCGAATTCTATTGTTTTGATCGATGTTATTGGTTTCTTGCCGTTGAAGTAGAGCATGGATTTGCTCAGCAAGATCAGAGGTGAATATGAAGTCTCGAACAGTGCTCAGTGGTACAAAGAGATTAATCGGATCGCGAGTAAGAGTCGAGAGAGCTAGGCGGGAAATGAGTCCCTGCAACTTGGTTAGGTCTTGTCCGGGACCGTATGCATTACTAACGCGTGCAATCTTAATCTCAATACTTGTTGACTTGAGCTGTTCCTCTGTCGCTATTTCCTGCGCGAGCTTGAGTTCTCCGTACACGCCAATTGGATGTGGCTTGGTGGCTTCGTTGAAAGGTGGGTTTTTAGAGCCAGCGTAGATTCCGCCCGCTGACGAAATCAGAAGAAAAGTTCCTGGGAAGGTGATTGCAGTTTCGCGGAAGGTGTTACCGAGAGCATTGAGAAATGCGACAAAGAGTTTGAGTTCGCTCTCAGCTTTAAGCTGATCGGAGGTGGTTGTTGCCGATCCAGCAGCCCAGACAATCGCCCAACTGGTGTAATGGCGGTTTCGTATCTCGTTCGTGAAAGACTTGAGATTGTTCAGCAAATCCGCGAACGCTTGAGTGCTGTCATTCCAGCAAATTTTTTCTGCCCGGAAGGGATTTGGCGATTGTAGGTTAATCGCCGAACCAATCAGGCCACCTGATCCGATTGTCCAGATCAGAGTGTTCGCGCTACGAACATTGTGATCCGTCACTTGTCGAATGTGTCGGTGGGATCAGAGGTGACCACGTAGAGCGGTTTACCCAACGACATATTGGTCGCTGCCCCTACGTACTGGGCAATAATCCCCAGGCTGAGAAGTGTCCCGCCACCGACTACGAGAATCGCGACCATGGTAGAGGCCCAGCCGCCGATCGGGACGTCACCGGTGATCGCGTTGGTGATAATCCAAATGGTGAGAATTGCGCCCAGGACAACGAATACGCCGCCAAGAACGGAAACGAATAGCAGCGGCCGAGTTCCTGACGAAACCACTAGGCGCATGAAATGGGCAAGGAGCTTGGTAAATGAATAGTTGCTCGCAGGTCGACCTTCCATGCGGCTGGTGACCGGTTGTTCGGCGACCGTTGCGACAACCCAGTTCAGTGCGACATCAAGATAAACCCCTGGACCTGTGTAGGCGGCAACGCTGCGTGCAATTTCGCCTTGGATCAGGCGGTAACTGTTGAACTCAGAGAAGTCACCTTCGGCGAGAATTTTCACAAAGAACCATTTTGTGATCCCGGACGCAGCATTTCTCAGGGCGCTGTGGGGAGCTGGGTTGGTTGGTGATGCGTAGACAAGTTGAGCGCGCTCTCGATAGGCAGTGTCGATCATGGCAGGAATAAATCCTGGATCCTGTTGTCCGTCTTCGTCCATGGTCACAATCCAGTCTCCACTGGCAGATGTCATTCCGGCGAGGGTTGCCGGGTGCTGACCAAAATTGCGGCTTAGCCAAATTGGCCGGACAAATTCGTATTTTTCTGCGAGAGCCCGGATTGTCTGGTCACTCGCCCCGGGACCGCGATCCCAAACAAGGAGAACCTCGGTGATTCGGTACAAGTGACCGTCGGGGGTCTGTCCGATTTCACGGTGTTGGGCAAGTTCACCGACCAAGGCAGGGAGCGTCGCTTCCCCCGAGTAGACAGGGATCACCACGCTGACCGTGAGGCTGTCAGTTAATGCGGACATGCTTGGAGTCTATTGGGAGCTTGATTTGAATGAGCCACGGAGTTTGAGAACCCGGTAGGCGAGTCGCCTGAGAAAAGTCTGTTGCCGTAGCGCAGCAGCCGCTCGCCATCTTTCGCGTTGGGAGGGTCTTGGTACCAAAATATTGGCCACCTCCTGCTGCCAGTCACGTAATTGCTGAGTTTGGTCTTTGACCAATTTGGTTGACCACGAGCTACTGCTTACCCGGAACGCGCCTATGGATTCGGTCCGAACAGCAAGCGATTGAGACTGCAGCGCTTTGGTGTACAGATCTAAATCAAGTAAAAAGGGACGGGTGTCGCTCCAATTGAGAACGGCGTCAAGTGCTTCATGCCTAAACAGGATTGCAACCGGTTCTCCGAAGTTATTCGTTCCTGAAAGGTAAGAGGTACGCAAGGCGTCAGGTCCAGCCACCAAACCTGATTGCAGTCCACGCAAACCGCGATTGCGGTACAGCATTTTCCCTGTGGCATCTACGATGTCACGCTGGGCAACAGCGAAACTGGCTTCCGGAAATTGATTTAAGTCCGATAGCTGATCCGCCAGTGCGTTGGGGTAGAGGATGTCGTCCTGACAGAGTAATTTTATGTATTTGCCGGTTGCTTCATGGCTGGCAGCATTCCAGTTGTCAGCAGCGCTGGTGCCGTGCGGCATTGTCATCGCTCTAATACGTGGATCGTTTTGCTGGTAAATCCATTCACGTGAACCGTCGGTTGAGCCGCCGTCGACTAAAACTATTTCGAGGTTGCGGTAAGTCTGGTTCAAAACTGAGTCCAGACAGTCTTTGATATGCGGGAGTCCGTTGAAGACCGGAATCACAACAGAAATGACTGGTTCCATATCCCAAGTGTGTCAGGTTGGGGTGAATACGTTGGGATCTCGCGTACCATGCAGGGCATGAGTGCTCCGACCCAGTTACGCGGAACGCTGATTGCAGGTGTTATCACCTATCTATTAATTGTTGCAGTCTTTGCCTTGGTTGTGATCCGATCAACGGATGAAACCGTCAACCCGGCCGTAACGGCATTGGGCCTGACCGGCTTGCTTGTGGTTACCGCTGCATTTGCCGCCCCATTCCTGCTTACTCGGTTCTCTATTGAGGTCCGGTCTTGGGTTGCTTACCTGATTGCGGGGCTGACCGCCGTACTCAGCATTGGTCCGTGGTTATTAACGGCAACCGGTAATACTGTTTTTGCGACAGCGATTTACCAGGGCCTTCGCATCCCTCAGGGACCCGTTCAGTTTTGGGATTTGGATTTGGTTCTGCAGAGTGTGGATTGCGCTCAAGCTGGAGTCGACGTTTATGCTGCGAACAATGGTTGCCTGGCTGACCCATCAATATATGCGCCCGGCACGCTGTGGCTTGGCTATTTCCCGGGAGATATTTTTTCATCCCGCAATTCTGTTTGGTTGGGTGTCATCGCGCTGATCATCTCCACGGTAATGATTTTTTGGATAGCGAGAAACTCGACCGCGCGCGGGCAATTGGCGCTACTAGTTTCGGTGTTGGGCGCAAGCTGGCTATTGATCCTTGAGCGTGGGAATTTTGATCTGTTTGTGATTTGGGTCGCCGTCTTTTCCGTCGCTGTCGTGCGGCGCTGGCCTTATTTGTGGGCGTGGAGCATTGCAGCAGCATTGATTTGGTTAGCGGGAACATGGAAGTACTACCCATTTGCCATGGGAGTGATGCTGCTTCCGCTGCTCTTTATTCGGCGCGGGTGGATTGTGTTGCTGGGCTTTGTTGTCGCAAGTGCTGGTTTCGTCTTTCTCACCTGGCAAAACTTCCAGTACTCGGTAAACACCAATGCCGGCATGGTTGACTTGGGTGACTTTGTTGTCCTTGGCCGCATTCCGCTAGTTGCGCGTATGTTTGGTGCCAGCGCTGAAGGTGCAACATATGCTCTGCCGGACCTGCTCGTTGTCGTCATGGCCATTGCAGCTGCGGTGTGGGGTGTTTTGTGGATGTGGACTCGCAAGGAATCCGGTGTGGTGGGCTTAGGTTCAGGATTACGTTACCCAGCCATGCTGGCAGCTGCCGGGAGCACACTTTTCCTTATAAGCGTGTTGGTGAGTGGCTTTGGTTATGCATATAAGGCAGCATTCCTATTGCTGGTTATTCCATTGCTATCTCGTCCGGTGCGCACTTCTTCACCGAGGATTTATATGCCGAGTTTGATCATGTTGATTCTGGTCGTAATAGGTTGTGTAGTGGTGTGGAATACAGCTCTGGCCACTGTTTCTGGAATTGTGGCGGCGGCATTTGCCCTAGGGGCTGCAGGAGTCGTTCTCAAACAGCCTATGTTGCGCTCTATACAGCAGAGTATCTATCGGTAGTCGCGTGGCAACCCCATAGGATAAGGAAGTCCACTTGCAGTGGGTGCCTACCCTGTCCGAGGAGATGTATGAGCGATCTGCTCTTTGTGGTGGCCTTTATTGGTCTGCCAGTCATTTCATACGTCCTCACCAGGAATTTGACTTGGACCGTAGCGATTACTGCCGCCTCATATGCCGTTGGCGGAGCTGCTTTGACCTTTACTCTGTCATTGGGCTACCTCTGGAATTTTCGCGAACTTCAGTTTCTGCTGATCGGTTCCATGATGGTCGCAACGCTGCTGTCCTATTTAGTGGGTCGCCGCAGTGAGCGATTCGAGTTCAGAAGGCATCTAAATGCGGCATTTATTCCAGTTTTAGCACTACTGATTTTTGTTGTTGTCAGTCGAGTTTTAGCGGCGCCAACGGCTGGACTGTTCACGGGGGTAGGTTTTCTCATTGGTCGAACCCACGCTGAGGACAATGCCCAGTGGCTGACCTATTCGAGTCAGTTGATTCAAGGCGGCGACATTGTTCAGGCAGTCCCCATGGGAGGCCCGCTTCAACTTTTCCTTGTTTTCATTGCAACACTCATGTCGGCAGTGTCATTCTTGGCATTTGGTGGCGTGAACCAGGTATTCGTGGCGGCGAACTCGGTCATTTACGCTGAGTTTGCACTGGTCGTGTTGGCACCATTAGCTCTGGCGCCAATTGTAGAACTGCGCAAGCGAATAAAACCTGGATCAACTGCATTATTCCTGCCCGCGCCCGCGGTGTGGGCGGGCATGCTGGTAATTGTTACGGCGAGTTTAGCGGTAAGTGGCTTGGGTCACCTCACACTTCAATTCGTTCTGATTGCCTTGACTTTGTGGGTTGCCATATTCGCAGTGGGTGCCACCGCCAAACACGGTTGGGCACTGGTTTCGCTGGTTGCAATCGGTTCAGCAATTGTGTGGTTCCCCCTCACACCCATTGCATGGTTGGTGCTTCTAGGCGGCCTGATTGTTCTAATTGTTCGAGCAATCCGGGTGGGATCAGCGAGTGTCTACGCGTTTATTGGCATATGGATCGCCATGATCATCATGACCTGGACTGAATTCGCGAGCGCTATGAGCTACATCACCGAAACAACTACCGTGGCGGCAGGTGCCTTATCGGGTGGTGGAGTTGTGGCAAGCGGCCGATCCGTGAGGTCATTGGATTTACTCTCAAGTCAGGGTGGAACTGAGCAAGTGTCACCAACGCTCGCAATCGCAGTTGTCCTCGCCTCTGTTCTTGCAGTGCTATTCCTGCGGCGAATATTTCCGCGACAATCTATCAACGCACTCTTTTTGAAGTTGGTGCCCGCAATCCTTTTGGTGAGCTATTCACTCGCTCTGACAATTGGGGGTTCTTGGTGGACGGGAGAGCCGCCGGCCTACGGTGC
>Ga0129324_10001332_pt1 | contig 16065 bp, 22 predicted proteins | sample CPBDNA_7_FD_96879 | JGI IMG/M metagenome (GOLD analysis project Ga0129324, IMG submission 96879) | Freshwater to marine salinity gradient microbial communities from Chesapeake Bay, USA - CPBay_Spr_15_0.2_DNA | ecosystem: Environmental > Aquatic > Marine > Coastal | place: USA: Chesapeake Bay... | reverse complement strand
GAAGGGTGTCGTGGGTCAGATCGAATACTACCAGAAGGGTCTGTGGGTGTGCGTGAAAGCCGGTGAAGCCGCCAGTGCTGTCGAGGATATGGGTACCAGCAATTACTCGTTGTGGGAAGACGCTTTGGCCCACGGTCCGAACGCGACCTTACTGGCGTCGGGTGATACAGGCCACATTGTGTCCGTCGACCCGGCCACGGGCGATCTACACTACACGGCGGAAAACACAATCACCGCCGATTAGGAATAGGCTTCGCCGGTGTGGACATTCACAGTATAAAATGTATGTGAATAATATGGTACTACGTAAAGAATACACAAATAGTAAAATTGAATGTCCCATATGTTCTAAAATGCGCGCAAAAAATTACATGATCTGTCATTTAAAAATCCGTCATTCAAACTGTTATGGAACTGATTTATGGTTTAAATATATGGAAAAATATAAACAAATCATAAAAGAGAATAAAGAAAGATTCTTATAATTTTGTAATAAAACAAGTATTACAAAATTACAATAGTTGATGAGTTATAATTTAGATTTAAAATTATAAGTTTGTCCATACCTGTTCATGAAAAAATCTATAAATTCCTTTATACACGGTGTTATTCTTTCGTCTTCGAAAGTGTGTGTATCCAGCGCGGTGTTCATGTGGTATAACCACCGGTCCGCTCCTTGTTGCGTCATTATGGCCTTGGCGCTATCGTGGTGTACTTCCAGACGGGCTTCGCCACCCGGGTACCTTTTCCCCCCTCCCATTGCGTCTGCCCAGAAATTGGTTTGTTTTTTAACGTGGTGTTCCAGCGTCCCTGAATCTTTGAACGTGTTCCTGAACAGTTCATCTTCTTGGTCGTTCAGCACGTTTGTGTAGAACGTTGTTATTATATCCTGTAGTTTTGCTTCTCCTATTATATCGTAAAGTTGCCAGAAGTATATTTTATCCGAACTTTCCTCTTTCAATTTATGGTGTACGAATCCTAGTTTCATGCCGTTAATATATACAATTAAAAAATACACGCGCTACGTGATTATAATGGATCTCAACAGGTTCAGACTCCGACTGAATGTTAACAAAGTATCCGATCCTTTGATGGGCCCGATTTTAATACACGAGCACACAAAGGGGTCCAAATTGATTCAAGGGTGGGTTAAACACACTGGGGCCAAGTTGTGTTGGCACGTGTGGGTGGAGACCAAAGAGGGTACGAAGATTGACATGTACGCGGGTGATTTCGTTACGGAGTACGTTTATGACGCAGGGGAGGAGTATGACTCTGACCGCCAGGCGTTGGACGCCTGGGAACTGTATCAGAACAGTCCAAAGGAATACTGGAAGTCTCATCGGATGGGACTTCGTTCAAAGCTCCTAGCCAGTCTTAAATAATATTTATCTTTTTCTCTGATACGTCGCGATTTCATACGACAGACCACAATTAAATACTAAAAGAGACTCTAAACGTGAAATCTTTTGATTAAACAATAAATTATGTGTCACCTATTAGTTCATATAATTTATTGTTAACAACATACACCATCTAAGTTTGAAATTTGTTGTGTCTGACCCTGCAACCGTTCATGTCCTGGATTTTGTATACTTTCGTTCTGTTGCCTAATCGCAGATAAACGACATTAAAGTTGTTCGTACCGCCCACACCGTGTTGAAGCTTTGTCACATTATTAGAGACACTCGTTGTATATAATATAATAGAATAATAAAACAATGATTCGTTCCAGGGTACCACTCGGATTTCCCTGGGCGTTGGGTACGAAAAAGACGAAGGGTTCTAGAATGCTCTGTGGTAAGAAAGTTGCGATATTTCCAGATCAAAATGGAGTCACGCGCGTCGTTGATGACACGTGTCCGCACAGAGGGGCCAGTTTGTCGAGTGGTAAAGTGGTCGGTGGGTGTATCCAGTGCCCCTATCACGGCTGGACGTTTAACGGGGGTGGTAAACTCGTTGATATTCCAACTTCCAGTATGGCACCAAAGGAAAGTAATATAGTGTCGTATCCCGTAGAAGAACTATATGATTTTGTATGGAGTGTACCAGACGGTACTTGGGTATCTCCGCCAATTTACCCACCCATTGACGACGACGGGTGGCACACGGTTACCGGGTCTCGTGAAGTAAAGGGTAACTGGATTGACTGGGTGGCAAACTCGACCGATATTAGCCACATCAACTACGTTCATGATTTCGCGGATGAAAACAACGGAGCAGTTGAACACATGTCTGTGGAGAATACGGTGGCCCATACAAAATGTACGGCGTGGGTCACACCCAAGGCCGCGCACCCACTTACAAGGCACATGCAGATTACAAAAAGTCCTATAGTTTCAGAGTTTATATATCCAAACACAACGATTATTCATATTAAATTAAAAGAACCATATGAGTTTGTCACATACACAACTCTTACACCTATAAACCGGACCACGACCAGAATAACGTGGTGCTTTGCTCATAATATAAATTTAGGAACCCCCGTGATGTTGAAGATGCTCAACGAGCACTTTCGGTGGCAGGTGGAAAAAACAATATCTGAAGACGAGGCTATAATTTCAGATATCCCTGAAGACTTTGATTTCAGAGTGAACGTACCCTGTGACAAATACCAAACAGCTGTTTTGGATAGATTACACAGTATGCTCATTGACAACGAAGAAAATCTGTTCTATATATTAGACTGATGTCGGACGTTGTAAATTACAGCCGGTTAAGAAGAATTATGCACGTGGCAGAATCTTCTGACGACGGTGCCGATATCCCAACATGTATATGTGTATTTATAATTATTCTTGTGATACTTGGTCTTTATAAGAGATATCGGGACAAATCTAACGTCTCAGGCATTCGATAGTATTTCCAATGTGTGTTTGAGTTTCTTCTTTAGAGATTGTACAGCCTTTGGTTTTAGTTTTCTTAAAATTGTTATATGGTTCATCACGTCGATATCTTGTGGTATCATACCGTATGATGCCATTACCTTTACAGCCTGATCTTGATCCTGTAAACATATGTCTCGTAAAAGGCAAATCTCGTCAACCCCTATCCCACCTTTACTCCTGATCTTAATACCCGTCATTTTGGACATTCTCATTTTCTGGTTGTTGAACTTGGTCCACGAACTCCCCTGGCGGATACATTCCTTGTTGAGAACTCCTCCAATTTCTACACACGGTTTAACTATACCGTGGTGACAGAAATGAGGTAGAAGATTCCAGTCTCCTGCGTATATTTTAGAATCGTATACATCTGCCAAAGACATGTCGTCTATGATACCCACGTGATTCGCATGCTTGGCATCCGTATAATTTTCGTGTACGACACCCCACGAGAACCCGTGATCTTCCACAAGTTCACCCACAGAATGCGAATCTTTTTCGGTTAAAAGTTTATAGACGTAATCCTTTGGCGACATGAAAATATCTTTATCATCCGATTTCTGTATGTACATCAGAAGGTCTCTAAGGTTCCCACTTGCCTTCTTGACACACGACAAAACAAACTCGTGGTTATTCAAAAGTGGAACTTCGTTTGAAATGAGTTCAACCTGTAAACTTTCTGACAGTGGTTCTATGTGAATACAGTCGCAAAAGTCTACGTTTTTTATTGAGTTTGTAATTATTATTGTAGACCCCTTTGATAACTTTTTCTTTTCACCGATTTGTTTCCATGTCGCACTATCCGTGTCTATATTATCTATAACAACATGACAGTTAGATTGATCCAAGAGGTCGATATCTGTTTTATAATCAAAGTCTATATATATTTCGTTTTGGAGTAATTGTTGAATTATAAAAGTTTTTCCAACCCCCACCTTCCCATATATACATATTGTTTCATTATTGTCTATAATATTTCGAATGGTTTTTGATACATTTTCTCTGCCAAAAATGTATATTTTTTTTTGTTTCTTAATTTTAACAAAGGCGTCCATGTCTACAGAGTACGACGATATATACAATCAACTATTTGATATCGTCCTAAAAAACCCAACGGTAAAAGGTCGGGTGAGGCCTATTATATTTGGGGGTGTATTTTTTAACTTGCTCATCCTGGTCATCTTGGTCATCATCCTCCTAAAGGTCAACGCCATCCACTACAGTATCACCGGGGGCTGATTCACAATCGTAACGGTCGCCTCGCCGTAGACTGCTTACAATACCTCTGGTTTTCAGAGATTCTAGTTCATTTATTATAGTTTCACAGTCAGTCTGTTCGGCTTTAATCGTATCCAGAAAGTCCTGGGCCGTCTTTGTAGTTATTGTTAACTCGTGTATACTATCAAACATTTCGATGGGTCTAACGGTGGATATTTCTGGCATGGATATACAATGGGACGCAAATTTATGTTCGAATTGTTTTAAAATGCCACCCGGTACAGGTGGAGACTGCTCGACCAGTCGGTCGAACTCAGACCTGCAGTTCTCAACCATCTCGCCCCCCTCGTGACCCCTTTCCGTTCTGGGCAAACTCAGTTCGAGTCTAATTATACGCGAAAGCTTACCATAGTGGACCGAACTCACCCGGTGGCTTTCCTGCAACTCGTTCACCTTTAAGAACTGGGCGATGGTCGTGAGTATCGCTGCAAAAAGATTCAAAGTTCCGATACCCGCGGGTACGTACGCCCGCCAAGGGGGTGGGAATGTCTCTTGGGCAAAATTCGCCGTACCTGTTAGAGTACTAATAATAATTATTGGTAATGTAAATCTCATCGTATATTGTTTGTATTTTTGATAAGATTTGTAATGAAGGTATCGATAACACGCGCACGATTCTCCCCAAGCTTTCAAGATTTTTTCGTGCTGAGAGTGCCACTGCGTCGGTGTTTTTTTGTTAGATTCTCCTGAAGCTGGTTCCATTATAAATAATAATTATTATATTTAATAAGATGAAAGTGATACTATACAAAAGCCCCCAAAAAAACAAAAAATACAGGGTGGAATTGCCCGACGGGCGACATGTTGATTTTGGCGCCAGCGGGTACTCGGATTATACAATACATAAAAACCCGGAACGAATGCGTCTTTATGTACAGAGACATGGTGGTAAAGTGCCCGATAAGTCACCCGGATTACACAATAAGATGCTAAAGGTTGTAAAAAGCAACAAAGAAACCTGGTCGGCAAACGGCATCGACACGGCTGGCTTTTGGTCCAGGTGGCTGTTGTGGAGTTACCCCGGTATCGGGTCGGCCAAGAAATTCATGACGAAGAAATTCGGAATAAACTTTGTCAAACCTACTTAATAATATAATTGTTCGGTTTCGTATAGTTTTACGGTGTAATCGCCAGCCTTACCCGTCACGGACACCTTTTCACCACCGTAAAGTTCCTGGCATCCGATATCCTCTGTACATTCTCTATCCTGGTGTGAAATTGGGAGCGAGTATATCTGTTCCCCGGGAGATCCGGAATAATACTGATATCTATCCCTGCGCCCACGCGACGAACGGCCGTAAAGAGGGAGAATGTCACCCGCGTCGTTCAATAACAAGCCCATCTGCTGAAATTGTTTGGGTTTATACTGCTTATACGGCGCCATGCGGAATTCTGGGTCTCGGTATACTCGTGGCTCTGTGTAGACCGGGTACGGGACCAATATTTCTTCTGGCTCGGCGACGGGTGTCTTGTAAATAAGTACAATCAAGGATATAATGATCACTAGAAGAACAACCGTTAAAGCTAACATCTTTATATATATAAATGATAATAATTAGTATAGATGTTGGATATCACAACATGGCAATGGTAAAAATAAAGACAGACGACGATTTCAGACTTACGGTGCATGACGTACACGTGATTAACATAACGAAAATATACCATAAAAGGGTGTGTAGACGCGACTGCAAGCTCCCGCACACGTCCGAGGTGGCTGATCTAATGGCTCACTTCATTCAAGAGTATGGCGAAATACTGGATGAAGCGGATATGGTTCTGATTGAAAGACAACCACCGACCGGACTGACACAGATAGAGACCCTACTCCTTTATCTGTACCGATCTAAAACACATCTCGTGTCCCCCAACTCGATGCACTGCCACTTTAACATTGGTCGGTATGAATACGAAAAACGTAAAGAACATACCATAAAAATAGCAGAATCATACTTGGATGGTTTTGAAAATTTGGGAAGAGTTCACGACGCGTCCGACGCGGTGTGTCTGGCCATTTTCCACACCCACAAAGAGAGAGAAAGGATTAGACTTAGTAAGATAGATAGAAGTGTACCCTTTGATATGTATAGATATGAAGATAGAGTTTGAGAAACACGTGGGCGAGTTGGACCCGGAAACAGACAAGGTTATATTTTACGGGTTGAATTTTAACGGAGTTCTAAAAGCTATACTATTCTTGAAACAGCTTCCACCGAAACTGACATACGTCCCATGGTGTTACAGAGGGCAACGGGGGTTGCTAGACGAAGCGGATGGAAGTGTTTACCTCAAAGACAGGTGGTTTCCAGATGAAGAGTTCGCCCGGGAGATAATAAAAAGTGGATAGAAGTAAATAATGGTTGATGTGAAGAAAAAAGTAAGCGAATTGCGGAAAACAAAGGGGGCGGTTTATTCGCCGTTGAAATATTTTGAAGGGTTGAAGACTGCGAAGGAAGTCGAACAGAGATATAACCGAATATTGAAAGGTTCAAAAACCGCGACGGGCGACCCAAAGGCGTACAGACCATTCAAGACTGATAAAGGTAAAAGGGTGCGAAAGTCGAGTCACACAGCGAGATTTGATAAGAAATTCCCGGGTGCAAAGAGCTTATCAAACAAGGGAAAGGTAACCGGAGTTCCTTTGCCGGTGATAAAAAAGGTATACAACAGAGGACTGTCCGCGTGGAGGACCGGTCACCGCCCCGGGGCCAGCCAGCAGGCGTGGGGGTACGCGCGTGTGCACAGTTTTCTGATGCGAGGGCCTACGTATTATACAGCAGACAGTTATCTCGTGAAAGAGGCAAAGAAAAAGATGACACAAACAAACCGCCGTAGGTGGGAAATTAGATAAAAGAAACGCACATAAGTAGAATATAAAATGACTCTCAAGATCAGGAAACTTTGTACAGAGGCCGAGCTCCCTGTCAGGGGGTCCGCCTCCGCAGCCGGCTACGATATCAAAAGTATCGGCTCGGTTGTCATTCTCCCCGGCAAGAGGGCGGTGATACCCACCGGTATCTCGATCGAAATGCCACCGGGCGTGTACGGCAGGATCGCACCCCGTTCGGGGCTGGCCGTGAAACACGGTATCCAGGTGGGCGCCGGTGTAATTGACGCAGACTACCGGGGAGAACTCAAAGTTGTGCTATTCAACCACGACGACAACCCGTACGTGATTAAACCCGGGTACCGGATTGCGCAGCTCATACTCGAACAGTGCATGACTCCAGAAGTTCAGGAAATATTTGACATCAGCGACACGTCACGAGGTGGGGGTGGGTTTGGGTCAACCGGGGTTTAAATTTTATGTGTCTATAGAGTATGGAATTCAACTTTATACGACACAGAGTTAATAATGGATACATGTCCATTATAGACCCGTGTTCTAAGCCTAGGATTTTATGTTTTAAACACAAGACATCTGCGAAAGTGTGTATGAACCATATGGCGACCTTTAAAGCCAAGCATGGCATGTGGCCGTCAGTCGACTTGTCACAGCACAGTATAGAAATAGTAAATAAAGAAGTAAAACATAACAAATCAACTGTAGAAGAAATAGAGAGTGAATTAGATATCGATACACTGGATATACACGAATTAAATGAAATCGGATCAACTACAAACATTTCATTTCTTTATTGTCACAAATATGGAACTCTAATGGATGGGATGTACATCTCATTATCCGGGCAAGAAATAGATCCAGAAATTGACCGTGTGTTATATACCGAACGCCTCGACCTTTACATATGAAGTGCACACACCTCATTCATGGGGAGGCACGTGGATGTATCATTACACCACACGTAACCATTCGAAATAACACAACCCCAACGATCACCACGGGTTCCAGAGAGAGTCTTGGCGTCGATCGCGAACGACCCACACGGGGCATACGAGGGGGTACACGATTCCGTGTGGTTGCACCAGCTATAACCAGCTGAAGTAATGCACCCCCACCCATCTCGGTCGGCACCCAGTGTCATATCAGTCACCGGATGCACGTGAACACCGAACGGTCGGATGGATGTCGCACAGGTCACGAGGTTGGCAAGGGCAACAAGACCGAGGAGAATCGCAGACTTCATCATGTCTATTATACTATAGTATACCGCGTTTCTTTTATTTGAGTAATACTCAAATAAAGGTGTTGGTTGATAACTCCATAACGATGGAGGCCACGTATTGTGTTGTGGACCGCTCTGGTTCCATGGCCAGTTGCCTGCTGGATACAGTTGGTGGGTTTAACTTATTCTTGAACAATCAACCATCTGGCTCCGTGGTAAGTACGTATCTGTTTAATAACTATATTACCGAGTTACACCGGTGCCAAGCAGTCGAAACCGCTGCCAGGTTATCCGTGTCCAACTACCGCCCATCCGGTGGTACGGCCCTTTTTGACGCAATCGGGCACGCGTTGGAATTGGCAAGTAACTGCACGGCTGAGTCGATTTCGATTGTAATTCTTACTGACGGTGATGAAAACGCAAGTAAGAAGTACACGTCTATTGAGATTAATTCTAAGATTGAACAGTGTAAGAAGGATGGGTGGAACTTTATTTTTCTGGCAGCCAACCAGGACGCGATCAGGAGTGCTAGTATGATTGGTATCCCCGCGAGTGGAGCCATAACTTTTGACACAAAGTGCGTTCAGACGGCATTTAAGGTGGCGTCGGACGCCCTGACGCGGGTTCGAGCGGGTGACTCCCAGACGGTTGAATTCTCCCAAATTGAGAGGACCGCCAGTTGTCCGTATGGCATTTAAATACTCTTCAGTTTATACACGTCTCCAGCTGGATCCTCCGCATAAGGTATATCCGGGTCACGTACAAATGATTACGTATACGATTGGAAAAAGGTAACGTGGTTCGGTGCGTTATCCGACTTGATGAACGGGTTGATAAACGCCACAGCTACTAGTACAGAGGGTGTAGAAGGACTTATTAAGTGGTTAACAAAGAATATCAAATGGGTGGGTGTGGGTGCGGTTATATTACTGATTTTAATGATCGCAATTAGGTTTATACCAGAGAGTCAGTCGACGGCATAGATAAAAATATAGCTCAATATATAATTAGCTATGGACCAACCACAGGTTCGCATGAAGCAGCGGGCGAAGGAGAAGGCGAAGAATAAAGGCACAATATACTCACAAAAGCACATTAGAAGACTCACAGAACAACGCGAAAGGTTCGCACAGAACCTAAATCTTCCGAAGAAAGGACCTTGAACACGGACGTCTTGACTATCTTAGCCCCACCTTTGGTTACAAAGGATTTCATCTTCTTAAGTTCACCAGGGCTCATCTTTCTGGTGTACTTAAGGGCGATTACATTTTTTCCAACTTTCAACTGAGTGCTCGCAGCCATTTATACTACACGCATATTATTTACCCCCGCGGGGCTTATCCGCAACCGGGAAGTCCTCGGGTGGCTTTCCACAAACTGGTGGAATCGTGGCCGTAAGATCACAACCGACGATCTTCGGGGGTTGCTGGCAATACATCTTGTAACAATAATAACACATGATTCTTTAAGCTAGTTACTGAACGCCAGACCCGCCATACCGTTTTTCAAACGCAAAACGTTCCAGTTTACCGCGTAGAGATACACGGGTGACGGACCCATGCTTGTAGGTGAATCGATTTTAATTGTGGAATTATCCAATCGACTAAAATTTAACGAACCACCTGGCTGAGTCCACGACATTGACAGCGTGAATGGAATTGTGTAAAGGGGGTTGTTGTTTTTATCGGAATATATATGTTGAGGTGTGTGTTTTGCGTGGTGATACGGTACAACATTATGAAAATAGATAATACTCATATCTTCGAACAGATTTGTACCATTTATATATAAACTCATGCTCTTAAAGGACAACGGGCCACCTGCTAAATGCAGTGCCTGTACCGGGTGGTTAAAATAACTCGTGTCAATCGACGTATCAGTTGCACTGACACTGATTCTCTGAACCTGTGGGATCAAAATCTGTTGGTCTGAGTCCACGAAGTGCTGTCTCTCATCTGTATCCAGAAATATATAATTAGCATATATTTTTGGGGCACCCCCAAGATCATTTAGCCCGGGTCTACACTTTATACGAATTTCAACTTCGTGATACTGAAGGGCTAACATAGGTAAAGCATTTTTGTAAGAATCACAAAAGAAAAAATGTAAAGGAAAAAAAGCACTCTCTGACGGATCGCCCTCGACCATGCTCCAATGTTGTGCGGCGTCACACTTGGAAGTGGTGTCCGCGTACCCGGCATAAGGCCACACGAGCGACTGAAACATGGAATCTTGGCGATCGATGAGCTGCCCTCCTATATAAAGTTCTATATCAGTCGGAGAACTGTCGGTATAATAAGTATTAACCAGTGAGTTGGAAGACGTAACATCATTAATCTCCGCATTTTCAATCCATATATAACTTAAAAGATCACCTTTTGGTGGAATTTTCACCACAACATCGTGATTAGCATTAAAAGTACCTGTGTAGTCCAGACGGTACGGGCGAAACGAAAAATTCGTGTGACGCTTATAGGCGCTACGAAAAAACGAAACTTCAGGCTTGCCTGTGAGGTACACATCCTGGGCACCTTTCGAGACTAGGTCGACTAATGCTCCTGACATTGTTTATTGTAATACCATATTAAAAAAATCGGGCGTCTAGAACACAAGGAGAAATGGTCGTATTTCAGGCTCTCTCGTGGGAAGCTAGAGATGTGGACGACGAACATCTTATAAGTATATTCGGCCGCACGAGTGAAGGTAAGTCTGTATGTGTAACGACGGCATTCAAACCATATTTTTTCGTAAAGTTGAGCAAAACCACCACGGGTGCTGGTGTGCGAGCACTGTGGAGCAAGTTGGGTGACGCGCCTGAATCTTACGATCTTGTAAAGTCAAAGGACATTTGGGGTTTTCAAAACAATGAAAGGTTTCCGTTTATGAAGTTAAATTTTACTTCCCTCGAGAAGATGCGCAAGTGTAACGCAAAGCTCAAGTACCCTCTCAAAGGTGATTCGGTACCTCAAAAGGTTTTCGAGTCTAACCTGGACCCCGTCCTGAGGTTCATGCACCGTTCTGGTATTCAGTCAACTGGGTGGCTTGATACGGGATCCTCGTGCGTTCGGGCGAATCTTACGTATTGTAATGTTGATTTATTCTGTACCGACTGGAATACTCTTAAACCCGTCGCGAGTGACGACGTGGCTCCCTTTGTGTTGGCGTCGTTCGATATCGAGTCATACAGTTCGACTGGCAAGTTCCCAGACGCCAACGTGCCAGGTGACGCCGTTTTCCAGGTTGCTTTCACTCTGAAAAACCTGGGATCTCCTGATATCCACGAGCGGGTGTGCTTCTGTTACAAGGAAACCGCACAGCCACCCAACGGCACCGTCGTGAGCTTTCAGACCGAAAAGGATCTTTTGATGGCTGTACAGGCGTATATAATCAAGAGCGATTTCGATATCCTCACGGGGTGGAATATATTCGGATTTGATTTGGAATATCTTTTCATCCGGGCGACTGTCAATGGTTGTCTTGAAGAGTTTTCGCAACTTGGGCGGATCAAGGATTGTCCGTCTGAGATGTCCTACAAGAAGCTGTCGTCGAGTGCGCTGGGTGACAACCTTTTAAAGTTATTGCCAATGCGGGGACGATTTATATTCGACCTATTCCACGAAGTGAAACGCGAGCACAAGCTAGAGTCATACAAGCTAGACTTTGTGTCCAATCACTTTCTGGGTGACCGCAAGATTGACATGCCTCCTAGGGAAATGTTCAGGCGTTTTGTGACTGGAGACCCTACCAAGTTGGGCGAGGTTGCGGAGTATTGTATCAAGGATACTGAACTCCCTCATCGACTGGTTGACAAGCTCTGTAACATGCTCAACCTTATGGAGATGGCCAAGATTACATGGGTTCCTATCAACTATCTGGTTGAGCGTGGTCAGCAGATCAAGGTATTCAGTCAGATTTGTCGAAAGGCTCGCGAGAAGGGTTTCATGGTTCCAACTATCCAGTACGGGAAGGTACCACACGAGCAGTACGAGGGTGCCACGGTGCTTGATGCTCAGATCGGCGCTTATTACACCCCGATCACAGCCCTTGATTTTGAGGGTCTGTACCCTTCCATTATGATGGCTCACAACCTCTGTTATTCCAGTCTGGTTTTGGATCCCAAGTACGACAACCTACCGAATGTTGAATACGAAAGCTTCGATATTAAAACCCCGTCGATTGACCCGGATGGCAAACAGCGAGTCGGTAAGGATGGAGCCTTGGTGTTCAATATTAATACATACAAGTTTGTCCAGAACGTTCCCAGTTTGATCCCAGAGATCCTATTGGAGCTTAAGACGGCTCGCAAACAGGCCAAGAAAGATATGGCCAACTCGACTGGTCAGATGAAGGCGGTGTACAACGGTAAACAGTTGGCATATAAGATTTCTGGTAACTCTGTTTACGGTTTTACGGGTGCCGGCAAGGGCATGCTTCCGTGTGTGCCTATCGCAGCCACTGTTACGTTCGAAGGTCGCCACATGATTGAGCAAACCAAGGAAAAGGTTGAATCGCACTTCCCGGGTGCCATTGTGAGGTACGGAGATACTGATTCCGTGATGGTTGAGTTTCCCGTCGGTGACCGGTCCGGTGAGGACGCACTCGAGTACAGTTGGAAATTGGGCGAACAGGCGGCGGAGCTCTGTAATGAAATGTTCAAAAAACCCAAAAACCTAGAGCTTGAGAAGGTATACTGGCCCTACATTCTATACTCTAAAAAGCGTTACGCTGCCAAGATGTGGACACAGGGTCGCGACGGCAAAATGAAGATGGACTGCGTGGACGTAAAAGGTCTCCAGTTGGTGAGACGGGATAATACTCGTCACGTTCGCGATGTGTCTCGCGAGATTCTAGACATCATTCTGGAAAGCGATAATCCCAACCCAGCCAAAGAAATTGCGTATCAGCGAGCGGTTGAACTGTTGGGTGGAAAGGTTCCTATGGAAAAGTTAATTCTTTCACAGGGTTTGGCCGACAGCTACAAGAATGAGAACCTCGCCCATGTGCGAGTGCGGAATAAGATGCGAGAGCGGGAGCCCGGCTCGGAGCCCAAACCGGGCGACAGAGTACCGTATGTTCTGGTAAAGTCTGGCATCAAAAACGCAACCCAAGGTGACCGCGCGGAGGACCCGACGTGGGTTTCCAAGCACAACCTCCCGTTAGATTATACGTATTATTTCACAAACAAGTTTATGACTCCTGTGTGCGACCTTCTGGAACCGTTGATTAAGAACCCCAAGGAGACCATATTTGGGGACCTCGTACCCAACAAGAAGGATCGCGGGGTGAAGAGTGCCAGTATCACAGACCTATTCAATAAGCATAAACAGAAAACGCTAATGAATAGTAAGGATAATAACAATGGGCCTGAGTGAGCTTGTTGTGGCTCAGGTGTTCAAGGCTGTCGAGGATGAACTTACTAAACAGGTGAATTATAAAATGTCTAAATTTGCAGACTTGATATCCAAACGGCATGGTATTCCGCTAAAATTACTTTTAGAAGATATGAGGACGACCAACGCTATGAATTCGTGCTCGTCTGAACATGATGTGTGTATGGGTATAGTAAAAGGTGGCACTCGTTGTAAGCGCCGGGGTATTCACGATGGGTTCTGTGGGTGGCATTTAAATCAGAATAAGACCACCCAGATTGAACCACCCACCCACACCCCTGTCGTTGAGAAGATTACACACACACACCCAGTTGGAAAGCCGTTGTTCTTAGTTGGGTGCCCGGCGTGTGCGCGTCAACAACAGCCCCAGGAAAAGTTACTTATAGGCATCTAGCAGTTACTATGTAATATGAATAGCCGTGCGGATGTTTTGTTACGGTCTGTAGAACAATTTTACTCCAAGGATATCAATTCTGAACATTTGAAGGATATACTTCAAAAACGAAAGGGTATTTCTTTGAGAAATCTAGAGTGGTTTATAACCAATTATTCCAAGACTACAAATTTGAGCTACACGACAAGCAGTGGTAAAAAGTTTATCGTTCATTGTGCGTACAAGTCAAGTTTGGACGGATACAGTAAAAAGCTGTTCGACCCCTTTTGCCGAACGCAGAAATTCGATTTTAAAATCCCCAATTGCGACGCTGTCGTGAGCACGACAATTGCTCAGTTGAACTTTATTATGTGGTGTATAAAGAATAATGTGATTACATATATCCTAGATAACAAACAGGATCTGTTAAATAAAAAGTAATCCACATGAGCCATTGTTATATTCAACCACCATATATCCAATGAAGAATGTACTTATATTGTAAGAATTGGATGTGGCTGTATCAAGTATTCGGCCTTCCACAAAAGTTTTAGATGAAGTCATACCACTAAAGTCCATGGAACCGGACGGAGATGGATTCCTTGGGTTTAAAGAGAATGAATAATTGTATATATTTCTACGCGGTACCGTGAACCCGTGAATATGCGACTGAACGTATTTATAGTAATTGGCACCGGCAGTTGTTGTGTACGGCGGACCGCCACCGTCAAAAAAATCAAGCTGTTTTTCACCGTTCGTGTATATACTGGCATCACTCAATATCTCATAAAGATGTTCGGTTGATACATTTGAAGTTGAATTACTTGAAAAGTTAAATCTGTTTTTAAAATATTCTGGGTCTGATGCGTTTTCGTATCTCTTATCCCGAATGAACCAATGAAACGCCTTTACAGGCAAGCTTGTCACGAGATTGTCTTTATATGCAGATGGGCACCCGTTCAGTGTCGGCGACAACGAGTTTACAACCCCGCTACTGCGATCGAGATTATACTTGGGCTGTCTGGATACGGTATTGTAAATTATAGAAAGTTTGTTGTTTTTGTAGTAAGAGACTTCTTCCGGTGACAGAGCTGCCTCCTCGGTCACCAGTTGAATCTTTTCAACAGACACGCTACCCGTATCTGTGAAAAATGTAACGGGGTTCATGGTAACCTCAACGTATATGTGTTGGTCGGCACACGCGCATGTATAAAACGGCGGGCTATAGGTGTCTGCTGAGTTTGTCTCGCTGCCGGTACTGTCGTTGTTATACCGGTTACCCGGGAGAATTGTGGTTGTTCTGCTAAAAAATAGTTGCAGTGGGATATATAACGAAATTTCTGTCTGAGAAGCGCCCGAGTCCGGAAGCGTGCCGGGCATCTGACCGCCGTTTACAAGAAATCGAGTGCCGTATCGAGTGGATTCATCCAAATACATTTCGTCGTGAATAATATTCCAATCGGTGTGAGTTGTCTGAATCACAGTTTCGCCCACCCTGAAAGACACTTTATTTATGATTGCTCTGCCAATCTGATCACAGTACGTGTTACCAGGGAGCAGGGCTGGCAATTTGAGTTTTAAGTAGCAGTTCAAAAGAACGTCTCCAGATGTTTTTGGATTTATGTTAAAAACAAGAGTCTCTCCGAATGGCCAGTTTGTTTCCGGTGGGCTATTTCTGTGCATCGATATAGACTTGAAGAACGGCGTAAAGTGTGTATGCTGAACCGGTTTATAAGTCCATAAAGAGTTTTTGAAATCTCGGTCTTTATCTATATCTTCTAAGAATGTTTCTTGTTTTCCTATAGCCTTGATGGCTATTTTGGCCCCCGTACCGGCCATATTAACAGGTGTTAACATTTTAATATGTCAGTTTTCCACATGTCTACAACGGTGGTCCTTTGTATCTGAGCAAGTCTGACTTCCGTGTCGTCCACTTCGGTGAGCATCTTGTCTATAGACTCCTCTGTATATTGATAGGTCTTGACGTTCATGAGGTAGTTAAATGAATCTTCCACTTTGATGAAGCTGTGCGCCACCAGATCGCTTTCAATCTGTACCCGCTTGCGCTT
>Ga0129324_10001331_pt1 | contig 16091 bp, 17 predicted proteins | sample CPBDNA_7_FD_96879 | JGI IMG/M metagenome (GOLD analysis project Ga0129324, IMG submission 96879) | Freshwater to marine salinity gradient microbial communities from Chesapeake Bay, USA - CPBay_Spr_15_0.2_DNA | ecosystem: Environmental > Aquatic > Marine > Coastal | place: USA: Chesapeake Bay... | reverse complement strand
ATTTAAATTTAAAATGAGCTCTTCTGCCTTCATTTTCTTATCAATTACCTTAAATTGAAATAATTTATCTTGAATTGCATTCATATCAGACTCCAAGATAGGGTCGCTACTTTCCCAAGATGTCAAAGAAAGCCATTCTTTTACATCTGACAATTGCTGTTTATAGCGTTTTGACAATATTTCTTCAATCTCAGGGAGTTCCTTAAAGTTTTCAGTTGTTTGATTGATAATCGATACAATTTTTTCAACAACTACTTTATGTTTTTGAATGACTTCATCTCTTACAGCAATCACAAAACAAGGCCATGGAGTAGGGCAGTCTCCAACTCTGTTAAATATACCACTATCTACTAAAGGTTTTGTTGTGAAGTGTTCCCACATAAAATAATCTGCAGATCCATTTGTAAGGGCTTCAATACCACCTTCAAGAGTGCCAACTTCATTAAAATTTAAATTAGAAACGTCCCATCCTTGATTGTGTGCATTCACGATGGCCATTAAATGAGATCCTGATCCGTATCGGCTAATTGCAACGGTTTTATTTTCTAAATCGTCAATTGTTTTAAAATGTGAATTTCCAGATACATGGATCCCCCAAATTAAGGGGCTTTTGACATAATTCTGTACAATTTTGGAAGGGTTTCCTTCCGAAATATCTTTCACTATACCTTCGGTTAAAATGATAGCAATGTCTACCTCTCCATCTCTTAATGCTTTACACATATCACCTGTCCCTCCAGGAAAATCTGTCCATCGAATGTTAATGTCAAAAGGGGAATATGCTTTATTCTTTAGGGTAAGGTACCAAGGATAATTAAAATGTTCTGGTACTCCACCTACTTTTATATCTGTCATTTGTTACTTAGTTTATCTAAGGTATATAGGATAAGTTCTTCTACATTTTTTTTAGGATTCTCACTAAAAGTTCCATTGGCTCTATTTGCAATAATTGCATTCATGGAGCAAGCATTATGACCTAATAGTTTAGACAATCCATAAATGGCTGAAGTTTCCATTTCTAGATTGGTAATTTGAATGCCCTTATAATTAAAAGCATCTATTTTGTGGTTTAATTCTGGATCTGATATAGGCAGCCTTAAAACTCTTCCTTGTGGGCCATAAAAGCCACCTGCAGTTGCAGTCATTCCTTTAAAAATGATATCAGAAGAAAGCCTTTCGTCTAATTTCTTGCTATTTTCAACAATTATTGGATAGGCTTTTTCAGGACTCCAATCTGTTTGAAATACAAAAGCTTTTTCTAATTCATTGTTTCTAATGCCATCACAAACATAGGAATGAAGCATTCCATTAATGTCCAAACCATAAGAACTCATTAAAAAGCTATCTACCGGGATCTCAGTTTGCAATGAACCTGAAGTTCCAATTCTAACAATGTCTAATTGCTTAAGTACTTTTTTCGGGGTTCTAGTTTTTAAGTCGATATTGACCAAAGCATCCAATTCATTTAAGACGATGTCTATATTGTCTGGACCAATACCCGTAGAAATAACGGTTATTCTTTGATTTCCTAAATTACCTGTAGTTGTTTTAAATTCTCTCTTTTGTGTACTAAATTCTATGCTGTCAAAATGTTTGGTAACACTTGCAACACGGTCTTGATCTCCCACGAATATAATGGTGTCAGCAACATTTTCCGGATGTAAATTTAAATGATAAACACTTCCATCTGGGTTTAAGATCAGCTCTGATTTTTGGATCATAAGGATGTAATTTTTAAAAGCTTACTTGCGCCATTATCATAAAGGAAATTGTACTTTTTAGTTCCTCCTAAAAAAGTAAAATCATTGCGCATATTAGCATAGGTATGCAACAAGTTTTGCTGCACTTTTTTACCTGTATCATTTAAAGAAACAGGTTTTAAACTCGTAAAATAATCCTTCAGATCATTTAGGTATTTATCATATTGTAAATCACCAAAACCATAGACTCCTTGTTCTAATAACAAGTCCTTAATTAAGGCATTTTTACTAGAATAATTTTGTTTGGCTACAGCATTTAAAACAGAATTCTCTACTGCATTTAATCCATTTTCTATGGAAGGAAAGCGCTTTAAATGTGCAACCATGGCGGTATTTAAATGTTTAAAAGCAGTATTTGTTTGGTAGTTATAGGCAAGTTCAATTTTAATAGGATTGTCAGAACAATACAATTGCCAAATATAATCTGCATAAGCAATATCATCATTTGTTAAGTGTATTCGTTGTTTAAAATTTTGTATGAGTTGTTGGTTGTTTAACCAAGAAAAACCGATGTTATTAACTGATTGATTTACCACATCACTATCCACTAAACTTATTGCTCTACCTTTTCTATAACGTTTTAGCCAGCTAACAACAGCAATCATATTTATTTGACAAAACAAATCACTGTCAAACCACAACACAATTTCATCTTGCTTTTGCTCATTACAGAGGTTTCGATACTCTTTAAGCGTTTTATCAATAAATTGTCTTTTGGTCACCTGAAAGTTACTCTTAAGAAATTCAAATCGCGTTTTCCAGAAGCTCTCATGACCGACATTTACTTCGGTTTTACCTTCACAAAGCATTTCTCTCCAAGTAATAATCGTTCCTTGGAGCCCCAGTTCTTGAAGCCTTTGTGTGGTGCTGTCACCATTCGTTATATGAAGTATGTTTGAAGTCATTTAATTAAAACGCGTTGCTTACCTATTTATTCTTGATGTTTATAAATTAATAGTGAAGATTTTAACCTCCAACTCTTTTAACAGGGTAATTTTCTTTTTGCAAAATGTTAATTATTTTATCTCTATAATTCCCTTGGATAATAATTTCACCATCTTTAACAGAACCGCCAACGCCACATTTAGACTTTAATAATTTAGCTAAGTCTTTTAATTCATTTTCGCTCCCTACAAACCCTTTTATGACAGTAACTGTTTTTCCGCCGCGTCCCTTATTAGAGAAATGAGCTTCTAGCGCTTGCTTTTTATTTTCTATCGATTCTTGTTCTGTTTCTTCTTCTTGAGAAAAAGCGTCATTCGTAGAAAAAACAAATCCGCCAAGATCAGAAAGACTCCCTAGTTTTTTAGCCATTTTGTTTTATTTTATGATAGGCATACAAAAGTATACTCAATGATTCTAAGATTATTCCAACGAAGACCACCGTATAATTTTCAATGATATCAAATTGTTTTAACACAAGTCCAAGAAGCACTAAAACACAACCAATTATAAAAAGATAGATGGCTGTTTTTATTTTCATGGTTTCTATTTAATTTTAAGGTTTCCCTATATTATTTAATCTAACGACGTACTTTACTTTTCTTACTTAATCAAGCCCAATTCTCTTAAACGCTCATTTAAAAATTCGCCTGCTGTAATATCATCAAATTGCTTAGGATGATGCTCATCAATACAACCATCTAATACGTCCAGTTTCATTTCACTAACTGGGTGCATAAAAAACGGTATGGAATAGCGAGAGGTACCCCAAAGTTCTCTTGGTGGGTTGATAACTCTATGAATGGTTGATTTTAATTTGTTATTGGTATGACGAGATAACATATCTCCCACATTAATCATCAATTCATCAGGTTCAGCAACGGCATCAATCCAATCTCCTTGGTGGTTTTGAACTTGCAATCCTTTTCCTTGGGCTCCCATCAATAACGTAATTAGATTAATGTCGCCATGGGCAGCTGCTCTAACAGCTTCTTTAGGCTCCGATTGAATAGGGGGGTAGTGTATAGGACGCAATATGCTATTCCCATTTTTGATATAATTATCAAAATAGTTTTCATCTAATTCCAAATGCAGAGACAAAGCCCGCAACACATATTTTGCTGTTTTTTCTAGCATTTTATAGGCTTCCTTTCCAACTTCATTAAATTTAGGTAATTCTTTTACCAAAACATTGGATGGATACTCTGAATCCAATTTAGGATCATTTTCTACATATTGTCCAAAATGCCAGAACTCTTTTAAATCACCTTCTTTTTTTCCTTTGGCACTTTCCTTACCAAATGACACATATCCTCTTTGTCCACCAATACCAGGAATCTCATATCCTTGTTTTACTTCTAAAGGAAGCTCAAAAAAGTTTTTAATTTCTGCATACAAATCATCTACCAATTTTTGATCTAAAAAATGGCCTTTTAAAGCCACAAAACCTATGTTTTCATAAGCATGACCAATTTCTTCTATAAACTTTTGTTTTTGTTTTGCATCTCCAGATAAAAAATCAGCAAGATTAACGCTAGGAATCTTATTCATTGGGTTTCTATTAAAAATTAAAGGATGATAAAGTTACGAAATCAAGTGATATACCCGCAATTATTTTTTGAAAAAAGGAATGGTATATGAAATGGTATAATTAAACCCAAATCCTGTGTTAGTTTGGAAAACTGTATTAAATCCAGGGACATAAAGACTTTTAAAGCCTTGTGGGTCATCAATACTCAATAAAATATTGTACGAAAAGGAGAACCCAAGATATAAGTTTTTAAAGGTTTCTGCCTTGATTCCCAAGACCAATTCAATCCAATGGGCTTTAAGATCTTTTGAAATAGTCCCAATAGCAATAGGGTTTCCAGGAAAATAATCAGAACCCGTGTTAATGGTATAACTGTCTAAGGTTTGATCAAAATTGCTCAATCCATATCGAAATCCTACTAAAATTTCATTATTCATATCTAGCCAATTTTCGTAGGCGTTTAAATTCAAACCAATTTTCAAATAGGATCCTTTTGCTGTGGTCTTAAAATAATCGTCAGAGGTTGTATTGGTTTCAGTACCTATTTCTGCTGCTAAATAAAGGTTTTTACGCAGGCGATAATCTCCTACAAATTCAAGTCCTTTATAATTTTCATCGAGTAATCCCATAATAGGTTTACTAATATCTACACCCAGGCGAATCCCATAACCAGTTTTGTAATTGGTGCTGTCTTTTTGTGTTTGACCAAAGCTTTGAGCGATAATAAACAAGAATAAAAAACTAGTGAAATATTTGAACATGAGCTTTTGATTCATTGTTAATACTAACGTTATTTATAGGAGTTATGCTTTGAATCCAACCATTGTCAATGCTAAATCCTACCGAGCTAAAATTGGATTTAAAGCCGCAAGAACGTGATACATAAATTTCTTCTGTTACATAATTAATGGTAATGGTGGCATACTCATTATTTACCAAATTTCCCGAAACTTGATTTCTTTTTAAATGATAAATAGTTTCGGTAGCATTCACATCCAAAGGCAATGCAATGGAGTCTAAACTGATGTTTTTATACTGTGTAAGTGTATCCTTTCCTTCCGCCCAAACAGATAGTCTCTGTACCGCTTTTACATCTGAAGTACTTGCGACATCATAAAAACGTAAAATAAGCTTTGGTGTAGTGGTTTCCAAGCAAATATCATCTTTTTCGCAGGATGAAAAGACTAATGTTATAAATAATATAAAAAGAAATATTTTTTTCATCAATAAGAAAATCTATGATTGTTTTAGTTCTAAAAGTACAACATTTTCTACATGATGAGTTTGCGGGAACATATCAACTGCCTGTGTTTTAATAATGGTATACATGTCTTTCATCATTGCTAAATCTCTTGCCTGTGTTGCAGAATTACAACTTACATACACGATTCTCTTTGGGGCAATTTGCATGATTTGCTCAACTACTTTTTTATGCATTCCGTCTCGAGGAGGATCGGTTATAATTACATCGGGTTTCCCGTGTTTTTTGATGAAACTGCTTGTAAAAACATCTTTCATATCTCCTACATAAAACTCACAATTGTCAATTTTATTGAGTTCTGCATTCTTTTTCGCATCTTCTATGGCTTCTGGAACAGATTCTACACCTATCACTTTTGCAGCCTTCTTAGAAACAAATTGCGCAATGGTTCCGGTTCCTGTATATAAATCATATACAAGTTCTGAGCCTGATAAACCTGCAAAATCTCTTGTTATTTTATAGAGTTCAAAAGCCTGTGCCGAATTTGTTTGGTAGAAAGATTTGGCATTTATTTTAAAACGCAAACCTTCCATTTCTTCAAAAATATGGTCACGTCCTTTAAACAAGACTACTTTTTGATCGTATATTGTATCATTTGCTTTACCGTTGATTACATATTGTAATGAAGTAATTTCAGGAAAGCTTGTTGCTAAGTATGCTAACAATAAGGTTCTTTTTTCAACATCCTCTTGATAAAATTGAATCACAACCATAATCTCTTTGGTCGAAACAATTCGGAGCATAAGGGTCCTTAATAAACCTGTTTGCTCTCTAGGATCAAAAAAGGAAATATCATTTTTTATCGCAAATTCTTTTACTGAATTCCGAATGGAATTGGAAGGATCTTCTTGTAAATGGCAGGTATTGATGTCTAGAATTTTATCCCACATTCCAGAAATGTGAAAACCTAAGGCATTTTTAAAATCAACTTCTTTTTCAGAACGAATTTCTTCATAGGTCAACCAACGATTGGCTGAAAAGGAAAACTCCATTTTATTTCTGTAAAAGTAAATTTCCTGACATCCTAATATTGGAGTAATTTTTGGCAGCTCTAAATGACCGATTCTTGTAAGGTTCTGTGTCACCTCTTTTTCCTTGTAAAAGAGCTGATCTTCATACTTCATATTTTGCCATTTGCAACCTCCGCAATTTTCAAAGTGTTCACAGACAGGCTCAGTTCTTTTATCAGAATAGTTGTGAAAATTAATCGCTTTTCCTTCGTAATACGCTTTTCTTTTTCTACCTGTTTCAATATCAACTATATCACCAGGAACCGTGTTACTTAAGAAAATAACCCGACCGTCAGGAGCTTTTGCAATGGTCTTTCCTCTTGCTCCAGCATCGATGACTTCAATATTTTCAAATACCTGTCTTTTGTTTCGTCTACTCATGCTGCAAAAATAGCATATTTTATGGAAGTTAACCTTTAAAAAATGTTGAATATTTACTATCTTGCGACGACTACTTTTGGATGATTTCTCTCCAGCTCAATGAAATTTGAGACAAGCAAGGAATTGTTTTTATACATATTAAAATATTTACAAAATGGCTGTTTTATCACCAAAAACATCAGCAGAAGCAATCGAATTAGAAAACAAGTATGGAGCCCACAACTACCATCCATTGCCAGTAGTGCTTAGCAAAGGAGAAGGGGTTTTTGTTTGGGACGTAGAAGGAAAAAAATACTATGATTTTTTATCGGCATATTCTGCCGTTAATCAAGGTCATTGTCATCCTAAAATTGTGAATGCAATGATGACACAAGCCCAAACCTTGAGTCTTACTTCTAGAGCATTTTATAATGACATGCTTGGGAAATATGAAAAATTTGCAACCGAGCTTTTCGGATTTGATAAATTATTACCTATGAATACTGGAGCGGAGGCAGTAGAGACTGCTTTAAAAATTTCCAGGAAATGGGCTTATGAGGTAAAAGGAATTGAAGAAAACAAGGCAGAAATTATCGTTTGTGAAAATAATTTTCACGGAAGAACCACAACGATTATTTCATTTTCTAATGATCCTGTAGCTCGTAAAAATTTTGGGCCTTATACCCAAGGATTTATCAAAATTGCCTATGATGATTTAGAGGCCTTAGAAACCGCATTGAAATCAAGCCCAAATATTGCAGCTTTCTTAGTAGAGCCAATTCAAGGGGAAGCAGGTGTTTATGTGCCAACTGAAGGTTATTTGGCAAAAGCAAAAGCGCTATGTGAAAAACACAATGTGTTGTTCATTGCAGATGAAGTACAAACAGGGATTGCAAGAACAGGAAGATTATTGGCAACTTGTGGTAATTGTTCATGTCCAGAAAAAAATTGTTCAGGAACACCAGAAATTAAACCCGATATTTTAATTTTAGGGAAAGCCTTGAGCGGTGGAGCTTACCCCGTTTCTGCAGTACTGGCAAATGACGCTATTATGAAGGTCATTAGACCTGGGAATCACGGTTCTACTTTTGGAGGAAACCCAATAGCTGCAGCTGTCGCTATAGCAGCATTAGAGGTTATTTCTGAAGAAAAATTAGCGGAAAATGCTGAAAGACTTGGAATCATATTTAGGGAGGAATTATCCGCTTTTGCAGAAGAAACAGATTTAGTAAACTCTGTTAGAGGTAAAGGCTTGCTCAATGCTATTTTAATCAATGACACTGAAGACAGCACAACGGCTTGGGATATTTGTATTCAACTGAGAGATAATGGTTTATTGGCGAAGCCAACGCACGGAAATATCATTCGTTTTGCACCTCCTTTGGTGATGACGGAAGAACAATTACGTGATTGTATTAGTATCATTAAAAAAACAATTCGTAATTTTAAAAAATAGTCTTTTAACAATTAAAAAAAACGTGTATGGAAGAGCAAACAACTATAGGAAATGTCTTGTCGATAAATGATACAGTAAAGGGTTATTTAAGAGAAACGGCAAAATGGTCTAACTTTTTAGCAATCATAGGATTTATAGGAATTGGCCTTTTGATTGTTTTATCCTTTTTTATGGGGGCTGTTTTCAGTGTCTTACCCAACGCAGATCTATTACCAATTAATTATGGGCCTGTATTAACTGTCATCTACTTAATAGTGGCGGTCATCTATTTTTTTCCGGTGTTGTACTTGTATAAATTCTCGGTAAGAATGAAAGCCTGTTTGGTAAGAAATGATGAAGGTGAATTGACTGCAGCATTTATGAATCTAAAATCGCTTTTCAAATTTATGGGAATTGCAACTATAGTGCTTCTTGTGTTTTACCTATTGCTTTTTTTAGTGACATTGTTAGGGGTTTTTGTGGCCCTATAATAATTTGTAATAAAACAAAAAGGCCTTCATTTAATGAAGGCCTTTTTGTTTTAAAATCCCTTTAGACGCTCTTGAAGTAATGCAGGATCCTGCAAAACTTCCCACCCAAGAGAATAAAGTATATAGATAATATAGCCCAAATACAAGGCATTGATAATCATTACAATTAATGCAATAATTTTCCCTGTATATATATTGTCTTGATTTGAATAAAGCTCAGGGTTCAAATAGAATTTTTTCAATTCAGATCTTGCAATAAAATAGGCAATACCAGCAGGCAAAATTCCAAATCCAGCGCAACAACATAAAGGCAATCCTAAGATTGCTAACACATAAATTAGCGTACTATATTGTAAAGGTTGTCTTTCCATTTCTTCTTAATTTATTTTTATATAATAACTCAGCACCACCACAATGAGTGATGTTATCGCTAAGCCAATAATTATTTTTTGACCGTATTTAAATTTAAATTTCCAGTTTAATAAAGCAAATACCGCTAATGCCAACAGCAAATAGATGGCAGGGTACAATTTACAAGCCTCATAAAACTCGCCTCTAACCAGCGCAATGAATGCTCTTTGAAAGCCACAACCAAAACACTCCACACCGAATAATTTCTTATTAATGCAGGGTAACATATAATCTTCTAGTTGCTGGAATAGTATCAATTTAAACTTGCTTATTTTAAGAAATCCATTCCTGGAATACTTGGCATTTCGCTTTTTGCAGCTGCCCCTAATTCATGTTCTTGAATAGCGGTTGCTTTTTGAATAGCGGTATTAAGGGTTACTATTAGGTAATCTTCCAATTCTTCTTTATCTGATAATAAAGAGGTATCAATATCAATACTTTTTATTTCTCTATTTGCAGAAATACTTATTTTTATTTTACCATTCGCTCCAGTTTCATCAATAAAAACAGTATTTAATCTCATTTTTGTTTCCTCCACTTTTTGCTGAGCCTCTTTAAATTTGCTCATCATTCCGGCCATATCTCCAAACATGTACTTCAATTTTTTATATTCAAGGCAAATTTAGTACATTCACTAGAACTTTTTATCGAAAAAAATGAAGAAAATAGTTTTTTACGGTATGGCATTTAGCCTTATTTTTGCAAGCGCTTGTAAAATAGACTCAATGAAGAATACGGAACTCAAAGCACCTATAGCAGATAAAATACCTACCGAATTAGAGATTCACGGAGATAAAAGAATAGATAATTATTTTTGGATGCGACTTAGTGATGAGCAAAAAAATGCGAACATCAAAGATGAGCAGACCAATAAGGTAATAAGCTACTTAAATGAAGAGAATGCATATTATCAGCATATAACCGAGGATTCTAAAGACTTTGAAACCGCTTTGTTTGAAGAGATGAAGAGTAGGATAAAAGAAGATGATGAATCAGTCCCTTATAAAAAGAACGGCTACTATTATATTTCTAAATATGAAATAGGGGGGCAATATCCGATTTATACGAGAAAAAAGAAAGCATTAACTGCTCCTGAAGAAATTATTTTTGATGTAAATAAAGAAGCAAGTGGCTATGATTATTTTCAATTAGGAGGTTTAACGGTTAGCCCAGATAATAATTTAGTGGCTTTTGCAACAGATACTGTAGGTAGAAGACAATACTTTCTTCGAATTAAAAACTTGAAAACAGGGAAAATTTATAAAGATATTATTGAAAATACCACTGGTGGTGCTGTATGGGCTAATGACAATAAATCATTATTCTATACCAAGAAAAATCCAACAACCTTGCGTAGTGAAAAAATCTTTAAACATATCTTAGGAACAGATCCTTCTGATGATATAGAGATATATTACGAAGAAGATGAGACCTTTAACGTGTCTGTTTCAAAATCAAAATCAGATTCCTATATTTTTATTGCTTCTTATAGCACAGTTTCATCGGAATATCAACTTTTAGATGCCAATAATCCAGATGCTAAACTTAAAATCATTCAGCCAAGAGAGCGTCATTTAGAATATAGTGTTGCTCACTTTGAAGATGCTTTTTATATCTTAACCAACAAGGATGGAGCTCTTAATTTTAAGTTGATGAAAACACCGCTTTCAAAAACAGAGAAGGAACACTGGATTGATGTTATTCCTCATAGAGAAGATACTTTATTAGAAGACATTTCAATTTTTAAAGAGTATTTGGTATTAGAAGAGCGTACGAATGGATTAAATACCATTCGAATTAAACGCTGGGACAATACTGTAGATTACTACCTTCCTTTTGAAGAAGAAACCTATACTGCAGATGCTTATTCGAACCCAGATTTTGATACACATATATTAAGGTATTCTTATAATTCAATGACGACACCAAGTTCTGTTATTGATTTTAATATGATGGACCAAACCAAAAAAGTTCAAAAAGAACAAGAAGTTTTGGGAGGTAATTTTGATAAAAACAATTATAAAAGTGAAAGAATTTGGGCTACTGCAAGAGATGGTCAAAAAATAGCGATTTCTCTAGTGTATCGAAAAGACACCAAATTAGACAAAAACACACCTGTGTTGCAATATGGCTACGGTTCTTATGGCTATACCATTTCTGACGGCTTTTCAACAACACGTTTAAGCTTATTAGATAGAGGTTTTGTCTATGCATTAGCACATGTACGTGGTAGTGAATATTTAGGAAGGTCTTGGTATGACAATGGTAAACTTTTGCATAAAAAAAATACCTTCACTGATTTTATAGACTGTTCAAAATTTTTAATAGAGAAAAATTACACTTCAGAAAAACACTTGTATGCCATGGGTGGTTCTGCAGGAGGATTGTTGATGGGTGCCATCATCAATATGAATCCAGAATTGTACAATGGTATTATAGCTGCTGTACCATTTGTGGATGTCATTTCAACCATGCTTGATGAAAGCATTCCTTTAACTACAGGAGAGTTTGATGAATGGGGTAACCCAAAGGATGCAAAATATTATGACTACATTAAAAGTTATTCTCCGTATGATCAAGTTCGTAAACAAGCCTATCCAAATATGTTGGTCACAACAGGTTTTCATGATTCACAGGTACAATATTGGGAGCCAGCCAAGTGGGTTGCGAAATTGAGAGATTTAAAAACAGATAAAAATATTTTATTACTTCATACCAACATGGATGCTGGTCATGGAGGGGCCTCAGGACGTTTTGATGCGTTAAAGGAGACCGCCGAAGATTATACTTTTCTTCTAGATTTAGAGGGGAAAGCACAATAAATAGTAGACTGCTATTCATAGCATGATTATAGAAAAAGCATGACAAGAAATCAAGGAATTAATCAATCGATTTTAGAGTTGGTTGGAGAGACACCATTAGTGCAATTAAATTGCATCACTAAAGACCTAAAAGGGAAATACTACGCAAAATTAGAAGCCTTTAATCCAGGACATTCCGCCAAAGATAGAATTGCAACCTACATTATCGAGAAAGCAGAAAAAGAAGGGATCCTTAAAATTGGAGACACCATCGTAGAAACTACTTCCGGGAATACTGGTTTCAGTTTGGCCATGATTAGTATGGTTAAGGGTTATAAATGTATTTTGGCAGTGAGTTCAAAATCTTCACAAGATAAAATTGACATGCTTAAAACGATGGGAGCAGAAGTGCATGTTTGCCCTGCAAATGTCCCTGCAGATGACCCAAGATCCTATTATGAAGTAGCTAAGCGAATTCACGAAGAAACTCCAGGGTCAATTTACATCAATCAATATTTTAACGCTTTAAATAATGAAGCGCATTACAGGACAACAGGCCCTGAAATTTGGAAACAAACTCAAGGAGAAGTAACCCATGTAGTTGTGGCAAGTGGAACAGGAGGGACCATCTCTGGAGTCGGAAAATTTTTAAAAGAACAAAACCCCGCAATCAAAGTTTTGGGTGTGGATGCATATGGGTCTGTTCTAAAGAAATTTCATGAATCAGGAGAATTCGACGAAAATGAAATATTTCCATATAAAATAGAAGGTTTAGGAAAAAATTTAATACCCTCAGCCACGAATTTTGAGGTGATCGATCAATTTGAAAAAGTAACAGATAAAGCCAGTGCTTTAACTGCAAGAAGAATCGTAAAATCTGAAGGGATTTTCGGAGGCTATACAAGCGGAGCAGTAATGCAAGCTACCTTTCAGTATCACGATCAAGTGCTCTTTGATGAAAATAGTAAGGTGGTACTTATTTTTCCGGACCATGGTTCTCGATATATGAATAAGATTTATAGCGATATTTGGATGAGAAAGCACGGCTTTATAGAAGATGTGCATAAAGAAAGTTCAAAAACTTAGTTTTCCTTATTAAGATATGCTAGTTAATATTTTAACAAATTAACTAATTTCAGTACTTTTGCAGCTACAAAAAATTTTAATAGAAAAATGACAAAAGACTTATTTGACAGAATATATGCAGATAAAGGACCTTTGGGAAACTGGGCTGAAAAGGCAGAAGGGTATTATGTGTTTCCTAAATTAGAAGGACCTATCTCAAATAGAATGGGTTTTAATGGTAAAAAAGTAATTACTTGGAGTATCAATGATTACTTGGGTTTAGCAAATCATCCAGAGGTGTTAAAGGTAGATGGAGAAGCAGCAACTTTGCATGGAATGGCGTATCCTATGGGGGCTAGAATGATGTCTGGCCATACCAATTTTCACGAACAATTAGAGCGAGAATGTGCGGAATTTGTAGAGAAGGAAGCAGCTTATTTAGTCAATTTTGGCTATCAAGGAATGGTTTCAGCAATAGATGCTTTGGTTACCAAGCACGATGTCATTGTCTATGATATGGATACACATGCATGTATTATTGATGGGGTTCGATTGCATGCAGGTAAACGTTTTGTTTATAAGCATAATGATATTGAGAGTTTTGAAAAAAATTTAAAAAGAGCTACCAAAATGGCCGAAGTGACTGGTGGTGGAATCTTGGTGATTTCTGAAGGTGTATTTGGGATGCGAGGAGAACAAGGTCGATTAAAAGAAATTGTAGCTCTAAAAGAACAATATAACTTTAGATTATTGGTAGATGATGCTCATGGTTTTGGAACTCTTGGAGAAGGAGGTAGAGGGACTGGGTTTGAGCAAGGAGTTCAAGATGGAATTGATATTTATTTTGCCACTTTTGCTAAATCTATGGCAGGAATTGGAGCTTTTTTTGCTGGAAGTAAAGAAGTCATCCAATATTTGCAATATAATATGCGTTCTCAAATGTTTGCAAAATCTTTACCAATGGCAATGGGTAAAGGTGCGTTAAAACGCTTGGATATGTTAAGAACCATGCCAGAATTAAAGGAGAAGCTTTGGGAGAATACAAACGCTTTGCAAAAAGGACTTAGAGATGCAGGTTTTGACTTAGGAACAACGCAAACATGTATTACTCCAGTTTATTTAAAGGGAGATATCCCTGAAGCGATGGCGATGGTAAATGATTTAAGAGAAAATTATGGTATATTCTGCTCTATAGTTGTGTATCCTGTCATTCCGAAAGGCTTAATTATTTTACGCTTGATTCCAACGGCAACTCATAACCAACAGGATATTGATGAAACTATACATGCTTTTTCGGGAATCAGAACAAAATTAGAAACAGGAGTATACAAACGAATAGCTGCAGCCATGATGCAGTAAATAGCTCTAAGTCAAAATACTATAAAATAAAAAAAACCGAGAAATTAATTTTTCGGTTTTTTTATTGCTTGTAGCGAAGACGGGAGTTGAACCCGTGACCTCAGGGTTATGAATCCTGCGCTCTAACCGACTGAGCTACCTCGCCTTGTTTATGCGGCTGCAAATATAGTATTTTTTTGTTTTTTTCCAAGCCAAGAATTTAATTTTTTTAAAAAAGAATAAATACCTATATTGGCGAACTAACTGAAAAAAAATGAGCAAGATTAAGATTGAATTAGAGTTTCCAATCCACGCTTCACCTAGCATGTTGTATACCTATTTTGCAACGCCTGCAGGATTGGAAGAGTGGTTTGCAGATAAAGTAAACTCTAGAGGTAAAAAGATTACTTTTATATGGGATGATTCTGAAGAGGAGGCTTTAATTTTAGTTAACAGAAGCGATGAAAAAATTAAATATAAGTGGATAGAAAGCGAAGGAGATGAAACCTATTTTGAATTCAAAATTCAGGTAGATGCTTTAACAAAAGATGTTTCATTAATCGTTACTGATTTTGCGGACGATGAAGAAGATGCCGAAGAGACAAAAAGACTGTGGGAGAATCAAATTGAAGAATTAAAACACACCATTGGTGCATAAAAATATATAGTCATTAGTCTATTTTAAAATCCTTGCTTAAGCGCAAGGATTTTTTTGTGATAAAAAGCCTAGGATATTGCTTATTTGGCTTCTTTTCTTTTAATTTTGCAAGATTAAATAGATACAAATGTTAAATTTCAACGGAACCTTTTATCAAGAAGAAACTTTTCAAATAACAACAGCAAATCGTGCATTTAAATATGGAGATGGAATCTTTGAGACCATTGCCGTAAAAAATGGGCGGATTGTTTTTTGGGAAGATCATTACTTTAGATTGATGGCCTCTATGAGAATGCTCAGAATGGAAATTCCGATGCATTTTACCTTGGAGTATTTAGAAGAGGAAATTTTAAATACCGTGAACACCTTACCAAAAACTATGAAGGTTAGAGTTCGATTGAGTGTGTATAGAAAAGATGGTGGATTATACACACCCCTAAGTAATGAGGTCGACTATTTAATAGAAGTAAGCAAAAACAACTATGAAACAAAGGAAGTTTATAAAATAGACTTGTATAAAGATTTTTACAATTATTCGGGTCTTTTATCCACAGTTAAAACAACCAATCGCATGCTAAACACTTTAGCGAGTATTTATACGCAAGAAAATGGACTGGATAACTGTGTATTAATTAATGAAAGAAAAAGTGTCGTAGAAGCGAGCAATGCGGCCATTTTTATTATTAAAGACAATCAAATAAAAACACCGGCATTAACAGAAGGTTGTATTAAGGGAATTGCCAGAAAGAAAATTATAGAACTTCTTACTAAAAACCCCAACTATTGCATAGAGGAAACTGAAATTTCCCCTTTTGAGCTACAAAAGGCAGATGAAGTATTTTTAGCAAATACGATAATAGGTGTGCAGCCAGTTTCTCAATATAGAAAAAAGATGTATACAAAGGAGATCGGAAAAAAAATAGCGGCAAGTTATAATTTGGAAATGGTGGCAGGACCTTCTAATTAAGCTGGATTTTTTCGGGTGCATTTGCCCAAATAGCATAATCTCCACCTCTTTCTAATAATTT
>Ga0129324_10001330_pt1 | contig 16091 bp, 11 predicted proteins | sample CPBDNA_7_FD_96879 | JGI IMG/M metagenome (GOLD analysis project Ga0129324, IMG submission 96879) | Freshwater to marine salinity gradient microbial communities from Chesapeake Bay, USA - CPBay_Spr_15_0.2_DNA | ecosystem: Environmental > Aquatic > Marine > Coastal | place: USA: Chesapeake Bay... | reverse complement strand
TTCTTTTACAATAGATTTAGAAAAAATATACTATAGGTATATATATAAGTATGGCTACTCCAATTGCTCTAAATAGTGCTAACTACACACAGTTGAATGAATCTGTTATTAATATTCTTAAAGGTGGCAAACGTCCATTGATATCAATCTTTACAAATGCTGAAGGTACTGTCTACGCAGTAGATACTCATGGTGAGATTAAAGAACGTGAAGTGTTAAGTGCAAGTTTCACCGCTTCTTATCAAGACAAAGATGGAAATATGACAAATCCATTTGTTGTCGTTAAATTCAAGGATGGTGAAGGTATGGTAAATGCTAAGTTCATTGATTACTTTACATCTGTTGATTACGTAGAAGATCACTGGTATGTATTAACTGAAGGTGAAATTAAACGTAAAACTTTCTAAATACTATTATTAATGTTGTAATCTTATATTTACAATATTAATTTACAGCATGATATATGCAGTACGTTTAGGTTAATATATATATATTTACTATATAATATGCCGAAACAATATTATTCTTTCGACGAATATTCAATTGATGATTCAGATGATGACCGTTATTCATATGGTTCAGAAAAAAGCGAAAAGGTATACTCATCTTGTAGATGTCACAAGTGTAATAAACCCAAAAAATGTAAACCTGTAAAAGAGTGTTACTCATGTAGACCACGTGACAAATGTCACAAAAAATCAAGTAAATGTAAGTCCAGTAAATGTTATAATAGTGAAGAAAAATGTAAGTCCAGTAAATGTTATAATAGTGAAGAAAAATGTATTATCATTAAAATTAGACCTTGTAAATAATAAACCTATATAATAAATAATGTTATATAAATAGTACTTATTGTAATTGAAATTCGTACTTTACAAAGCATATATGCTACCGATTAATTATTTAGAACAAACTATATTATAATTATACGTTATATATAAAATATTATATATGCCTGGTTGTGATGATTCGTATTGTACGTGTGACGATAATTCTCATAGAGAATGTAATTATTGCTATTCAAGAAAGAAGCATACTAATGGATGTAAAAAGGTTGTAAAGGTAGGTAAGTATGGACGTGATGGAAAAGATGGAAAAGACGGGGAAGATGGAAAGGATGGTAGACAGGGTCGCGATGGGTGTGATGGTGAAGACGGACATGATGGATGTGATGGTCGCGATGGTATTGATGGACGTGATGGAAAAGATGGAAAAGATGGCGAAGATGGTCGTGATGGACGTGATGGAAAAGATGGATGTGACGGGGTCGATGGTATTGACGGAAAAGATGGACGTGACGGAAAAGACGCAAAAGACGGCGAAGATGGAAAAGATGGATGTCACGGGCGAGATGGGTGCGATGGTGATATTGGACCTACCGGACCTCGCGGAGAAGAAGGAGATGAAGGACCAGTTGGTCCAACTGGTTCAAGGGGGCGCGACGGGTGTGATGGTCGCGATGGGTGTGATGGTCGCGATGGAGATACTGGTCCAATTGGAGAAAATGGTGAAACAGGTGCTACCGGTCAAACCGGAGATACTGGTCCTACCGGACATTGCGGTGAACCGGGATGTGATGGTGATGTTGGACCGACTGGTCCTACTGGAGAGGATGGAGACACAGGTCATACTGGAGATAAAGGTGATACTGGTCCTACAGGTCATTGTGGGGAACCCGGTTGTGATGGACCGACTGGAGAAAAAGGAGATACTGGGTCTACCGGTCCTACTGGAGAAATTGGTCCAACTGGACCAATAGGTGAAACCGGAGAAAAAGGAGATACTGGTCCAACTGGAGAGAATGGTGTGACTGGGTCGGTTGGTCCAACTGGAGAAACAGGTGATACTGGTCCTACCGGTCCAACTGGAGAGAATGGTGCTACTGGGACGATTGGACCTACTGGCGAGAATGGTGCTACTGGACCGACGGGAGATGTGGGTCCAACCGGAGAAAAAGGAGATCCGGGTTCTTCTGGTCCTACTGGACCAAGTTTTGCGTCTAATTTCGCTGATTTTTACGGACAAATGAGCCAAAGTGGTATAAATGATAATCCAGATGATATTGGTCCAGGTGAATCTGTAAATTTTCCAAGTCCATTGGTTAATCCATTTGGCATAATACAACGAAAAGAAGGGACCAGTCCAAATGAGTTTACATTGCCTCCAGATTGTATTTTTGAAATCACATTTCAAGTAACCACTGATAATACCGGTGAATTAATAGTTGTATTGAATGGCAATGAGCTCGTTCAAACTGTAGTTGGTGTATCTGGTGGAGGACCATTGGTTGGTATGTCAATTATTACTACTCCAAGTGGGTCAGAATCCATATTAAGTATTAACAATCCGGTTGGGTCTCCTCCTGGAGGATTAAAAATAGATGAATCGTCTGGGTCATTAGTACAACCATTAACTTGTCATTTAATAATCAAAAAGATAGGATTTTAGTTTGATTGTCTCATATTATATTTTCAAAAATTTGTAAAATATAATACTACGCGGTAGGTATTATTCCACTATTTTAAATTGTCCGTTCGCCTTTATCAGTTTACCTTTGCGTTTAGGTTCTATATTAGGATTAATCAAAGCATCATTATAACTATTATAATCGTATAATTCCATGGTATCTTTCTTCAATACATAATCTTGACCTTGAATATTCACTTTTTGTACGTCCCATTGAATTCGTGCTACATCCAGACCTTCTTTCTGCATCTTATCCATTTCAAAAGAAGGGTATGATGAATAAACATTCGATTCTATTTTACCATATCCATAACACACCATAGGATTCTCATCGGACTTCGCAGTTCTCGCATAAATGTTACAATCTATAGCGGTTTCTTTTACTGCTTGTAATATTTGATTATTAATACGTTGTTTTATACTTGCTATTTCATATAATGTTTCATCCGTTGTAACTGGGGTAGCTTTATCTATACGACTCACATCACGAATTCGTATTTCAATGTTTTTATCATCCGTTTTCTGCTCTTTACTGAACTTAGTTACATATAAAAAGACTTGGACGGTACGTAGCTCTTCAGGTAAATCTTGATGACTACAAATACGACGGGCACGCCCAACAACTTGGTCTGGACGAACCATATGCCAGTATGGCTCTACAATATGGACGTAACGAGTATTCTTTAAATTAATACCTTCAGCACCAGATGAAGTAATCATAAAGATTTTAATCACATCACCGTACATATTATTTTCATGTTGTTCTCTTAACTTATTAGCAATATTCACTGGAACAAGGTCCCAAGCACCATTGTATACATTACGTATTATTTCTCTTTCATCTTGAGTTTCTGTACCTGTGTATAAAACAAATTTTGGTTTTCCGGCATCTTTCTCATCCTCTACTATTTCCCAATCATCTGCGGATTTTTTAATTTTAAATTCGGCAAATCCATTTGCTAACAAAATTAAACGAAGAATACCTATACCTTCCATGGTTCTAAAATGACTGTAAATAAGATGCGAACCAATATTATCTGGGTTTGTCAAGTTCTCTAATATTTGTAAAAACTTTGGGCTTGATTGTTGTAACATATCACCCGTCAAATATTTATGATTACCAGTATCACTATCAATTGTATTTAATTTTGAAAGAGCATTTTCTATGCGTTTCGCGTAATTTTCAGTATCTATCTTTGAACCTTCGTCAATCTCATCATCCACATTTGCGTATGGGTCAGATTCTTGTATAGAGTCTTTGGGTAACGCATCCATGTCATTTTCATCCATTTTGTCGATATTCTTAGTAGGAATAGGTCGTTCAATTTCATCAGGAAAGACGAAATTACAAGCTGCTCGGGAGAAAATACGATAAGTAGATGAAATACTAAATAAATCTTCCTTGTCTTGTTGCTTTTTTCTATGCTTTTTTGCTGCCTTTTCTCTATCTGCTTCTTCTTTACGAATTTTGGTATAAACCCCAAATTGATGGTCGGTCATTTCATTATAAACAATATGATAATTATCACCCTTGTCGGTTGTAACAAAGGAAGGAAGTAAGTTTTCTTGGGCGCTTCTAAAATAGGAGGTTAATCCCAAAATACGCCGTTGGAATAAATTAATATTTTGTGCTTGTTCGGTATCACTATTTACAAATGTTTTTAAGAAATCGTCTTTGACATCAGGCAAACATTTATTCATAGTCAGTTCAATTGTTTTTTCTTGGACGTCCAACCCATTTTTCTTTAATATTTGTAAAATCTTATTCAAAAAATCCGCGTCCGTTATATTACCACTTTCGTCTAATTTTACTCCATCATATCGCTGGAAACTTTCTCCGGGGGAACCACCTTTAATTTTACGTGTCTTTGGTTTATCTGCTACAATGCGTTTTTGTGTACCTTTTAACGCACCTCGTTTCTTAGTATTGACAAATCCAAACGGGTTTCGGGTGATGGTTAACTTATTTCCACTATATTCTACGAAATCATGGGTTTTCAGACCAGCTTTATCAAACATATCTAAAATCGCGTTTGTGTCTACTTTTTGAGAAGTCTGAACGTTAACCGTCATATTCCATGTCTTTATGTATCCGCGTAGTATATTATATAAAATACCGATTTCATTTGTGTAATTAATGATAGGCGTTCCTGACAATAATACAATTCTCACATTTGTGGCTTTCATTAAGTAATCATACAGAATATAGGAGATAGAATTCTTTTGCTTTATTTTATTTACGATTCGGCTTACAAAATTGTGAGCTTCATCTATAATAACAACTGCGTTATCAAATGGATTACGTGTTTGATTATCTGTCAACTTATTCAATATATTCATATTCAACCCATTGTAATTTATATCCTTGTATTTTGAACGTATCATCTCATTCAACTGTAAATCGACCGACGTTTTCTCGTCCGAAGATAATTCAGAAAAATTGGGTTCTTTGTTTATGTTTACTAACCAAGCACCTTTATTTTTACGGACATAATCAATTGGTAATGACAAAGCTTTTGATAATACAGTCAAATATTCAGGATTACCTTCTATAGAAATAAACTCCCAATATTGATTCTTTTTATATAAATCATCACCACATTTCTTCATCTCGCTAAAAAAATTCATTTTCAAGGAAGCAGGAGTAAGTACGAAAACTTGTTTATTGCTTTTCATACCTTCTGCTATAGCGATGGACGTACAGGTTTTACCGGAACCAAGTCCATGGTATAAAAGTAATCCACGATAAGGAGTATATAGATTTAAATAATCTCTGACTATACGTTGATGCGTAAGTAATGAAAACTCTTCAGAAGCACCTCTATTATCACAACTAACTGAGTCGTCTGAATTAAGTAATTCTTGTTCTCTTGGTTGGAGTATTTTGTTTAGTTTTTGAATAAATAGTTTACGGTTATTCATATAATATGGTGGAGCAACAATAATGTTTTTCTCACGATCTTTAGGTAATCTATCAACTACTTTTTGAGTACGTATAACTGCGGTTGTTAAGTCAACTTCTGGTAATTCTTCTGCTTGTTCTATTGTAATTTTCTTTGGTTTTCTTCCACGTTTTTTAGGTTCATTAATAATTTCATCTACCTTTTCTTCCTGTACTTCTTCTACAAATTTAGCAGGTTCTTCTAATTCAGTTAACCTGGTAATATCCTCTAATTCTTCTTTGGGTAATTCAATAATCTCCTTTTGAGAAGGTATATCAAATATGTCGTCTTCTCGTTCTTTTTCATCCTTTTCCTCTTCAATTGGAACATCCTCTGATATTACAATATCAGTACTTAATTTACTTACAGATTGATTATCTATTAACACTGGTTCTGGAAGGTCGCGCGGAACATACAAATTTTTATTAATGTCACTTGGACGCGGTTTTACGGCAAATACGTCTTGTTTACGTAATTTATCCAGAACAATATCACGATTTACAGTTGAACTACGTCGTTTATCTAAAATAGTAAATGGTTTGGACTTTACAGGTTCATCATTATTATTAAGTTTTTCATTATTTTCAACAGAATTAGAATCATTTATTTGCTGTCTGTTGTTAAATCTTATTTGTATTCCTGTTTGTGTATTTGGCATTACCTTGGTTTGTAATAGTTCTAAATATGTATTTGGAATACTCATTACCTTATAATATGTATATAGTAACAATACAAATTATATTTATTTTGTTTTGTCAATCAAAGTAAATATCAAAATTGACTTAATTTATGAATAGCATCTTCACAAGAAATTTGTTCTGCTTTCTTCTTTATCTTATGGATACCTTCTCCCATAAATACAAAAATACGGTTGTATTGTGACATATATTGATGTATGTCTGTATATTTATTGAATTCAGTGATTGATATTGATTGGTCGGGTTTTACACTATGAATCGGCTGTCCTAAGCATAAATATACACCCATATGATAACCCGTTTCAGGGTCGTGTTCCCTTACTTCCATATAATGCGGAGTTACTTTAAACTCTTTCTGAATTTTTACTTGTAAAATATTCTTGTAATTATCATCATTCTTAATTAAACTTATCCAGTCTACATGTTTTTCAAATACATTTTCTATAAATGCCTGTACCATTTGAAACCCAGGTCCTGTAGCAAACACGTCTCTAAACCAATTCTCATCATCATGAACTGATATTTTGTTAAAATCTAAAAACATAGCTCCAATAAATGACTCAAATAAACAACCCAGTTTCTTTAAATTTGTTCGTGTTTGCTTTGTTTCAGCGTGTTTAGATAATATTAACCATTTATGGAGTCCCATTTCATATGCGATTTTTCCGATTGCTTCATTCTTTACAAGGGCAATCTTTTTTTCAGTCATAAATCCCTCATTCTCTTTAGGAAAGCGTTTATATAAGTAATACTTAGTAATACACTCTAATACACCATCTCCTACAAATTCTAACCGTTCATTTGATTTAGTATATAATGGTAAACACTCCGCAGGTTGAGGGACAAGTGTAATGTTATTGTATTCATTTTCAATATCAGGGCGTTTGGTATAAGAACGATGTACGAACGCACGTTTGTATAACATCGAATTATAGATATTCGCATTTATACCATATTTAGACAATATTCCTTTTATTTCGTCTTCGGTGATTACTTTATTGATGGTATTATATGGGTCAAATATGTATGATTCTACCCCGTTTATGTTTTTTTCAATTCGGATATCTTCGTCGGTATTCATTTTATTCTTAACTGGTAATAAAATGAATGTTATAACATATTATGTACAAATCAGTTTATATGGTTTTACTATAATATATATGCGTGTAATAAAATATTTAGTAAATATATAAAATATGGTACTAAGTGGTTCTAAACGAACAACGTACAAGTCAAGTATTGTGAATCAAAACTCAGGAGGAGGACCCAAAAAGACTGGTCTTCCTTTTCAAATTGGTCGTGAAGCATCTGTTAGTATTGCTTACAAAAAGACATCTCAAAATTTAGTTTTCTTACAAGGTCCAAAAGCCATGTTAAAACAAGCACTTAAGATAGCTAGATATTTCTTATCTAAAGCTATTGCGGTTAAGAACGCTGCTGATGTGGTGGTTACTGCTAAGATTGCTACTGCCGACGCTTTATCTAATGTTACCGTCGAATCAACTAAGGTTGATGATGACATTACTACTATGATAACTAATTTAGACGTTGCTGGTAAAATTGCTACTGCCGTCGCTTTAGATAATGTTACCGTCACAGCAGACACTACCAACGAACAAATTCAGCAGAAAATAACCGATTTAGATGTTAGTGGTAAAAAGAAGACTTTCGAAGACCTTGAAGCGGGTGCGGATAAAGACGCAGCAGAAACAGAATATACTGCTGCCAACAACGCTGCTCTCGCGTTACAAGCTATTATCGATGCCAGGACTGCTGTCGCAGCATTACAAGCCATTATTGATGCGCGTGTAGTTGCAGCCACTGCCGAAACTAATGTTGATACCGAACAAGATAAGGTAAATGCCGCTCAAGAAAAACTTACAACTTATACCGCTGCTGTATAAATAATCGGATGCGTTTATAGTATATTTAACAAATAATAAAAATATTTAGTAAATATATAATTATGGTATTAAGTGCTACTAAAAGAGTGTCGGCTACGGCAAGTATATCTAATCAAGATTCTAAAGGTGGAAGTGCCAAGGCTGGACTTCCACGTCAAGTTGGAAAGGACGCATACGCAGCAATCCACATCGGTGGAGCATCTGCTTTAGGCGTTCGTTTCGCAAGTTACGGATTAAAGAAGGTTGCAACAACTGCTAACCCCAACGTGAAGGTATCTCGCCCTATTGGCATCAGCCCTATGGTTTGGCATTAAATAACATTTTTTAAAAACAATATAATAATTCTTATACACTTATTATATTCTTATCATGAAGATAATTGTTGATGAACGCGAACATGCATTATATGACAGATTAGACGCAAGACTTAGTAGTTTAAAAACTCCATCATTTGCTATTTTAGAGAAACGGGTACTTCCTCTTGGAGATATACTTATCGAAACAGATGAAGGTAAAAAGGTTATGTTAATAGAGCGTAAAACATATACCGATTTGTTAGCATCCATTAAGGATGGTAGATATGAAGAACAGTCATATAGATTAATACATTCGTCTGGGTATCCACTGCATTCCGTTGTCTATTTATTAGAAGGTTTGTTTTCACAATTGAGAACTCCTCTTGAAAAGAAAATAGTGTATTCAGCTATGACTTCTCTACATTTTTTCAAAGGGTTTAGTTTATATAAAACGTCAACCGTTGATGAAACTGCAGAATGGTTAATTTTTACAGCCGATAAGATAGAGCGAGAATTTGGCAAAGGACGTATTCCATACTACTTAACCCAAACTTTTGCGGGTACATTACGTCTTAGAGAACAGGAAGATACTACTGATACACCTAACGAAGAACAACCGTCTGGGAGTAATTACTGTTCGGTAGTAAAAAAGGTAAAGAAAGAAAATGTTACCCCCGATAACATTGGTGAAATTGTACTATGTCAGATTCCGGGGATTAGTTCAGTAACTGCTATGGCTATTATGAGTCATTTCACATCATTCAATCATTTCATGCAAGAGTTACAATCAAATCCACAATGTATTGATACATTTACGGTAACTTCAAATGGAAAAGTTCGTAAAATTAGTAAATCTTCCTTGGAAAATATACGTCAGTATTTATTATACACCAAACCTGTAACTGAAACTACTACTGACACTACCAATGACACTACTACTGACACCGACTAATTGTATGTTTATGTTCTATGAAAACATACAATTAAAGAATATCTATTGGTTTCTCTATATTAGATGGTAATTCATGCACGAGCGAAGTATTTACAGTTCTACCAAATACGGGTTTCGTAATTTCTCTATCTTCATATTTACCTGATTTTACTGCTTTTCTGGTGTATTCTATTCCTCCCCAGTTAGGGTCCATCGGGTTATCACTATTAATTGATTGTTTAGTAGAATCATGTACTGCATCTAAATTAGTATAAATGCCTACATATTGACCTTCTGGGTCAAATCCAGGGTAATTGTTCTCATTATATGGAAAATTCATGCGATTGGCATCTGATATTTCAACTACTTCAGGAGTTGTTGAAGATAATCCTCCTTGCATATCAAATGGACTTGGACGCATACGGTAAACGTTCTCCCCTTGTGTATTTACCTCTTCTTGTAAATATAAAATAGGGCAGTTAATTCCATTCTTTTCTTGAATTCGTACAAATTCAATATAATCATCTAAACTTTGGAACAAAATAGGATTCTTTCCTTCCATAACAGGTTGTTTTGTATTATAAAGTGCTAAAGCTTGTCCTTTTTTTACTAACATATCAGGACATCCAGATTGTTGTTGTGCTTCCATGTTCTCAATATCCTTTTTTTTATTTGTAACAGATGGTTTAACATACATAGTAGCACATAGTCCAAGAACAAATACTATCAATAAGAAAAGTATGACGAATAGTTTTGTATTTTTCATAATTATTATAATATATATTAGGAAAAGAATGAGTTTTGAAACGTTTTTTTCTATTGATAATATATAATGGCACCAGCTAAGACTAAACCCTCTAAAAATAAAACAGCAAAAAACTCAAAGGGTAAACCAGTAAAAAAGGGAACCGATAAAACGAAACCCGCAAAAAATAAAACGAAGAAGGTTACGCCAAAGAAAAATAAAGACAAATGTACAATTGTGTTAGTATATGCTAATTGGTGTACTCATTGTCAACACATGAAACCACAATGGGATGAGATGAAAAATAGATTAGGTATGGATATTGAAACTATAGAAATAGAAGACTCTGATTTTGATAAAGATATGAAGATTAGAGATATTGATAATAAATTAAATGGAGAACATATTGAGGTTGTCGGATATCCAACCATGTTTAAAGTACATAATGGACATGCTGATTACTATGGCGGAAGTAGAACCGCATCTGATATGATAACCTGGGCTAAATCTCATAAGGGCGGATATGTCAAATCTAAAATTAGAGCAACTAATCGAAGTATTAGATCTAAATCGCAATAAATATTTTACATCATACATATGATTTGAATGATGTAAAATTGAATTTCTTAAATAAACAATATTTAAATAAAAAATCTAAAACCAACAGGTATAAGTTATTAGTGGTAAACAATGTCATCAAACACAATGAAAAAGATGGGTATTCGAAAATCATTTCGTTTATTTGATTTCAATGTATATGATGAAGACAAGGGGGTATCAGTGGATGATGCCGACAGTGATGATTCAAATGATAATTATAAACCGATTAAGGATGAGAAATCGTTTATTATTCAAATGTTCGGTGTAAATGAAAAGGGAGAAACTTGCTGTTTATATGTCGAAGATTATAATCCGTTCTTCTTTGTAAAGGTAGGTGATAATTGGACGGAATATGATAAACGTTGTTTTGTGGATGAGTTGAAGAAAAAGGTTGGAAAAATGTTTCAAGACTCTATTATATCTGCAACCCTGGTAGACCATCATAAATTATATGGATTCTCTGGTGGTGGAAAGCATAAATTTATAAAATTGGTTTTCAAAAACACAACCAGTATGAATAAAACCAAGAATTTATGGTTTGACTATGTTGTAGATAAACGAACTGGTGAAAATATTCGTAAACGTACAAACTTAGTATCTAAGAAGATAGAAATTGAACTATATGAAAGCAATATACCTCCTCTATTAAGATATTTCCATGTGAATTCAGTAAGTCCGTCTGGGTGGATATCATTTAATACATCCCGAATGATTAAACCACCTGTTTCTACTACTACGTGTAAATATGAATATAAATGCTCTCTAAAAGATTTGACACCTATGCCAGAGAAGGAAACTCGTGTTCCATTTAAAATATGTAGTTTTGATATTGAAGCAAGTAGTAGTCATGGTGATTTTCCTATACCAGTTAAGACATATAAGCGATTCGCGGCTAATTTGGTCGACGCATTTCTACACCAATTACGTTTCTTGGATAAAAATAATAGTTTAACGTTATTAACTAAATGTGTAATGGCTGCTTTTGGATTTGGTAAATTTGATGATGTTGATTTAGTTTATCCAAAATCAAAAGTAAACAAGGATTATATTCAAGATAAGATCGATGCTCTTTCAAAAATCCCAATCGAGAAGGCAAAAGACGACCTTTCTAATGGCGAAAGTTCAAAGATACTTCAAATTGACCGCATATTCGATAAAATAAATCAAGATTACCAAACACAAGGTGCTGGTGGAGACAGCGACGAGATGTTACAAACCGATAATGGGGATGGTGGCGGTTATACACATAAACAGTATGAAAAAAAAGTGAAAGCAAATAAAAAGTTTACCATTATAGACATACTCCTTAGTGATAAATATGACCGTGAAGAAAAAATCCAACTATCCAACGAAGTAATCACATTAATGTTTCCGCCGCTCGAAGGTGATAAAGTTACTTTTATTGGCTCAACATTTATGAAATATGGTGATTCTGAACCATATATGAATCACTGTGTGGTTCTTGGCACATGTGATGATGTAGATGGTACTATTATTGAAACTGCGAAAACCGAGAAAGACGTATTGTTACAATGGGCTAAGCTAATTCAAAATGAAAACCCAGACATTATGATTGGGTATAATATATTTGGGTTTGATTATGAATTCATGTTTCGTAGAGCACAAGAAAATAAATGTGAGCGTGAGTTCTTAAAACTATCGCGCAAAATCAATGAAATGTGTGCGAAGGAAGATAGAAATACCAGAGAGTTGAATATTGAAAACACAAAAATGCAGATAGCAAGTGGAGATTATGATTTGAGGTATTTTAAAATGACGGGTAGATTACAAATCGATATGTATGCGTATTTCAGACGTGATTTTAATTTGGCGTCGTACAAATTAGATGATGTTGCCGGTCAATATATAAGCGATAGTGTAAAACAAGTGGTATGTTGTTCCCATCCAGAATATGGTGACATTACAGAACTTTATAGTAAGAACTTGGCTGGACTACATAAGAACGACTTTATTCATATTGAATTTAGTGGGGTTACCACAAATTATTACAAAAACGGTCAGAAGTTCAAGGTTTTAGATATTGAATTTGGAAGAGAAGTTACCGAAAATGACAAAACCAATACATTTAACGTTATTATGATAGCAAATCACGAGAGGGATATTGAAGGTAATAAATCACTTAAATGGGGTACAGCCAAAGATGATGTAACTCCACAAGATATTTTCAGATTAGCCAATGGTTCATCGAGCGACAGGGCAATTGTTGCGAAATATTGTATTCAAGATTGTAACCTCGTTCACCATTTAATGAATAAAATCGATGTTATTACTGGATATACAGAGATGGCAAGTATTTGTAGTGTTCCCATTAACTTCTTGATATTCAGAGGTCAAGGTATCAAATTAACAAGTTATGTTGCTAAAAAATGCCGTGAAAAGAATACACTCATGCCCGACCTTGAAAAGACATATAAAGAAGAAGGATATGAAGGTGCGATTGTTCTTCCACCCAAGTGTTCTATGTATATGGATAACCCAGTAGCTTGTGTAGATTATTCTTCATTATACCCATCGTCAATGATTAGTCAGAATTATTCTCATGATAGTAAGGTATGGACGAAGACGTATGATTTGGATGACAATTTAATACATGTTACAGGCGAACGTGATAAAGATGGAAATTTCATATATGACAACCTACCAGACTATCAATATATTGATATTGATTATGATAATTATGAGTATCTAAGAAATCCAGCAAATCCTTTATCGCGAAAAGTAAAGACAAAAGTAGGGCGTATGACGTGTAGATGGGCGCAATTACCAGATAATCAAAAGTCCATTATGCCTTCTATTTTGGAAGAGCTGTTAAAAGCACGAAAGGACACGCGTAAAATGATAAAGACCGAGAAGGACCCATTCATGCAAAATATCCTTGATAAAAGACAACTTGGATATAAAGTAACGGCGAATTCATTATACGGACAATGTGGAGCAAGGACATCTACATTTTACGAAAAAGATGTTGCTGCTTCTACTACAGCTACTGGTCGCATGATGATTATGTATGCTCGAAGAATGATTGAAGAAATCTATGGAGACTTAGTATATGATACCAAATGTCATGGACCGATGAGATGTCGTGCGGAATATATTTATGGCGATACAGATTCAGTATTTTACACGTTAAATCTGGAAGACCCAGAAACAGGCGAAAAGATTCGTGGCAAGAAAGCATTAGAGGGTACTATTGAAATATCAAAAGACATAGAAGTTGTTTGTAGTAATTATTTGAAAGCACCTATGTTTTTAGAATATGAGAAAACCCTCATGCCATTCATATTGCTTTCTAAAAAGAGATACGTAGGTATGTTATATGAAGATGACCCAAACAAAGGTTACTTGAAGTATATGGGATTATCAATCAAACGTCGTGATTCATGTGACTACTTAAAAGATGTATATGGAGATATATTGAATATCCTAATGAAAGGTAACAATGTAGAAGACGCAATTAAGTATTTAGAATCAGCTCTACAAAATTTAATTGATGGTAAGGTTAGTATGGATAAACTTATGATTACAAAAGCACTTAAGGGATATTATAAAAATCCAAATCAAATAGGTCATAATGTATTGGCAAATCGTATAGGGCAACGTGACCCAGGAAATAAACCAAAACCAGGTGATAGAATGAAATTTGTATTTGTTGTAAATGACAAACCTAAAGCGTTAATGGGAGACAAAATAGAAACTCCTGAATATATCGTAGAGAATAAGTTACAGATTGATTATACTCACTATATTACAAACCAGTTAATGAAACCACTCCAACAATTGTTTGGATTAGCTTTGGAACAAATATGGACGATGCAGAACAAACGGTCTGCGATTAAAACATTTAACAAGGACCTACAAAAGTTAGAGGATGAAGGACATGACTTGGAAACATTCATGAAAAAAAAAGAAAAAATGTGTAGTGCGAAGATAAAAATTCTATTATTTGATAAGGTCCTTAGTAAGATACACAATACAAAAAATCGTATTCAAACATTAGATACATTCTTTACCAAGCCTAAGTAAATGATTCATCATAACAACATGTAAAAATATGACAAAAATGTATAATTGTCATATTTTTTATTTAGAGGTCATCGTCGGCATCCATGTCCTCATCCTCATCATATTCATTCACATAAGTGCTTGTTATTGATATTGGTATATCAAAACTAAATAATTGATTTTGCGAATTATCACTCAGATTTGATTGTAATTGAGTTCGCCATGCTTGTGTTAGCAAATTTGTAATTTCATTAGTTACTTGATTCGTAATATCATTTATATTCATGTCGATATTTGAATTTGATATATCAATATTATTATCAGACGCATCCATTGTATTATTGTCAGTAGTATCTGGTGTATTATTATTTGTATACTCACGTATATCATATCTACAAACAGGACACCTAACATTTAATCTAAACCATCGGGTTAAAGCTTCTTCGCCAAATATATGTCCGCAATGACGTATTCGTGAAACACGGTCGTTTATAACAAATTCTTCCATTGTAATGGGACACCTACTATTTAGTTGCATGCTATTTTCATTGTAATTAAATACTTCAACCGCATTGTCTATTTCACTTTGTGTCGGGGAAACTATAACGTTTTCGTAACTACGCGTACCAAAATTTATAGGGAAAGTAAAATTATTCGGAAACAATAAACTTGGGGACGAAAATGTGCGTGATTCTGTAGTACCAACTGGTGTTATGTCGGGGTATGTATTTGTAGTGTTATGTCGTATATTAGATGGTTGTGCTCGTGATGGTCTGGTCGGTGTATTTGTACGTGATAATTGCGGTAAATCATTCGATATTTGCGTATGCATTAATCTAACGTCATTTCTATATTCATTTATTGTGGATAAATATCTGGATATATTTTGATTATAACTATTGATGGTATTATTATATCCAACCATAACATCGCGCATACCATGAGTTAAATTTCGATATATGTGTACCAAATCATTCACTGAACGTTGAGTATTTTCGTATTCATTCGTCGATATTCCAGATGATTGTGTTTGTCTTGGGTGAGTTGAATTAAATAAATTTCTATTCATATTAATTATATTTATTATAAATGGTGTAAAGGAATGTCTATATACCTTTTATAATGGATCTAACTAAATATAAAGAGAATGGAATAACCGGAATGGAAAATATGGGAAATACATGTTTTTTAAATTCATGTATGCAAATGATAAATCATACATACGAGTTAAATGATTTTTTTGATTCGAGTAAATTTAAAGAATATTTAAAAACAGATATTGTTGAAAGTCATGCTACATTAGCATGGGACGAGTTACGAAAAGTCATGTGGAGTGGTAATGGTGTAGTTACACCCAAGAAGTTCATTCATATAATGCATGAACTTGCGAGTAAGAAAGGTAGGGAATTGTTTTCTGGATATAATCAAAATGATATGCCTGAGTTTTTTATGTTTATTATTGAATGTATGCATACAAGCATTTCTC
>Ga0129324_10001328_pt1 | contig 16103 bp, 21 predicted proteins | sample CPBDNA_7_FD_96879 | JGI IMG/M metagenome (GOLD analysis project Ga0129324, IMG submission 96879) | Freshwater to marine salinity gradient microbial communities from Chesapeake Bay, USA - CPBay_Spr_15_0.2_DNA | ecosystem: Environmental > Aquatic > Marine > Coastal | place: USA: Chesapeake Bay... | reverse complement strand
CAGTTATCAGTAACAAAAAATATATGTAGGAATTGAACCTACATATATCTTGTGTGTGGAATGGTTTTTTGTTTTTTTAGGGTTTTTTGTGGGTATGAAATACTAATGGATGAAGGTTTTTAAGAGAGATTGATGGGGGTCACGCGAATAGTTTTCCTTGGTGAGTGGAAATTGAGATAGTTTCAGTGGGTGCGCGATTTTTCTCGTGATACTTTTTCACAAACTCCAAGAAATCAACGTCTTCATAATGTATCTTCGAAAAGAAGACACCTCTCTTTACAAAAGTTAGTTCGTCTTTGTCACGGAGGATTTGGAACTTCTGTCTCACAGATGCTTCGATGGTGTTATTGTCGGGGAAAATGCTCTTCAGGTGGTCGTAGATAGATACACCGCTGGTCTCATCGACGTGGTTGAAGAACTCTTTGTAGGTAAACTCTCTACCCGAGAAGAACATGTTCTCGCGGAAAATCCTCCTGAGAACTTCAAGCCAAGCGGGTTGCTTCTGTGTTGTCTTGTGTGTCGGAGAAGGTGAGGGGATAGGTCGGTTGGGAGAAGAGAGCACCCGCTTCATCCAACAGATATAATGTCAAGTGTCTTACAGATGCCTATATGAAATATGTTCTCCCAATAATCTCAAAGTAATATCAATTTCTCAAGTGCTCCCAAAGTTGTTTTTTAATGGTCTTATAAACTTAAAGACATCAAATTCTCTCAAGAACTCCTGAAGAATAAATAGATTGTATGTGATTTTTATGATAACTTGGGATACTTGTCCTATATCATCTTAAAAAGGATAAGAGTCCTTGAGAGAATTTGATGTTCCCTAAATGTTTTGAGAACACAACAAACAACTCATAACGCTTAGAGTATAACAGAGCAACACACAAGTTTCAGAGAACTAACACTTGCAAACAGGTCTCAAGAGCACAGAGAGAGAGAAGTCCGAGAACTCCCAAAAAGATGTCGCTGACCATCCTGACACAGATGCCGGGATTCTCTGGGGAGTATGAGAAGAGGGTGCCCATGCCGTGTATGGAGGAGCTCACCATCAATGTCATGGGTGAGAGGATCACTCTCTGGACCCCTGAGGAGTCCACGTCGGTGCCTCACTTGGATGAGTTCCTTGAGGACTGTGTGCGACCACGCCCAGGTGATCTTCTGTGGGATCTATGCGATGCGGTGGGCTTCTTCAAACCACCCAAGCACCAGGTAGAGTTTGACTCCTGCACGGCAGTCAGAGACGCTATCGGAGGGTGGAGGACTCTAGGAGATGCGCAGAAGCACTTTGATCTTTTCGCGGGGTGGGATGGGGAACCACTTGATGACAACTTCAAAGAGCTCCACGAATTCATCAACGATGATGAGCACGCTGAGGCGTATGAACAATGGATTACCGAGGCTTCAAATATGGACGACCTCCACAGAAAGTCATTCTTCACAGAGTGGAATATGGCTGAAGGGTGTCCCACATTTGTGGGTGCTGGTGAAAACAATTTCGTGATCCCAGAATACACTCCAGATATGCTTGTTCAAAGAGACTACCTGAACTGGTGTTTCAACTTCGCGTGGAACACGACTTTCTTCCCTGGGGATACAATGACAACGGTGGTTCCAAATCGTGTGGAACTCTTGGAACTAGTGAATGTTGGAGAGAACTACAGCATTGCGAAGTCGGACTACGGCGCAGTATACATTCCCAAGGCGGCGATGAACTACCTAGACCGGAACGGGGGGTGTGAAGTTGGTGTGAAACTCGATGGTGAGATTGGGTTCACACCCGGAAAAGGTAGATTTCATTGGAGACTGGTTCCGAATGGCATAACATATACATACGCATAATAAAACACAAAAAAAGATAAAAAACCTAAAAACACAAAAAAATAGGATAGTTTTTTTATGGAATATATATAAAAATATGATAATATACTTATATAATAAATATGGATATTAGTGAAGTCAAACGTAAGATAGTAGATAGATATAAAGATATATCTGATGTAGAATGCACAATGAGAATCATAGATGATTCTATAAGATGGATAATGTTAAATGATTGTTCAATTATAAATTATATTGGATCATCTTATATATATGAACGACTCTGTCAAATAGTTAGAATGAAAATAGAATATGAAAGACAACTTGCAGAAAATAGATTATTGAAAGTGAGAGTATTAGATAAATGGTTAGAAGATTATGACATTATAGAAAAATTAAAATCTTAAATGATATAAATGAATAATTATCTCCCATCTATATTATTTTTTGCTCCTTTAACGATTTCTATTAGTTATCTTATTAAGAAAACTTATCATGAAAATAATATGAAAAGAGAGATTCTAAAAAAATACAGCAAGTTTGAAGATCCCAACAATAATCCTTTTAAAAATGAATCATTAATGATAAACTATTACAATCTTGACATGCTTTCAAAAATTAAAGGACCGTAAATAATTTTATTTTTTTTATGAATAATCTTTTGACTTTCTTTGAAACTAATAAATCTCAAAGATTCCTTGGTATTTTTAATGGGCTCTCCATCACTATTATACTCTCTTTGACGGCACAAGAATGAGTTCCTTGAACCCAAGAGCATAACAATATTATTGTTATCATTTCTGACATAGGAAGCAATCATTTTATTCTGTATTATTAAGATATATTAAAAAATCTTTAAATATAATATACTATATTATATTATGAGTAGTAATGAATGGCGAAATACAGAATACAGAAATATTAGATTTGTGAATAAATGTTCTCAAGATATATATGTTGGTTCAAAGATGCCTGCTGGGGAAAATATTGATAATAGTGTTTGTAATATAGGAAATTATGTGGATATAAATAATTTACCTTATTCAGCTATTTCTGAGGGAGATAAAACTAACGTACAACCGTGTAAGGATTTCAAACAAATTATTGCAAAAATAGAAGGAACAGGATCTGCTGGTGCTGGTGGTGGTGGTGTCTATAATTACCTTTTACAATTATTTAATAATGGTGGACATAATGGATGTAGTAGTACTGATGACTGGTGTAGAAACTCATTTCAAGTATTTCCGATGACTTTAAATGATGATATGAACACGAATGAAATAAATGAGAAGTTTGACGAATCATCTTTGTATCAGGGTTTAACTGAGTTTACTTTTGGGGCTGATCCTATAGATGATAAGGGTGGTGATGATAATTATGATATAAGTGTTATTATACGTCAGGGAGCGTGTTCTGCGCATAGTAATCCATATGAGAATGATTATGGATATGCGAATACAAACCCGGAGTGTCAACAAAATCCTTTAGAACACACTAATATATTACCATTTAACAATGGTGTAGCTTATAATACGGTCGACTTAGCTAATTATTCTCATATAGGGACAACTGGTCATACATTAGGATGTAATAAAGATGATAATGCGGGATGTAATAATACCCAAAAGGAAGGTAATCCTCCTGTTACAGATTTTGATAGAGATAATCCACAAAAAACTGTTCCATTTTATGGTTGTGGTATACCTCGTGTATACACTCCAAATGGAAGTAGTACCGAATATACATTAAAATGGGGGGCACCTGAAAGTGATCAATGGGAAGTATATACTTCTGAGGGAGATGTAAAAGTAGAAGAACCACATAGATCCACTATATTAGATGAGATAAGAACAGAGATAGTTAAATGTTCTTATGTTCAATCTAAAATGAATAATAAAGATAAATCAGCAGAATCTATTTTTAATTTCATACCATTTGAACTTAAGGCTTTAAAAGATGATCAAACCTCAACGTATGAAGGATGTTCCACGGGTACAGAACCTTTAAAATGTGAACCAGCCACAGATGGAGATCCATCAAGTCTAGCGACAAGTTGTCATAGAGGTTATAGTTTTCAATACGATGATTTTGTTGCTGGAATAACGTGCAGACCACCAATAAATACAGAATCTGATAATCCTTATCCCACATATGAGATAACATATTGCCCAAATGGAGATATACCGAATCCCCCTGATCCACCCAATCCTGATCCACCCAATCCTGATCCACCCAATCCTGATCCACCCGTCCCCAATGCTAGAGCTAAATGTTCAACATTAAGATCGTGTATAACTGGTATGATTCCGGATCCATTAATGGGAAATAATTTATGTTCGGGAAATACTTGTGATACGGTAGTGGATTCATTTACCTGTTGTAAAAATGATAATACAGATCCATCTAATGTTCCTTCAAATCGCCAAACAGAAGAAGAAGAAAGTGGTACAAGTAATAGAGCATCATTATCTAATGATAATACAAGGTTTGTATCACAAATAGATGATAGACCAATGTATGATGGATCATCTATAGAAAAAAAAACTTCACATATGAATATAATGCAGTCTTCAAAATATAATCCTGTGGGTATAGATGAAGGTTCAGGATATTCATTATTAAGTAATATATCTTCGACTGTAAGTGGATTGGGTTCTAAGAGTAATAGTATAGGATTACAACCTAATAATTTTTTTTGGTGAATTTGATTTAAAAGATAATAGACAAATTAAATAAATATAATGCGAATGGTATTAACTGAAAATACAGGTAAACTGTTTGAATACGCATTTTGTAGAGTTGTAAATATTCAATACAATGGAATCTATAGATATGAAGAACCATCTGAAGATTTGTTATATCGTCTTTTTCCTTTTACATATACAGATTGGGTTCATACGGCTGCAGGGGGATCAAGATTTGATATGACTGAAGTAGGAAATGAAAATAATCATTTGTCTCTTAAAACAACTAAAAAGGATGGGAAAGTTGCTCCTCAAGTAATAGGACAACCTAGTATCAACAAATTTTGTGAATTAATTGGTATAGAATCATTGTCCAAATCTCAATTAAAAACTCATATTCAATCAAATATAAATAATATACTACCCATTTTTGAAGAATATACTTTTGATTGTCCTATATTATATTACAATCAAAAAACAAACCACATTAAATACATACAAAAACTAGAAAAAATAAAATGGTCAGATTATGAATATTCTTGGACGAATGACTGGTCTCAAACAAAAAGTTCAACCTTAAGAGTTCATAAACCCGATACTAATAATATTATAAAAAAAATATCTATTTGTGAGATTCAATTTCACGATAGTAGTCGAACTAATATGGCTAATCGTTGGTATTTTGAAAATGTTTTAAAAGCATTCCCTGATAATTTTGATATTACAGAATTATAGTCTAAGATTTACCAATAATTTTAATCATTTTATCATAATATTCTTTAGAAACTTCACAACCCTTGAAGTTTCTTTTAGTATTTATACACGCTGAAGCGGTTGTTCCACTACCCAAGAAAGTATCTAAGACAACGTCTCCTTCATTACTATGTTTTTGTATGAGATCTTCAAATAATTTTAAAGATTTTTGTGTTTTATGAAATCTATTTTTGCCACTTTGTATAGGATATTGATAAATAGCTTTATCATATTCACTATTGAATGTAGGTTTTTTATCTTTTACACACATTATAGCAGTTTCTCTACAATTTGTTAAATAATTAGTTTTAGAGTTAAGAGGTTGGGGATTAGTTTTAATCCATTCAATAAATCTAATTTGTACAAACTTGTGCTTTTCTAACATATCTTTCAGTGGAGTTAATTTCCATATATCAAAGAAAATGATTAATGTTCCACCATTTCTAAGTTTCTTATAATATTCTTTTATGAAATCTTCTAATATTTCCATTGTAAAGTTTTCATCCCAATCACCATATTCAGTTTGAACACTATATTTAGAACCGAATATTGAACCATATTTCATATAGTTTACTTTCATTGCTTCTTCGGACATATCTTTCTTACCTACATATTTATCTTTAACTTTTCCCCATTGTTCTTCAGTTTTTACAAACTCAATACCTTTCTTTTTATTTTCTTCAATCATTTTATGAAGTTCTCCCATTCCAGTTTTCCTGGATGTAATGTATGGAGGATCTGTCAATATTAGATCGATAGATTTATCTTCTATTGTGGAGAGATATTCTAAACCTTCTTTATTTTGAATATCAATTATTATTTTGGGAATACTATTAGTTTCATTAATAATGTTTTTCTCCATATGATTTTGAGTTATATAATAAATAATGTGATTTTGTTTAAATCAAATTTAAAAAAAGTGTAGAGAGAGTTTAATAAATGATAAAGTATCGTATGATTCCTTCATCTTAAATAAAATTTGATGTTCTTTAAGTTCTTTGAGAAGGTAACAAACAAGTGAGAATACGAATTGAAAACTTCCGAAAAGTTCTCTGAACTGTTCAGGGGTGTTGGTTCACTATGATGAAGGTGTGTGTGTTCGTGGTTCCAATGTTCCGAGGGAAGAGCCCTAAAGGTTGCCCAGATGGAGATGCGAGGCGCGTGCAGGTCTTCCACGATTTCGGTGAGGAGGGCAAGGCCTACATCACGATTGGGCTCTTCAACGGCGAAGGAAAACCCTATGGAAAGGGTTTCTTGAAGAAGGTGAGAAAGATGATGGAACAGAAGAAGGACAACATGATCATCCTTGCGATGCACACTGGCGGCTACAGAGTCCCTGGTCTGAAGGCGGGGGCCGGTGGACTGATGGGAATGATGGAGTTGGACTTCGGGCGCGATATCATCGAGGGTGATGATGTTAAGGAGATGTATGTGGATGAGCTTTACGAACAGTGCTTGAAGGGCACGGGATTTGAAAACGAAGTGATGATCCCCGTCAAACCCATTGAAGGGACAATGTTCCGCAAATCTCCAATGGAATGGCCTGGAGATGAACTAGGGAAGATTCCCACGATGCCCACTCCCCAAGAGAAGGAACACTACGATGAAGAGATGTTGACAATGATGAAGAGATTAGTTTGTTAGATTTGTATCAGATTCGTCCTAGATTAATAAATTTTTTATGAAAAGTAATATATGGAAGAATCATTCACAAATATTTACAAGAAAAATATATGGGGAGAAGGATCTGGGACAGGATCTAAAATGACAAGAAATAATCAAAAATATATTGATATGTTACAGAGTGTATTAATAGATAAAGATATCAAAACTATATGTGATGTAGGATGTGGTGATTGGGTATTTACTCAACATATAGATTTTGGTAGTAGAAAATATTTAGGAGTAGATTGTGTAAAGAGTGTTGTAGATAGTAATAAAAAGAAGTTTAAACGGAAAAATATTAAGTTTGAACATAAAGTTATAGGGAATGATTATATCCCCGAGGGATATGATTTAGTTATTATTAAAGATGTGATTCAACATTGGACAGATGAAGATATATTAAAATATTTTACTCAGATTTTAGAAAAGAATAAATATGTTTTTTGTACAAATGGATATAAGTTTATGAGAGATCCTACAAAAAATGCTCTAGAAAAAAGAGATATAAGTAATCAATATAGATATCATCCAGTAGATATAAATAAATATCCATTAAGTGAGTTTAAGGATAAATGTTTAAGCACACAAACCTATTTTTCTAAACAAATGAATCTATTTGGAGATGAATAATGGATATTCTGTATCAAAATAGTATATATCAGAAATATTAACATTAGAGATACCCTCTTGAGGTTCTTCTCTAATTTTTTTACCAGTTTCTTTATTTTTGTAATAGAAACGATTACCACATTCAATTCTTATCCAAGGACTTAGAGAAGTAATTTTATAATCATCCGGTCTTTTAAGAGTGAGTGCTTTCCTATTATTTTCAATGAAATCTCTAGAGAACTTGCAATCTCTACAGAGTTCCCATTTAATTTTATAAGGGGTATATACTGAATAAGAAGTGGTTTTAACCCAAGATTCACCACATTCATTCCAGTGCACTTTTTTAGGAGGTTCTTTAAAATTGTGATCAACTATTCTATAATAGTGTGTGGGTTGATCAGGAGTATAGAGTTTTGTATCATTATCATTATCTTTATAAATATCTAAATCTTTAGGACTATCAATCCATGAAACAGCTTCATACTCTTTATCAAAAGCAATCCATGAATAAACATTCATAGTTCTAGGATTCCATACAGGTTTTGTTCTAAAGTATCTCATTAAAGATTTCTTGTATGTACTATGAGGTAAGTTCATAGAATACTTAAATAATGATTTGATATTATGTCTCTCTGAATAATTTGAATTATTAATGTGCCATTTCATAAATACTTTAGAAAGATTACTCTCTCTAAGAAGATTGTAAACACTAATATACCATCCTCGGGTAGACAAGGGTTCATTAATAATGACATCTTCTACAATATTTCTTACTATATCACTAATAGGTATTATCTTGCCCAAATACATAATAATCATGTAGTAATCTTCAAGAGTTCTTTCATCAAAGAGAACAAGTTCTTTAGAAACATTCTTATCTTTATTTAATAGACCGAGTTTTATAGACCATAGAGTCAAGTATTCTTTATATTCATTCTTACGTTTATCACCATCATAAGGTTTGAAAATGCGATTCATATGATATTGTATATAATATTTTAATTATTTAAATAAAATAAGTTATCAAATTTCAAAACAAAATCTATTCTAATTTATATGAGAAGTAAAAGAACTAGAAGACTAAAACCTAAAAAAAGATTTAATATCATTCAATTTTTATTACATATATTAATGTCGGTCAAATTATATCATTGGAAGACTAATTCATATGCTACTCATGAATCAACTGATAAACTATATAATGAATTAAACGAACAGATTGATAAGTTTATTGAGATAATGTTAGGAAAAGGTGTAAGTAAAGAATTAATAAATGTGAAAGGTCTTAAGTTTCAAAGTTTCACATTTGAACAGTTTAAAAAATATATTAATAATTGCAAGAGAGATTTATCAAAGTTATCATCAATATGTAAAGAGGTTAATGAAAGCGATACAGATTTATTAAATATACGCGATGAAATATTAGGATCATTAAATCAATTTTCATATTTATTGGGATTTAAGTAATAATTTATTGGATCATATTTTTCCCATAATTTAACCATAGATAAATTGATACTATGAAACCAATAAAGAATCCAATAATCCATTGATTATCTTTGATAAATAAACTTGTTAGAAATGGCGCTATAAAAAAAGTGAGAAGGGAATAAAATCCCATAATACCGATATTTGTGAGATTTAATATATTAATCATTTATATTATGTTATAAAAAAAATTATATATTCAAATCAACTGGATATACTCTGGTTTGTTTTTCTCTTTCTTCACATTCATACTTTTTGAAGATAACCACAACAAGTTGTAAAACACATAAATGAAAAGACAAATAATAGAGAGTAAAATATTGGAAGAATATTTTCGGGAGAACTATATTCTTCCATAGTAGATATTATATATAATTGTGATCACTTTGTATCAAAATTATTAATATTATTTTTAATATAGTTCTTAAACATACCAGTGTCCTTGTTCCTTTCTGTCCTTGTTTCTATCTGTATCATGTAAAATGAAAAATAATAAAAGACAGAACAACATCGGATCTTTAGTCAGATATGCTAATACAAACAATATAGTAATTAATGTATGAAATATTGTTCCCATTAATCTATTGTAATTCATATAATGATAGAAACCATCACCTATAACAGACTGAATATTAGAACCTGTGACTAAATGTATTGGTAAACTAGCAATAACCAAGAAGATCAATAAAAAAATCTTAATAGTATTAGAATACTTTTCCAATCCACCAATAGAACTCAACAAATCATTCACAACTTTCATTTATAATATACAATATATAAAAAAAATAACTAAAAGAATAAATTACTTTAACTATATCTTTTATTTTCTATCTACATTACTTCTAGCTATTTGCTGCATTTGTGACTTTCTGGAGGAGATTCATAAGTTCCAAGTAGTCTCCTTCAGGGAGTTTATCCTGTAAGTCAAAGACAAACTCCCCTACATCTTGTACAGCATCTTTGACGGATTTCATCTTTTCAGAGTTGTTTTCGGGGAGTTCTTCATTCTCATATTCTCCGTAGTATGTTCCGTCTTCGTCATAGACAGATCCCCAGTATGCCCCCTCCTCACCGTCTTCATTTGCGATGATATTATCCAACCATTCACCTTCATCAAGTATCCCACGTGAAACAGCGCAGCAAGGACACACGACCTCATTTGGATCTTCAGAATGACAGACCGTAGTGAATGACCATCCCGTTGAGTAGCGAATCCATTCGCCCGTGAGAGATTGGTGTCTTGATTGCTGACATGCCTTGTAGAATCTTTCTGAGACTCCACAATCTTCACAGTGTCTACCGCCATATGTACACGAGGTACACACATACTCGGGAGTCTCGGGACCAGAGTGTCTCCAAAGGCAGCAGTCATCTACACCTTCTCTTTGTAGAATAAGTCCGGTTTCGAACTCACACAGAGAGCATTGTTCCATGCACACATTCCCCCCACCCATATCCATTATCTCCTGGTGCATTGATGAGACAGTCCATTGTGGATCTGGTTGATACTCTGACTCCGGAGGGTCTGACTCCACAAGATTACTGGGATCGCCTTCTCGTTCAAATGTGAAGAGAGCTCTCACAGAATCTCTTTCTGTAATGGGCTCTTCCTCGGCGACACCGGAAGTTGTTCTTCCGATGCCGAGACGTGGTGGTGGAGGATCTTGGGGAGGGTGTGGTTGGTTTCTCGGAGGAGTTCTCATCATCCAATAGTTTCTCTCCACCTCACTGACGAGGTCCGTCAAGGTGTTCTTGACTTCATCAAGATGAAAGGCGGGATAGTGCGACGTCATCCTGATGTCGAGAGACAGGGTGAGAGTGGGTGACTGTTAGTTGAAGTCTCGGGAGCGGTAAGCCTAGGTGTTCCCAAAGCAGTTATTTACCTTCTCAAATGAGATAAGGAGAATCAAATTTTCTTAAGAAAGAATGTAGGTCTTAAATCTATTAGTAAATATAATCTATTAATATATATAAAATGAATACTGGATTATTTGTAGAAGCGATCGCAGTGGGTATTCTTTTAATTCCCTTGGGTTATCTTGTTTTGTATGGTTCAGTTGAACTATCAAAGAGATATAAAAGTGTTGACAGGATGGATAAAAATATTAAAATGTCCTTAGGATTTTTCTTATTGGGTGTTCTAACACATTTATTCTGCGAATTTACAGGTATTAATAAATGGTATTGTAAAAGTGGTATAGCGTGTCAGTAAAAAAACAATTAACAATAAAACTAAATAATAAGTGCCATTTCTTTTGAAAATAGCACGGGTGTCATAGTTTCTAGCCACTCATTATGATATTTTTCTAATTCCGGATATTTATAACGATTAATTATTTCTATTTTTTCTTTCATTTTAGGTTCTCTCCAATTGTAAATGAGCATATGAAAAGGGTCTTCATTTTCAAACTGGAAATCTGTATCCCATATAAAAATAAAATTATCGTGAAACATTGTTAATGATTTGTGAATACTATTCCATTGAATGTAATTCTTAGAAGTAGTTTTCCACCAAGGACTATTATAACATTCTTTTAAAGATTTAGTTCTTCTTAAGTTGTCATAAAAATGTGTTACAGAGTTTAATCCTAAAGAGTTTAAATGAATAATATAATAATCACAATGAAGAAACGAAAATATATCATTATTGTATGATACTCTCATTAATAGATCATGATTTAACCAGTTATAAAAATCTCTTTCAATCATTTCATTTCTTATTTCATCGCATTCCAGATCACTTTTAAATCTTAAAATAATTTGAGATATTTCTTCAGGGAAATAAAGACTCAATGTGTTCTTATTCTTATTATAGTCTGTCATATATAAAGATATATCTTTTCTTTTAAGTCTTGAAGATAGAATGTAAATTTGATTCTTAGGATACTGTTACTATTATAACAAATATACAAGAGATATTAGAGAAAAGAATATTACATTACAGAACTCTAGTAACTCCTCTACTTCGGTTACTTCGTTAAAGATGGCACACTCTTTGGCCTCCTATCAGCTAGACACCATCCCTTGCTCACTTTTGAGTTCTAGAAAAGCAATTGAGGTCTGTGCGAAGCTCATTGATGGGGTTCAGGAGGACATTCACGAACTCATCACAGACACTACAACTCTATACATTCAGGGTGATCTCAAGGGTTACGATGATCCTGTGGTGGGATACGATCCCGCGTCCAATTTTCGGGACCGAGACAAGGTTCAAAATGAACAGATCGTTGTGAACTGGATGAATCTGTTTGAAGTTCACCAAAGGGTAAGAGGTAAGGATGCTGGGATCGTTTGCACATCAATTCCAAGATCCGAGAGATACTTCACGGTGAAGATGGAAGACACCGGTAAGATGAATGTCTACAACAATGCGAACAACTCTGTGAATACGGAATCATCTGAAGTCCTTCAAAAGTTCTTGGACTACGTTGGCATGAACGAAAGACGGGTCTTGAACATGAGAGAAGCATCAAAGGGTGCGAGGTATAGGACATACTTCGCAGATCTTCAAGCCCTTCTTCTAGCAGTAGATTTCAGGGTATTTCCTGAGATGTTTGAAAAGGTTTTCATGAAACCCACACTTGTAAGGAAGAGCGACAATGAACTTATGTCCGATGGGAGTGTAAAACCCATCTTGAGGGGAAGAGAACTTCCAGGAGGGAAAGTTTGGACACCAAAAGATTTGACATATCTCTACTTTGTGAAGAGTTCTCCTGTGGAGGATAAGCACTGTCCTCATTCTCAGAGCTTCTATGTTCCAAAGAGTGGAGTCATTTCAAAGATCTACTACCAACTGGATGAGCTCTTGAAGAATAAAGAAAATAGTGTTAAGAGAATGGTTCGAGAAAAGTATTTCCTTTCCATTTATGAGTGGACAAGATGGTCTGACTACTTTGTGAATGATGTTGATGATGTTATAACCATTCTAGCAATCCGACATGCTTTCAGTTTCACATATCTCACTCCATCGGAAAGAGTCATCAAGGATAAGCTGGACAACATTGTGAAACCATGGTTTGAACAATTTGCTTCTCAAGAACTCTTGGACGTGGAGCCCGAACCGGAGTATTAGAAAATATATCAACTAAAAGACCATTTATAGAAAGAATAGTATACAATAGTAGATGATAGTAAGTAGAAGTGATGAGATAGTAAATATTCTAAGATTTTTTTTACCAAATGAATGTATAAGATATATTTTACAAATAGAGAGTTCTGAAAATTATAAAGATTCTTTGGAATATTGGATTTATAATCATTTGAATAATAAAAGAGTTTATGTTTATTCAAAAAATGATATAGTTATTAATTTACATTCACAAATTATAAGAATGAATGGTGATTTAGAAAAAATAAAAGAAGAAAATGAACAAATAAAATTAATAGAAGAACAAAATAAATTATGGGCAGATGCATGGATGAGAGGAACTAGATTCTAACATTTTTATAAACATATTTTTCTTTAGGAAGTTTTTTTATATCATTATTTGTATTTACACCATTTCCTATATTGTAATTATGATATTTTATATTTGAGATTGTTTGTAATATAATTTCTTCACACGCACAGGGGAGATTAAATATTTCATCTCTCATATCAGAATTATTATCTAAAAAGTTTATAATATAATTTGTGCTAATAAAATCTAAAGTGAAACCTTCATGTTCTGAAATATAAAAAGGTAAATTTTTACTTACAATATATTTAAAAAATAAAGAATCTTTCATATTCCAAAAACTATCAGCTTTAATTTTATAGTATCTAGGTCTTCTTTTATCACCAACTACATAAGAACAATGTTTTTTTAGTTCATTTATTGTATATTTTTGTTTATTGATATTCAAAATATCAATATTTAATTTATTATAAAATAAGTTTCTACTAGATAAAACTATGAAATATTTATAATTGTATTCTTTCATAGAATATTTCATATTTAAATAGATTCCTTTTAATATTGAACCATGATATCTTTTTTTCTCTAAATAATCATTATTTATAATCACATTATTAAGTTTCTTTATATATTCATTATTTGTTATTTCATTATACATATATTTATTTGGATTTATAATTACAATATAATCGTAATGTACGTATTCATCAATATTTTGCAATTGTTTTATAAGAAAATCTATCTTTTCGTGAACATTTATAGAAATAACTATATCAACTTCTTTCATATATACATGTATTTATTTAATATTTTGTACTAACAGATTGTATATATTCATTTAATTTTTTTTCTTTAAAAGAGATAATATTCTCTATCATATTTAAATAAAAGTTTTTTTCTTCATCATCTTTATTTATTGCATATTGAAATAATGAATATAGTATCTCAATTTCTTCGGGTTTCCAAAAATCTCTTAAAGAACTCATCAATGGAGAACCAGTTAGAGCAGTTTCATCTTTTATATCATCATTAGTAATAAGTTCTATGTAATGAGATAGTGTATGATTTGTTAAAGAGTTTCTATCATAGTTACTTTTGAGATAAGATAATCCTTGAATACATTGTTCATAAAAAAAAGCATATTTGTCATCTTTCTTAGGAAACCAGTTTAATGATATCATTAAAGGATAACAAAGATTATGAAGATCATCACGACTATCTCCAGAATAACTTCTTAATAAACCCTGATAAACATTAGGATCATTGTATACAATAGAGTTTTTGGTAATAGATAATTTTGTTCCTAAAGGTTTGTAAAATAATAATGATAACTTTAAGACACACGAAAGAGGTTCTAAAATAACATTCTTTTGTTCAGTATTTGACAAATAAGATTCAACAATTTTGTAAAGTGCTACAGTATAACTATTAATACTTTCCATATTCTATATTATCATTCATAAAAAAATATATTTATTCTAATTCTACTAGAGTATACTATTTATCTAAACTACTTCGTGAGCCTGTATCACAGGCGTCTCCAATCCGTGAATAATCTTGTCCATCTTCTCATTCAGCTCTTGGAACGCGTTGTCTTTCACTTGCCAAGTGACGTGCTGTGTGCTGTTCTTGGAACTGGTTCGCGGTCTTGTTTTTGATGGGGGTTTCCCCTGTTCAACAAGGTAGCAAGCCCAACGTTTTGGAGGACCACACCTTGTAAGGAGAGGGATCTTCTCCTCTTTTGTGCCCCAAGGCAGTTCGGCGCCTGGGACAAACTCCTGTGCAGCAACAGAGAACTTGAAGGTCTTCGGCTCCTCTTTAGGCTCTACTTTAGGTTCTTCTTTAGGTTCCTTCAACTTCAACTCATTGAAGAACACTTCTTCAAAGATTTCAAAGGTGTTGACTGGATACTTCCTAACACTGGAGTCGTTGAGAGAGATTTCACCTCGGATCTCGACGGTGTCTCGCGCCATTTTGACCCATGGTTCCAGACTCTTCATAGTCTCATAAGAGCTCCATTTTTCTCCGACAGAGTTTTCGAAGAAAGCCAACTTTCCTTTGCGGTTGTATGTCTTCTCGGCGAAAGCTTCAAGGCACAAGCAGAACTTCACGGAAGCGCGATCCCCTCTATCCGAAAAGTCGGGGGACAGAGTGAAGGAATCTCCGTCCTCAATGGTTTTGACTATGAGACCATTGTTCTCCTTGAAGGAGATCTTGGTGATCTTTTTCCCGGTGGAATCCTTGGACCAAAGGGATTGAGAGCTTCCATTGAGCCAGTCAACCCACTCGCTCGTGTAGTCGCAGCGAGCTTCTTTCTTGTTCATGATGACCCCGCGAACAGCTCGGGCTTCCCCGTTGTGCTTCATGTTTTCGGAGTCAACCCAGTCGATGTCGTACTTGCCGTGCCTGTCTTGGCGGGAGATGGTGGGCTTGAAGTCTTTGTTGAGGGAGTCGATGTGCTTGATGTATTCTAGGACGTCCCAGTGTCCACCACGCCACTGCTTGTAGAGGTCATCGGACGTCATCTTCACTCTCAGAGCGGATTTCGGGTAGGTCATCTCCCTCTTGCTCTGCGGTTAGCGGTGCTCTGCGGTTAGCGGTGCTCTGCGGTTAGCGGTGCTCTGCGGTTAGCGGTGCTCTGCGGTTAGCGGTGCTCTGCGGTTAGCGGTGCTCTGCGGTTAGCGGTGCT
>Ga0129324_10001327_pt1 | contig 16107 bp, 16 predicted proteins | sample CPBDNA_7_FD_96879 | JGI IMG/M metagenome (GOLD analysis project Ga0129324, IMG submission 96879) | Freshwater to marine salinity gradient microbial communities from Chesapeake Bay, USA - CPBay_Spr_15_0.2_DNA | ecosystem: Environmental > Aquatic > Marine > Coastal | place: USA: Chesapeake Bay... | reverse complement strand
TCACCGGTTAAAGAATCACCGGTTAAAGAATCACCGGTTAAAGAATCACCGGTTAAAGAATCACCGGTTAAAGAATCACCGGTTAAAGAATCACCGGTTAAAGAATCACCGGTTAAAGAATCAAACTTACCAGTAGATGAGGAAACAGAATCACTTTCAGATAAAGAACCAAGTGATTCAGAAGAAGAAGAACTCAGTATTATTAAATATAGGAAAAAAGAATATTATATTGATACAAGTGATCCTCCAAATGTTTATGAGATCATGGAGGATGATGAGATGGGAGATAAGATTGGAACATGGCAAGAAAGACAAGGAAAGAATGAAAAGATGAAACACGTGGTTGTTAGAGATTAGAATTGTTATAAATATTTATATCTAATCTCATGAAAACAATATATCCATACAGTAATCTACGTGATAAACCGCAAGTTTTTTAAACTGTGCTAAGAAATTATTTATATTAACAACTCTATATAAACATTTATTACTCTTTTCTAAACCTTCAATCATTGAATATTGACTGATTGTTAATGCTGATTTCATTTGTTTACTTTTTTCCCTCAATTCACTCCATCTAAGACTAATTTGAGAAGGATATTTCAGCTTATCTGTAAATAAATTACCCATATATTTTTTTAACTTTTCTTTACTTATAGTGTATTCTGTTTTTTTTCTTATTCTGTGTTTTACATTTTCTATATTTGATATAAAATTGGGGACCATAATTCTATCAAGTAAATCTTGTATATCGTATACTATATCATCATAACCACATAAAAGACCAGTAGGGTTTAAACGAGTTATACTCTTATTTTCAAGAAAATTTTTGAGTTTTATTAAATCTTTATTAAATTGATCTTTATCTACATATTCAAGTTGTGTTCCTCGATTTCTACCATTCCCAAATACTGTATCAGGAGTTGAAGTGAATTGGTATGTTGCTAGAGCCTGTAACCTATCTATTTCTTCCTTTGTTAATTCGTGTGGTGTGTCTTCTTTGCCATCACCATACTCACCGATTACTCTTCTTTTAGAAGCAGAATCTCTTGAAAATCTGGTTTTTTGTTTTTGCTCAGAGGTGCGTCCTGATATTTCTGTTTTAGTGACTTCTTCACTAAAACTAACAGGATAACCACCCAATTTTCTTAAATTTATCTTTTTTCTTTTTAAAGTATTTTTTTTAAGAGTATTCTTCTTTCTTTTAAAGGTATTCCTCTTTCTAGTATTTCTCTTTTTACGAATAGTCCTCTTACCCATATATATATATTGGATTTTTTTACTAAAGATAGGTCTTTTTTAAGAACTCTAATAATTGTTTTTGAAGTTTTTCTTCGGACCTTGTATTAAAATATGAAAAGAACTTTATTTTGTCTTTTGTATACATTTTCAAGATATCTTCATTAAGATAATTCTTTTTACATATTTCTGGTGTATGATGAAGATTATTTGCAACACTCTTTATACACTCCTTTAAATATGTATTATTCTTATTCTCTACATTAAGGACTAATAATTTTAAAAGATCAACATTAGCTCTCCAAGTCCTAAAGTTTTTCGCACTAATATCGCCGAACTGTTTGAGATAATGATTCACATCACTCGCTCGAATACTTGCGTAACGATTATTTGAACGATATGTGAAAAGTCTATCTTTTTTCTTTTGAGTTTTTAGTTTTTGCTTAATATGTTTTTTTAAAAGATCATCTTTTATTTCACACGCATTTGTAACTCCTTTTTTCCCTCTAAAAGTTATATTTACTCGATTCTTTTTTAGAGAAACATGTTCAGTATTCAGAGTACAAACTCCGTGTGATTTATTTTCTTTTAGATATTTATCATTCCCCACACGAAAGTTGCATTCATCTATCATTTTTAAAATCATAGCAATTTGTTTGTTCTTATCATCTCTGAAAGATGATAAATCACTATTAATTTTTTCCATAATTTCTTTATACTTCTTACCGAATGTATAGAGTTGAACATATTTTTTCTTATTAGATTTTTTCCTATAGTCTTTATGATAAATATATTGTTTACGATCTCTTTCATCTATACCTATTGCTCTTACCTTTTTATTAGGAGGAAATATTTTAACATCTCTGTAAGCAGGCGCTACATATAATCCTTCTAAATATTCTTTTACTATGGGTGTGTTCGCACTTAAAGGTTTATTGTCTTTAAAGTAAAGAAATCCTTTACCATTCTTTTTTCTTAAAATATAGTCTTTCATAAAATAGAGTAGATTAAAATCTAAAGGTTTTCTCCTCTTAGAACACTTTTAGTAGTTTTCTTTCTATTTTTCTTAATAATATTCAAGAGCTCTTCAGACTTTTGAGGATCATTAAAGTATTCATCAAAACATTCTTGAAGATATTTATATGTTATACCTTCTTGTGAAGTCTTATCAGAGAATACAATCCTTCTTTCTAGATGAGGAAATTCAAACTTCTTGTTCTCTAGATCATTCTCTTTTAAAGATACAGTTAAGATATCGCCTAATTGTTCACGTTTATCTTTTAGGATCTTAATATCATTGTTCAAAAGAGAGATACGCTTATCAATATTCGCCCATGAAGTTAAACTTTGTTCAAGTTCAGACATTGTATATACTATATATTAACTATGATAATAAATCTTTATATTTAATATGAATATAGAAATGATACATATAAACAAGATCAAGAAAATACTTCCTATGAATAAGATATAGGGATAAATCTCTGTTAAAATATTCTCAATGAGTGGTTTTATAATATCTCTTTTTAATGTTTTAGAGTTCTCTTCATTATTAATTTCTTTTTTTAAAGTTTCAAGTAACTTATTAGTTATGATATCCATAGAACTATTCAATCTATATTTTATGAACTATTAAAATTATATTATTCAAACAAATTTGATTTAAACAAAGATTAATTATAATAAGTATAAATATACCATGGGTATAAAAGGACTAACCAGTCTTATTCAAAAATACGCACCTGAATCAATTGAAAGTATAAATCTTCATACGCTTTCAAATAAAAGATTAGCAATAGACGCGAGTATTTTCATTTACAAGATGGCTTTCTCTGTAAAAAGTAGTAAAGAAGGTAAGAATTATGGGCATATAATAGGAATCTTTCAGAAATCAATTAATTACTTAGCTGTAGGCATTGAACCGATTTATGTATTTGATGGAAAACCACCTGAGGCAAAGAATAGTGTCCTTAAATCACGGAGAGATAAATCTGATGCTCTAAAGAAACTAATGAATGAATCAGAAGATAAAGAAAAGAAAGAGAAATATAAAACACAATCATTCCGAATGACTAAAGAAGATGTAGATGATGTAAAGAAATTACTTTCTCTAATGGGAATCTCTTATATTCAGGCTGATGGTGAAGCAGAGGGTTATGCTAGTGAGCTCTGTAAGATGGGTTATGTTGATGGAGTAGTTACAGAAGATATGGATTCTTTAGCATTTGGCACTCCTCTATTGGTTCGTTCAAATATTGATAAGAGTATTAAACGAAAAGACGTTCTATCAACCATCAATATGCAAAAGATTCTTGAGAGTATGAATATTTCATTTGATGAGTTTCTTGATGTCTGTATCATGTCGGGATGTGATTACTGTGAAAACATTAAGGGAATCGGTCCAAATAAGTCTTATCAAAATATTAAAGAACATAAAACTATAGAAAGTTTCGTAGAAAGTTATAAGAAAGTTGAACCTGATTATCTTGATAAAGTTAAAACATCAAGAGAACTATTTAAGATATATGATAAGAAGATTATTGAGAAAGACATAAAAAAGAGCGCTAGTCTTATTAATCCTGAAGAACTAAAATCTTTCTTGGTATATAAGTGTGGATTAAGTGAGAAACGATTCAATAATGCAATGATTAAGATAACTCCTAAAGCATCCATTTAATTTAATAAACTTTCATATCTTTTCTAGTGTAGAATCTTTAACCTTAGGATTAGAAGCTTTTAATTCTTCTTTTTTTCTTTCTTTAGTCTTAAGAATCTCACAACAATTATGACTGTGTCTGTTCATATGCTGAAAACAGAACCTTAAATTGCACTCACAACATTTTATACACGTCATATCCAGTTTCTTGTTACACCCACTTAAAGAACATCTAGGTTTTTTAACTTTCTTTTGAATATCCATCTTTTTTTTTGAAGAAGAAGTATTATCAATCTTTATCATATAGTAAATCATATATTAATTCCTATCAAATTTACCAAATCACTTTCCTGTACTCCCAAATCCTCCCGTGCCCCTAGATGTATCACTTAGTTTATCTACAATCTTCATATTTATTTGAGAAAGAATTGGACAACAGATCTGAAACAAACGCGTTCCCTTTTCAATAAAGTATGGTTCATCACTATGATTATCTAGAGCAGCCATGATATTACCTCTGTATCCCGCATCAATAATACCCACACTATTACTCATTCTCAGGGGTGTCTTGGAGATAGATGATCTTGGATACAAATAATATGTAATATTATTTCCGTGCTTTAACCCCTCACACTTAATACCAAATGATACAAGAGTTCCAAAAGATTTAGGTGGTAGTTCTACATTTTCAGGAAAATATAGATCTAACCCTGAATCACCATTATGAAAATGATTATGATTCTCATACATTTGCTTTACATCATCATTATCACAAAGAATGCGTAGCTCCATTATTTTACTATATTTAATATTATTATATAGATACCTTTTTTTAAGTAAATTATCCATACTATATCTCAGTTAGTTTATCAAAATTGTAATAAACTATCGTCACGGATCTTTATGAATAATTTATTGGCTATCACCTTCGCTGGTAGTTACTCCTTTTGAACCAGGTCAACCACCAGTCATCTTCTTTAGAGTTCTTGGTGGTTTCTTTTTCTTTCATGAGCATCGTTTCCTATTAGTCTTTCTACGAAGTTTAGCGCCACCGGTATTTTTTTCAAATGGTCATCCCCCACCACCCTTCATAATTTTCTTTTTTGAACGTTTTGTAGAGAAATTAACATTTTCTCCATCTTTAATCTTATTATCTTTCATAAGTCTTTTAACTTTCATAGTGACTTTTTTCTTATACTTCTTTAAATCACTATCTTTTTTATCATATAATACATCTTTATCAGATATATCTGTAAGATAAAATTGATTACCTCTTTTTACAACATATTTCTCATCAATTCGAATCCCAGTCTTCATTTATAAAATACATTATATTTTTATTCTTGAAGCCTAAAATAAAATGAACTCTGAAATAAAATGAACTCTGAAATAAAAATAAACACTTATATATATATGAGTAGTGTCAAAAATGATGAACTTGAACTTAGTTGTATAAGTTTAACAGATGAGATTAAAAGAGGTAATCCCATGTTGAATAGTAAAAAAATTACTATCTTTAATAGTTCTGTAATGCCTATAAGAAATACTAATAACTTCTTAGTAGCAAGTAGAGGATGGTATGGTAATGTGCGTTCATGGGATGGACTAAACTTTATCATACTCTCAATTTTTAATAGTAACTACAAAAAGATAGACCAAAAGATTGTTGATATAGATACAGAATTACTAAAAGGTAAATTACTAGAGTTTAAAGAATATAAAAACAGAATTATTGAACATAACCAAGCTATTTCCGAAGGTCCTGAAGACCCCAGACTATTTTATTATAAAGATGAGATATATATTCTTATTAATGAAATAGATGATTTAGATAAAGATCCTAGAAGAAGACTTATGTATATAGCTAAGATAGATTCTAACAAGTTAAATTATAAAACTCCTAAGTTTACTCTATGTGAAACACTTTCTAGCAATTTTGAAAAGAATTGGGGACCATTTACATACAAAAATAAACTTCATATGATATATGATATTAATCCTTTAAAAATTATGGAGGTTGATAATGAGTTTGGTTGTAAGATGATTATAAACAAAAATGATAAAATTATTAGTCGTATTGAAAATAGTTTTGGTGATTTACATTTTCATATGAGAAATAGTAGCAACTTAATACCGTTTGGAAAGATGTTCCTAGGATTAGGTCACGCTGTTTTAGATTATAAGGGCTTAGCTGAAATTAATAAGTTTCTTATTCCCACTATAGATGATTCTCGTTATGATAAAACCGATAAGGATTATTTCAAACGTTATTATAAACTTTACTTGGGTTTCTTTTTTACCTTAGATATGAACAAAAAAGAGATAACTAAACTTAGTCCTTTCTTCCAATTACCAAGCAAAGAATCAAAACAAGACTTAATATTCTTTCCCACAACGATGTATGAAGACAATAATGGATTTCTTAATATATCTTATAGTTTAGGAGATAATAGATCTTATGTTTGTAAAATACACTCTAAAGTTGTGAAAACATCATTATATGATAAGAATAATATCAATATGCATATGAATTATAATATTAATACAAATTACTATTTAGAATTATTAAGAACTCTTAGGATTATGAATAAATTATCTCCTAAGAATTATAATAGAATGGTGAATGCTCCAATAACTAAGTCTAATACTAAGAAAAAGAATAATAAATCTAAAAAGAAAAAGAAACGTAATACTAGAAGAAATACTAGAAGAAAGAATCTCTAAACAGACAATCTACATAGAGGACAATTTCTACTCTTTTTAAACCAATCAAAGATACACTCTTTGTGATATATATGGGAACAATTAAGCTTCACTAATTTCTCATCAACTTTATATCCATAAAGACATATAGAACAAGTATCTATATTTTCATTATCAGTGAAAAGAATCTCAGTATATTCTATAGGAGTTTCTATGGGTGTTTCTACAGAAGTTCCTAGTAATCTACTAGTCAAATCTGTATTTCTTCTTGAACTTCTTCCTATATTTTTACACGCGTTTACTAATGAAATACTACAGTATGTAAAAGTAAACATCGATAAACCCCATAGAAAAACATTTGTATATACATCATTTTCTACTTCATTATATTGTGTATAGTTAATATCATTATCATAATATTCTCGAGGATATTCGTGACCTCCATAAAGATGTGATTCATCTGTTTCCTCTATTGGCATTCCATAGTTCATATATATATATTTATTCATTAGATAACATTCTTGTTAATTCTTTAATCTCTTTAGGAACATTTGAAAGAACTCTTGAACCTATCTTTGTCACTAAGATTGTATCTTCAATTCTTATACCACCCATACCAATGAATCTTCTTAAAGTTTCTTTATTGAAACCAGTATTATTCATCATTTCATTTTTAAAATATATACCAGGTTCTAATGCTATCACCATATTTTCTTTTAAAACTATCAAATCACCAACATCGTGATTGTCTAATCCAACACTGTGACCTATAGAATGTGGCATTAGTGAGTTCATTATCTCAATATTACTTGAATCACTAAAAAGATTCACTTTTTTACATTCATTATACATAAACTGATTTACCTTATTTATTAATGTAATCCATCTTAGACCTGGTTTCACTATCCAAGTAGCATATTTAAGAGTTCTTAAGACAATACTGTAAACTTCTTCTTGAGGACCCGTAAAACTTCCAGATATAGGAAATGTTCTCGTTATATCAGAACAGTAATGATCATATTGACCTCCCACATCCATAAGTACAAAAGCATCACGTTTTATATAGTTCTTTCTTCTATCATAATGTAAGATTGAATTATTTCTATTTTGTGAAACTATAGGTAAAAAAGAATATTCTCTTGAACCATTTCTCAATAATTCACTCTTGAAGTAGTCCACAATACTCTGTATTTGCATAGCGGGTCTTATCATTTTCATAGTTTTGATAAGAGCTTCACTAGTTATTTGACACGCTTTTCTTATCTTTTTCTTTTCATAGGGTCTTTTAATCAATCTCATCTTGTGTAGCTTTTTCTCTAAACTATGAGTTTCAATATTTAATGATAAATTGAGTATAGAGATATTACTTAAACTCCTAACTCTTCTGTGTCCAATAATATTCAAGAGTTCTTTCATATCAACAATTTCTACTTTACTGAATCTTTTTTTTAATAATTCATTATTTTCATCTTGAGAATGAAAACTATCAACAACATTCATATTCACAATATGAGTTCCTCCTATATGTAAAAATATTAACAAATTAGGAATATCTATCCTTGTAAGATAGTAAAAATTATTATTCACTACAAATGGTTGAATAGATTTAGTATCATATTTTCCAGAATAAAGTAGTATATTATTTAATCCACGATTATTTAAAGTATTCATAAGTTTTAATCTACTATTAATATATATTAAAATTATGATTCCTAAAAGATATCTTTCGGGTTTATCTAGAAAAGATAGACGAACACAAAAAAATAATATCTTGAAAGCTCGTAAGAGTTATAAGAGTAACAAGAGTAACAAGAGTAAAAAAAATACAAACAAATATATTTCTAGACCTAAGCTAAAATCATTCAAGTCTAAAAAGAGTAGCTGGACACAAAAGTTTCACACTTTGTATCCCGGAGTAAAAACAATAAAAGAAATCAGTAGAGCAGTAGGTATACCTAGAAAAGCTCTTTTAGATGTAAAAAAGAAGGGGATGGGTGCTTATTATTCTTCGGGTTCAAGACCAAATCAAACAGCACAGAGTTGGGGATTGGCACGTATGTATTCATATATTTTAGGAGGTCCTACAAGAAAGATAGATCATGAAATAACTAAGAAATATGGTGTAAGATTCAAACATAAGTGATTTATTTTTGTAAGATATAATCTTCTCCGAATATATATTCTTTTTCTTTTTCAATGAATAAACTATAGATTTCTTCTTTAATTAAATCAGGATGTATCCACCAGTCTTCATAGGGCATATTAGTGTTATTTTGAGATATATTCCCCACTAATAATTTATATCCCATTTTTTTCAGATAATCTCTTGATTTTTTACGATAGAGTTTTGTCTTATCATTATAGTAATCGTGTTCATATGTAATAACACCAAACTTAACTCTATCAAAAGGTATTTTCAATAGGATTTCGTATGTTACATTTGGTGGATCACAATCAAGTTGTAGATAATCAATGGTTTCATATTTTTCCAATAATTTACAGTAATCTGTTTTTGTTGCGTCTTCACATAAACATTTATTTTTACGAACACTATTAAAATCTCTAACACATTTTCTATCAATCTCTATAGATATACCGGACCAATTGAACATTTTCTCAAGCAAATAGGTATTATTTCCTAAAAATGGATCAAATGCACCTATCTCAAGATAGTTACCGTGATTTTTACCATTATGTAAAGATAATACAAATATATCCTGATATATTTCTGAATAATTTCTTTTTATTTTTTCATATCCAGTGAATTTATATTTTAATTGTTTCATCTTTTCATTTGTATAACTATGATAACAATAATGATATTTATATGAATATTTTATAATATAATCTAAATTATTATTAATAATATTTCTTAAATTATTATCAATATCTTTAAGTAATAAATCATTATATATTTCAATAGACTCTATCATTTTCCCTATTTTAGAACCCGTATATGCTGTTTGAAATAAAGAGTGATTTACCCCTTTATATTGAGTTTCATAATATAATTCATAATTTTTTGTATCACTATTATGTAGTGCTAATTGAGAATACATATAACCCTTTTTAAAATTACCTCTCCAACTGTAATGTAGTGATAATATATAGTATGCTTCGGGTCTATCGGGTAAGATAGATATTGCGTGCTCATAAGAAGAAACACCTTTTTCATCTCTTCCATTCATTCCACCTAAACAATATCCAATCCTTATTAAAGACTCATAAGCTAATTCATCATATATAGTATTGTCACAACATTTTAGATAATAACTCTTAGCTAACGCATATTGTTTTTCTATTTCGTATTCTCTTGCTAAGTAAAAACAGTTATAATCACTATAGGGATTATTAATATATCTTAATAGTAAGTTTTCCAATTTGTTTTTTACAGTTCTACCGTGTTCATTCCATTTTTGGCAACGTTCATAAATGTTATTCTTTATACAATTAGTAATCAAAATATCTAATTGAGAACAAAAATCTTCTTGATAACATAAGAAAGTATGCTCTTCTTGTAGAGGTAACCAGTATATATCATTTTTATATAAACGATCACATTTTGTTTCTTTTAACAGTTTTAGTCCATCTTTCTGATTCTTAAGAAAAATAGGTAAAAAACTTTTTTTTATTATTAATCCTGTCATTGTAAAACTCCGTTTTATTTTATAAAAATTATCATAAATTTTTGGAAATGTATTATCTAATATAATATCATTACAATTTTCCCAATGTGGGGTTAATGTTATTACATCCCATTCTTTTTCCTTTATTTCTTCAAAATCTTGTAAAAATTTATTAAAAATATCATCATTATCAATTGATATATCATCTTCAATTAGTAAGAAATAATCTTGATCTTCAATTTCTATACATTTCTCAATTATTTTTACCCATGATTCACCACAACCAATACCAAGTCCTGCATTTTTGATACCCTCAAATCTTTCTAAATCCTTAAAAAAATCTAATGTTAGTATATTATTTTCTATATGTCTCCTTCTATCTCTTCTACATTCAAGATTAATATAATATCCTTTCATAATTATATTTGAAGACATTATATTAATCTTAAATAAACTCAATTATGTGATGAAATCTTCTGAATAAATGATTGACCCATATGATTTTTATTTAATATATTTATTTTTTTATGATAACCATCTAAGAATCCATCAATACCTTTAGCTACAGGATAATTCGGATGACCCCAATCATAATCATCAAAAATTAGTATACCTCCCTTTTTAAGTTTTCTGAAACTTAAAACTGCATCTTCCATAACATATTCAGATTCGTGATTTCCATCAATATAAATCATATCAAACATTTCATCATCAAACTCACCCAAAATATCGCGTGAATATCCTCTTTTTACAATAGTTCTATCTTCAATTTCAAAACTGTTTATATTCTTAATAAAACTGTTATATATCTTATCTTGTTCATCTTTATACTCGGGATAATCATCATAATCTTCCCAAGGATCTATACAATACATTTTACTATCTTTATGTTTACAATATGTATTTGATATAGAGATAATATTAGCACCGCATAGAGCACCAATTTCTAAATATTTGATAGGTTTATTGTAGTCTTCTAGATTTATAATAGGGAACCAATTTTCTGTTGTACGATAAGTAATACCCTCGAAACTTATATCTTCTTTTTTATTTAATTCAGTTTCTAAAAGTTCCCTTAAACTTTCTTTATTAATCTTTAATAAATAAGAACCATTATCTTGAAATCCAAATGTTATAAGAATATCTTCTTTATGCTCAGCCATTCCCACACAAAACTCAACTCTCGCACACATAAAATTAAAATCATCACTTACATACTTTATGCTATAATCAATGTTGAATATTACAAAACGATGATAATAATCCGCATCTTTCCAACCATTAATATCTTGAGGAACAAAATCTGTTTCGTGAGTAATACATAAATATGTATCATCAAACCACTCGATTACTTGAGAGCTCCCTCTAATATCTCTTTTTAAAGATGTAATTTTTTCACCACTATAAATAGTTTCTGAAACCTTATCTTCTAAATTAATCTTTACTATCTCTGTTGGATTACTCCATTTTACATAGTGATAAGGTTTATTTAAAATTGGCATCCAATTCTTTTCACAATAACTATTCTTATCTGGAACATCTATCCTTGTTCTCGAAACTTCTTTTACTGTTTCATCATTTATTTCCAATTCTGATAATTCCATTCTCCCCACCCCGTTAGGTGTTGTATCTCTTCTGACACCACTTAAATAATATTTATTTTGCCATTTTACTAATCGTGCATCTTCTAATCCTATAAAGTTCCAGATTGGTTTTACATCTAATTCTGATGTGTCAATTAAATTAACCCGAGTAATCTTAAATGTTCCTGGATCAAGTTCACAGTAATAATTATTGGTCTTTAATTCATTTTTATCCTCTCTGTGATAGTAAGATATTGAACCCTGTTCTCTACTCTGATATTTACCACTTTCACTATGCCATAAACTATACTCTACATGACGTATATTTAATCTTATTTTATCATCTACAAATATGGAAGTATTACACAATCCAGTTCCACACGTTTTATCATCTTTAAAATATAAAGGAAAAATCCCGCCATTATATTTATTGATAACAAGTTTAGACAAATTCTCGAACATATATTTATAATGATAAGATAATATCTGTTTTTAAGCGAATATTACAAATTATCTGTTATAAATGATCTGTTAAACTACAATAATGTGAATATTCTGAAGGTATTTCATCTGTTATATCATTGCCTAATTTTAAACTGAGATTTATTTTTAACTCTTTAATAATTAATGGTTTGCAATATATATAGTAATCTGACATTGATAATGTATCTATATCCGATCTTGTAACTATTCTTTCATAAGTTCTTGATTCTAATGGATTTGCTCTAATCAATCTATCATTACGATTATTATAAACATTGAATAGTATAGTGACTTTAATATTCTCAGTAATCTGTTCATTTTGAGTTTCTAAATCATAATTAATTCCATCTATAAGATAATATGCGTCTGTTCTATCATTAGAATTGATACCAATATCTAAATTAAGTGAAGCACCTATAAACCCCATATAATAATTATTAATATATTATTGATAGAATGATTACTTAATCTGGTAAGAAAATAAGATCTGTATTTCCATACAAATAATTAGTACTAAAAATAGTAGACGGATATTGTACAAGAGAAGATTGACTTGAACTATTATTAGTTCCTCTCTCTGTATATCTATATCCCGCAGCTGTAAATTGAATATTACCACTAGTTGTAGTTTTAGGTGGAGAAGGATAGGGTGTAACCGTATAAGGATGCCCAGAATATCCACCAGAATAATTCTTTATCATAACCCAATAAGATTGATTAGCTGAAACAGAAACTGGACTAGCTAATGTAACATATCTGTAACGATTTGTAGCATCATAGGACCAAGAACTCCAAGCTGAAGCAGATGCTACTGCTGTAGAATTGCCATCTAGAAAAAGTTTTAATTCAGAACCATATCTATTCATAGAGCCTATAGCTATAATTTGTCCTGAAACAAGAAACTTATATCTATGTCCCATAGAATAATTATACCAACTAATATTCGTCCACCCTGGAGGATCTCTTATATTTATACCCGATAAACTCGGTGTAACACTCGATAATGATCCAGATAAAGGATCAGCTAAAGTAGAATAATTGTTGAATGCGTATTCATAAGTTGCTGGGGGAGGATCGGGTTTCAAACCATATGATACAGAATAACTGAAAGCTGTATTATCACTATTTAGTGGGTCTGTGTCCATTATATCATAATTAAAAGTATTTGTATTACTGGATGCTGTATCTCCTATATAAAAAGCCCACTCAGTTATATCTGATGTTGAACCACCGGGACTATCAGAATGAAATCTAGGTAAGACAGCATGTGGTGGTCCTAATATGACAGGGTTTTGATCATTTGTATCGGAAGCCAATGTCCAATACAAATATCCACTTAATGTTATTGTATCGTTTCCAGATGAAGAAGCAGTAATTTCTGTTAGCGTTGAAACACCCTTTTCATAATACATTGTTAAAGAATCTGTGTAAACTTTTCCAATAAATACACCTTTTCCATCACTATCTAAAGAAACTTTAGTAGTTCCAGATAAATACATACCCGAAAAAACTTTAGATAATGCTTCTGTGGACCAAGTTCCACTTTGTGGTGTTATTTCACTTGATCCCTTTGTAAATGTAACTGGAAGAGTTGTTGTATACCATTTTATTTTTAATCCTATACTTGATGTTATATTATCTGCTCTATAAGTTGAATAATTTTGAAAACTATTTTTAAAAAACCAAAAATCGGTTCCACCTGCATTACTACTGGTATTTGCCTGAGATCTCATAGTCCCCGCCGTTTTTCCAATAATATTATGAAAATTACTACTTATAGTCGTATTATATGTTCCCGTTTTATATTGGGGTTCGGCTACACTAGATGAGCTAGTTATATCATCTCTTGCCCCTGTATAATTATGATATCCCCATCCGTGAAATCCCATTCTATCTGCAAATGTCGCGTGTTTATTCGTTAAATATGCTTTCTGTTGTACCCATGTTAAAGTATTATCTTTTTTTATGATACCCATCTGAACTTGATTGTATCCATTATGATTGACTACTTTAAGCCATACAGTTGCTTCATCAACAACATTTGAATCACCCCGATTCACAACTATCCCCGGATTTTCCGTATTATCTCTACCGTGAGGAGATAATAATATTATTGAATAACTTGTATTTTGACCAGTTAACAGACTTATTCTACGATTTGCTGTATTATTTGTACCACTATTACTCGCTGCAGCTGTAGTCCCCTGTAAGTATGTTGAAGAAGCAGAATAATCACCATAAGCATGATAATCACCTGTTAAAAATAATTGAGCAAAATGTTTTCCCATTATAGAAGACAATCTTATTTCTCCCTCGAAAGGAACAGATGTTCCGTCTGTAAAAAGAGCTCCTCTTAAATCGGTTACTCTGTAGTTACTATCTAAATCTCTATCAATGAGTAAATGATTATTAGAGGTTGTGAATGTATAATAAATATGATTTCTAAAAGAAATATTACCAATTGAATTAACTGTATTAGACATTAATTACTTATAATAAATCTTTTATTTTTTCTTTTAAATCTTCTATATTTTTAGAATTTTCTTTGATACATTCAATTAATAATGGAATTATTTTTTCATATTTTACAGCCAAAAATCCATTATTTCTCTTTACTATTATTTCAGGGATTATATTTTCTATTTCTTGTGCGATTACACCTATATCTTTCCCTTCATATGGATGTATATCTTTATTTTCAATCCATTCAAACATATATCCACTTATCTTTTTAAGTTTTTCTATGGGATCTTTTATTTTTTGAATACTAGTTTTTAATCTTTTATCTGATGATGATCCCGATACTACAACATCATTCTCGGCGTAAAGGGTCCCCTGTATATGTATATCACCTGTAGTAATTATATTCCCAGTTATATTTTGTGCAGAAACACCTACACCCAATGAATTAATTGTTGCGTAAGAGTTTGTTGTAAATCCCCCACTAATTCCCTGAAGACCTTGATTCCCTTGTATTCCCTGAGCTCCTTTAGTTCCTTGTCCCCCTTGAATCCCTTGAGTCCCTTGAATCCCTTGAATACCCTGAGATCCTTTAGCTCCTTGTCCCCCTTGAATCCCTTGAATCCCTTGAATACCCTGAGATCCTTTAGCTCCTTGTCCCCCTTGAATCCCTTGAGATCCTTGAATACCCTGGACTCCCTGGGTTCCCTGAACTCCTTGAATACCCTGAAATCCCTGTGTTCCTTGAGTTCCTTGAGTTCCTTGTATCCCCTTTTCACCCTGTCCTCCTTGAATACCTTGAGTTCCCTGAGTTCCCTTTTCACCTTGTAGTCCCTGTTCACCTTGTAATCCTTGAGTACCTTGGATTCCCTGTTCACCCTGCAATCCTTGTAATCCCTGTTCACCTTGTAGTCCCTTTTCACCCTGCAATCCTTGTAATCCCTGTTCACCTTGTAGTCCTTGAGTCCCTTGAGTTCCTTGGTTACCTTGAGTTCCTGTTGTCCCTTGAGAGCCTGTTGTCCCTTGAGTTCCTGTAATTCCTTGAATACCTTGAGAACCTGTAATTCCTTGAATACCTTGAGAACCTGTAATTCCTTGGATACCTTGTATCCCTTGTTCACCTTGTAGTCCTTGAGTTCCCTGTTCACCCTGCAATCCCTGTTCACCTTGTAGCCCCTGTCCTCCTTGAATACCCTGAGTTCCCTGAGTTCCTTGTATCCCTTGTTCACCTAGTAATCCTTGAGTTCCTTGGATTCCTTGTTCACCCTGCAATCCTTGTTCACCTTGTAGCCCCCGAGTTCCCTGAACTCCTTGAATACCCTGAACTCCCTGTGTTCCTTGAGTTCCCTGAGTTCCT
>Ga0129324_10001326_pt1 | contig 16128 bp, 12 predicted proteins | sample CPBDNA_7_FD_96879 | JGI IMG/M metagenome (GOLD analysis project Ga0129324, IMG submission 96879) | Freshwater to marine salinity gradient microbial communities from Chesapeake Bay, USA - CPBay_Spr_15_0.2_DNA | ecosystem: Environmental > Aquatic > Marine > Coastal | place: USA: Chesapeake Bay... | reverse complement strand
GGTTGTTCCTTCTACGCACTGGATGATTGTTATCGCATTTATTTTTGGAGCAATATTTTCCGCTTTTGCAGGGAATATAGGGATGAAAATCGCTACCAAAACCAACGTAAGAACCACACAGGCCGCTCGTACGAGTTTGCCCAAAGCCCTAAGCATCTCTTTTGGAGGAGGCATGGTAATGGGACTAGGCGTTGCTGGTCTTGCCGTTTTAGGTTTAACAGGATTCTTTTTGTTGTTCTATCATTTCTTTATGGGTGGAGAATGGACTGATAATGATGCCATGACCGTTGTGCTTGAAACACTTGCAGGATTTTCATTAGGTGCAGAATCTATCGCGCTTTTTGCTCGTGTAGGTGGAGGTATTTATACCAAAGCAGCTGATGTAGGTGCTGACCTTGTAGGTAAAGTAGAAGCAGGAATCCCTGAAGACGATCCTCGTAATCCTGCAACAATTGCCGATAATGTAGGAGATAACGTAGGTGATGTAGCTGGAATGGGAGCAGATTTATTTGGTTCTTATGTAGCCACAGTTCTAGCGGCAATGGTTCTCGGTAATTATGTGATCAGAGATATGGGCGGTGATATCGTCAATGAAGGCTTTGGCGGAATAGGACCTATCTTATTGCCAATGTCCATCGCTGGTGTAGGGATTATTATTTCTATGATTGGAATGATGTTAGTAAAGATCAAAAGCAACGATGCTAAAGAAGCTCAGGTTATGAGTGCGCTGAATGTGGGTAACTGGACGTCTATAGTTTTAGTTGCAGTTGCTTGTTACGTTCTTTGTATGTGGATGCTTCCTGAAACCATGCAAATGGAATTTTTTGGTGAAGGGGTGATGGAAATCTCTTCTATGAATGTTTTTTATGCGACATTAGTTGGACTAGTGGTTGGCGCAGTGATCTCATCAGTAACCGAATATTATACCGGTTTAGGAAAAAAACCTATACTTAAAATTGTACAACAATCTTCTACTGGTGCAGGAACAAATATCATTGCGGGTCTTGCAACGGGTATGATTTCAACTTTTCCATCCGTTTTACTCTTTGCAGCTGCCATCTGGTCGTCTTATGCTTTTGCAGGTTTCTACGGAGTGGCGCTGGCAGCAAGTGCGATGATGGCCACTACAGCAATGCAATTAGCAATTGATGCCTTTGGTCCTATATCTGATAATGCCGGTGGTATTGCAGAGATGAGTGAACAAGAACCTATCGTACGAGAGCGTACTGATATTTTAGACGCTGTAGGAAATACAACGGCGGCAACCGGCAAAGGGTTTGCTATTGCTTCGGCAGCCTTGACCTCTTTAGCCTTATTTGCAGCTTATGTAACTTTTACAGGAATAGACGGAATTAATATTTATAAAGCTCCAGTTCTTGCGATGTTATTCGTAGGGGGTATGGTGCCTGTTGTGTTTAGCGCACTAGCAATGAATGCAGTAGGAAAAGCAGCCATGGAAATGGTAGAAGAAGTAAGACGTCAGTTTAGAGAGATTCCAGGAATTATGGAAGGTACTGGCAAACCTCAATACGATAAATGCGTGGATATTTCTACAAAAGCTTCTCTAAAAGAAATGATGTTACCAGGGTTATTGACTATTGGTTTTCCATTGGTCATTGCTTTTGTACCGATGATTTTTGGTATGGATCATCTTGCCATTGCAGAGATGTTAGGAGGCTATATGGCTGGAGTTACGGTAAGTGGTGTCTTGTGGGCAATTTTTCAAAACAACGCAGGTGGCGCATGGGATAACGCAAAGAAATCTTTTGAAGCAGGCGTAGAAATCAATGGGGAGATGACTTATAAAGGCTCTGAGGCTCATAAAGCTGCGGTAACTGGAGACACGGTTGGAGATCCTTTTAAGGATACTTCTGGTCCTTCTATGAATATTTTAATCAAATTAACTTGTTTAATAGGTCTTGTTGTGGCTCCTATATTAGGTGGGCATACAGAAGAAGGTCAGGCAGCATTATCAACGCCTACTCCGGTAGTACAAGAAGTAGTAGTAAATAGCAATGCCAACAATACGATTCAAAATGTTGATATTCAAAAAACAGTAGATGAAGCAACCGGAATCGTTACGGCTAAGGTTACTGTAAAAACCAAAGTAAACGGTGCAACAGTGAGCAAAACTCATAATTTAAGCGGTACAAAAACTGAGGTAGATGCAAAAATTGCAAAAATTGATAAGAAAGTAAGTAACTTCAACTAGAGCAACACTTTTTTAAAATTAAATCCCATTGTGATACAGTCGCAATGGGATTTTTTTATGGCTCAAATGCTAGGGTCTTACAACTTTTTAAATGATGCATTTTCTATGATTAGAACTATAGGTTTTCTGTTTCTTGCATAAAGCTAACTCGACACAGTGCAGCAAGAGAAATGCACAATACGGCTAAAAAAATGAGGTTGCCATAGCGTTAACACGCAAAGGTTTTTAGTATGGTTAATACCCATCTCTTATCTTTCACTGCGACAATCGCAGCAAATATCCTCAAGGGAATAAGTTGCTAGATGTCTTTACAGGAAGCTTCAAAAGATTCTGGAAAAAGCGTGGCCATGTAACGGTTTTGTGGGCTATCAGAGACATAGGTATTTGTTGAAACTAGTCTAAAGACGTCTGAGGCGATGACCATATCAATAGGCGTAGACATTAATTCCATCTTCCTTTTTAATTCTGCTTCAGGTTTTAATGGGTTGTTTGTGCGTTTCGTTGACCTCCAAAACAACATAATAAAAATGCGATCAGTATATTTTTCAAGGGGTATGAGCTGTAATGACTTTAAAAATAATTACTAAAAAAAACTCTATTGAAGCCCTTGGTTTCCAATAGAGTTTGTAATCTTATGGACGACTTAAATATCTAATCAGCTATACTAAATGCTTTTTTTACTACATCTACATAATCCAATTTTTCCCAAGTAAACAACTCCACTTCACATTCGACTCTTCCGTTATAGGGAGATTCAAATACTAATTTTTCTATTCGAGGGGTCCTGCCCATATGACCATAAGCCGCTGTTTCAGAATAGATAGGATTTCTCAATTTTAATCGAGACTCTATAGCTGCGGGACGCATGTCAAAGATTTGGGCAACTTTTTTAGAAATCTCTCCATCGGTAAGATTTACTGTCGCAGTTCCATAAGTATCCACATTAATAGAAGTAGGTTCTACAACGCCTATAGCATAAGAAACCTGCACCAATACTTCTGTTGCAAGGCCTGCAGCTACTAGGTTTTTAGCAACGTGACGAGAGGCATAAGCAGCACTTCTGTCTACTTTTGAAGGGTCTTTTCCAGAAAAAGCACCACCACCGTGAGCACCTTTACCACCATAAGTGTCTACAATGATCTTACGACCCGTAAGTCCAGTATCCCCGTGTGGGCCACCGATGACAAATTTACCAGTAGGATTAATATGGTAGGTAATGTCATCATTAAACAATTTTTGTGCGTATGCAGGAAGCAATTCCTTGACACGGGGGATCAAGATCTCCAAAAGATCTTTTTTGATTTGTGCCAGCATCGCTTGGTCATCATCATTAAAATCGTCGTGTTGTGTAGAAATAACGATGGCCTCGATACGCTGAGGTACATTGTCATCACTGTATTCAATAGTCACCTGCGATTTGGCATCTGGGCGCAAATAGGTAATGTCTTTCATTTCACGTCTTAATGCCGCTAATTCAATAAGGATTTTATGGGAAATATCTAATGCAAGTGGCATGTAGTTCTCGGTCTCGTTAGTTGCATAACCGAACATCATCCCTTGGTCTCCAGCACCTTGCTCTTCTTTAGTAGCGCGATCTACACCTTGGTTGATGTCCTGAGACTGTTCATGAATCAATGAAATAACCCCACAAGAGTCGCCAGAAAACTGATAAGCACCTTTGGTATAACCAATTTTGTTGATGACGTCCCGAGCAATCTGCGCGGCGTCTATATAGGTATCAGATTTCACTTCGCCCGCAAGTACCACCTGTCCAGTGGTTACAAGTGTCTCACAAGCCACCTTTGATTCTGGATCAAAAGCCAAAAAATTATCTAATAAAGCATCACTGATTTGGTCAGCGACTTTGTCTGGATGTCCTTCACTAACGGACTCTGAAGTAAATAAGTAAGGCATTGAATAGTTGCTCTTTCGCGAAAGCGAAACAAAAACAAACTAATTTTTTAAGATGAACCATCTTTGTAAAACTCGCTTGAATCGTAATACCTCGCGTGATTAATAATAAAAATAGGTAGATGTGGCTGTATTGTTTTGCGCAGTACACTGTTTTAGCGTTTTATGTCTCGAATCTAATTTCGGGACGAGGTCGCAAGCAGCCAAATCTTTCCTCTATAATGAAACGCAAAGGTACTACATGTCATTCTTTAATAATACCAATGGTATAAGATTATTAACAACTGCTATAATCAGATCTTATGGCTAAAACGCACTAGCTGCATTTTTAATAAGCTGCTAAAATCCAAAGGGTCTTTGATTACAAGTAGACGAGGAAAAGATCTTGGACTTATGTTTGATCAAAGACACAGCTAGAGCAGCTCTTATCATTAACTTATAAATTAAATAGAGCAGCCAGAAGCTTTTTTTACCTCGTTAACGGCTATCTATACTGCTATCAGAGCAACAAAAGAAATAAAAACACAGGCTATTAATGATCTTAAAATCAATGGATACCATGTTAACCCAAAAAACCCTACAAAATAAATAGGGTAATAAACTCTTAAAAATTTGGAAATAAGAATTAGTTTTGTCCATCTTTGTCATCGCGTTCATAGCCTTACTGAAATTATCAAGAAAGGACGAGGGATCAGACCCATCGACTCCTTAGCAACCCTTTATTTATGTATACCATAAATAGAGAAGGTGCTAAATTCTGCTCACAGCTTTTGTGAGAATAGATGATGCAAACAATAGTAGGTTCATACGACCACAAGTTTCTTTTTTGATTTTTATTTCTGAGCCATTGCTCGGAAACTAAATCTGTATTTCTAATTGGTTTTGAGCTTTATATCAGTTTAACAACGATATGGGGTGTTTCAAGTTGCTCGTTTTCGTTTTATGGTATGGTGTTCAATTTTCATAGCTACTTCTATATAAATGGATTCTAGTTACCTAAAACAAAAAAGCAACATGGTTTTATTTACGCCATCCCATTGTTAAAATGATAAGATTTTAATTTTTAATTTATAAAAGAAACTTATTATGTCTCAAAAATTTTCAACAAATGCACTTCATGCAGGTCATGATGTAAAGAATAATGGGGGTACCAGAGCAGTTCCATTGTATCAATCCACTAGTTATGTGTTTAACAATAGCGATCATGCTGCACATCTTTTTGCACTGGCAGAACCTGGATACATTTACACTAGAATTAATAACCCTACAGTAGATGTGCTTGAGCAACGTCTTGCTGCGCTAGAAGGAGGGATAGCTGCAGTGGCAACGGCTTCGGGAACCAGTGCTATTTCTACCACTTTATTAACGCTTTTACGCGCTGGTGATCACATAGTGGCGAGCAATTCTCTATATGGAGGTACGTTCAACTTGCTGTCGGTGACTTTACCTCGTTTTGGAATTACTACCACATTTGTGAATCCTAATGAAGAGGATGCCTTTACAAAGGCAATACAAGAAAACACCCGTGCTATTTTTGTGGAGTCTCTTGGAAATCCAAAACTAGACGTACTCGATCTTAAGAAAATCAGTGCGCAAGCAAAAACAGCTCGTGTTCCTTTTATCGTTGATAACACCGTGGCAACGCCTTACTTATTAAATCCAATTGAGTATGGAGCAACTATTGTGATCCATTCACTTACTAAATACATCAATGGTAATGGAACAGCGCTAGGGGGTATTATCATCGACTCAGGCACCTTTGACTGGACCAATGGCAAGTTTCCAGAATTTACAGAACCTAGTGCAGGGTACCACGGGTTGATCTATAGTGAGGCTCTAGAGGCAGCAGCTTTTATTGCCAAAGTGCGTATCGAAGGATTGCGTGATCTAGGAGGAGCGATATCCCCTTTCAATGCGTGGCAAATTATTCAAGGCCTAGAAACCTTGTCTTTAAGAATCGATAAACATTCTCAAAATGCACTGCAATTGGCTCAATGGTTACAATCTAAAGAAGAAGTAGAATGGGTGAATTATCCAGGTTTAGCAACTAGTGATTACCACGATCTAGCAAAAGAGTATTTGCCTAAAGGGCAGAGCGGTATTGTGACTTTTGGAGTTAAAGGGGGTTATGAAGTTGCAAAAAAAGTAGTAGACAGTACCAAAGTCTTTTCCTTACTAGCTAATATAGGAGACAGCAAATCATTGATCATCCATCCGGCGAGTACCACACACCAGCAGTTAAAAGAAGAAGATCAATTAAGTACTGGGGTGACTAAAGACTTGATCAGACTTTCTGTAGGTCTAGAAGATCTTACGGATCTCACAGCAGATTTAGAACAGGCATTTGCCGCTATTGATAAAAAAATCTTGGTTTAGATGACTGGTGGTCTAAAATATATCGAGCTTCCAGATTTTAAATTAAAGTCGGGAAAAGTACAAGATATTAGTGTTTCCTATCAGATTTTTGGGCGTGCGTTGCATACGGCGCCCATTATTCTGGTCAACCATGCGCTTACAGGGAATTCTTCTGTGATAGACTGGTGGAGCGACCTGATAGGTGAGGAAAAAGTAATTGATACCACCCAGTTTACTGTAGTGGCTTTTGATATACCCGGGAATGGTTTTGATGGATCTATAGATCATTTGATCTTTAATTATCAAGATTGGACCTTGTTTGATGTGGGTTCCGCTTTCGCGAAAGCGCTTCAAGTATTACATATCTCGTTTATAGACCTAGGATTGGGAGGAAGTATAGGAGGTGCCTTATTATGGGAAATGCTAGCGCAACAACCCGAATTATTTGGGACCATAGTGCCAATAGCCGCAGACTGGAAAGCAACCGACTGGGTCGTAGCTTGTTGTCATATTCAAGAATCTATTCTTGCGACCTCAAGCAAACCTGTAGAAGTAGCTAGACAACACGCGATGACTTTTTATAGGTCGCCGCAAGGATTGCGCTATAAATTTAAAAGGAGTAAGGAAAACACCGCTTTTAAGGTCCAAGAATGGTTGGATTTCCATGGTGTCGAATTAAAAAAGCGATTTTCATTACCTGCTTATAGATTGTTAAACCAATTGTTATGTAGCGCCAATGCTGCTATTCATAGCAATGATAGCATTTTCAAGGCGATCGCTGCATCTCAAACGGCCATCGAGATAGTTGCTATAGATACAGACGGGTTTTTTGTTGCTGATGAAGATCGCAGGACTTATGTTTTGCTGAAAGAAGAACGGGATATCAATTATCATGAAATTTCTTCTATTCACGGCCACGATGCCTTTTTAATCGAGCACGATCAACTTAAGGAGGTACTTTGCAAGGTCATAAAAAACCGATTGTCTAAAACTTCAAAAAGCATTTGTAATAACATCAGCTCACTTCAAAATGCCTAGTGACCTATGTAAAACTTAATAATTTGAAAAACATACACTTATATATATTTGGAATAGGTAATGTGGGGAGTACCTTGATTGATCAAGTACTACAGTCACATACCTTTTTTAGACAGCAACATGGTATAGATCTAAGTATCGTAGGTCTTGCCAATTCCAAACGAGTTTTATTGGATTTAGAAGGAATTTCTAAAAACTGGAAAGATGACTTTGACAATTTATCTGAAGCTCGAGAAGCAGATAGTTTTTATAAGGTTTCCAGTCTTTGTGACGCCACTAAAATTGCTGTAGATGCAACCGCGAGTAAAGAGGTTGCTCAGTGCTACCCAGAGCTTCTAGAAAATAATTTTAATATAGTAACGGCAAATAAAATTGCCAATACGTTGTCACAAGATTTTTACGATTTGATACGGGTATTATTGATCAAAAAGAACTTATGCTTTGAATATGAAACGAACGTGGGTGCAGGATTACCTATTGTGCAATCGATTCATGATTTGTATAGTAGCGGGGAGCAATTATTTGCGGTAAACGGGGTGTTCTCTGGTTCTTTGAGTTACATCTTTAATCGTTTTAGTGAGGAACAAATACCATTTTCTGAGATTGTTATCGATGCCTTAAAAGGCGGTTATACCGAGCCAGACCCTAGAGAAGATCTTTCTGGGAATGATGTGGCAAGAAAGTTATTGGTTCTAGCTCGTGAAGCAGGATTAAAACTAGAGTTTGATGATATAGAGATACAGAACTTGGTGATTCCATCACTGAGAACAGCTTCGCTATATCAATTTTTGGAAGAGGTAAAGCAACTAGACGCTGTTTTGCAAGAAAAGAAGGAGTCTTTAAAAGAAGGGGAGGTCCTAAGGCATTTAGGCGAATTGGACGTTCTTCATAAAAAACTTAAGGTATCGCTTAAGGCTGTAAAAAAAGAACGTCCTGCGGGTCAGTTAAAAGGCAGTGATGGTTTTTTTGAAATTTATTCAGAAAGCTATGCGGCAAATCCCTTAGTGATCAAAGGTGCTGGTGCTGGAAAGGCGGTTACCGCTCGAGGTTTGTTAGCTGATATTATCAAGGTGAGTAAAGCGTCTCAGGAAGTTTTAGTGTTTAGATAATTTAAATGGATCAAGTGATGGGTCATAATTTCGCTTTCGCGAAAGCGAAATAACTATTAATCTATTGTGCTATACTAAAGGCAAATGTGCTGCTGTGGCATAATTCTGGATGTACTGAAATCACTCCACTCCACTGATGCACTTTTTTTTAGAGCAGCAAGCCCTATTCCATGTCCCTTTTGGCCGTCGCGATTGTATCTACTTGACTTATATTGTGCAATTTGTAGCGTATGTTGATGGAAAGTTAAGAATCGTATTTCAGACATAGCATAGAATAACAGAAAGCATTAGATTTGATGATGCTCTCAAGAAAAACTAAATACGGTATAAAGGCCCTCTCTTATCTTGCAAAACAGGAAAGCCGCTCTCCCATAGCAATTGCATCTGTAGCAGAGGCTGAGAATATTCCTCATAAATTTCTAGAAGCAATTCTTTTGGAATTGCGAAAGAATAGCATTTTGGGTAGTCGTAAAGGGAAAGGTGGTGGATATTATTTGATGCAAAGTCCAGAAAAAATCAGAATGTCTACGGTTCACCGTATTTTAGAAGGCCCCATTGCAATGCTTCCTTGCGTGAGTCTCAATTTTTATGAAAAATGTGAGGACTGTGTGGATGAAGACGCTTGCTCGGTGAACAGGCTTATGATTCAAGTAAGAGATAATACCCTTGCTGTTTTAGAAAATCAAACGTTACAAGATTTGATTTAATTTCACAAACAAGCTTTTTTTTAACAGCACCTGTGTGCTATTTAGTAGTATATTTTAATGCTTTTATGCAGTTGACCGATGAAATTTGCGCAGCTCTATCCTGTGTTTGTAAATAGTACTCGGGCAACGTGGTGGATCAATTTATTTTAATGGCCTTGCTCTTAAAAACCCTAGTGGCTATCAAACTTTTTATCAATCCCGGCGGCATCAAGACTTTCATGGGTATGGTATAGGGTCTGCAAGATTGGTTTTTAAGGTAAAATGGCGATTTTGTAAATTATACCTGCCTTTATTGAATTAACTTTAATAAGAAGCTTTTAAAATAACTATACGATTTTACCCTATCTGACTTGTAGGGTTTAAATAATGCGGTATATTCGCAGTGTTAAGTTTTAACAAATTGTTTTGGATAGGTCAAATACCGCGAGTTGCTTACGATATTAAGATGGGCTGTTTTCTTATTTTAACATCTCGTGGTTGACCGTTCAAAAAATCCCATCTCCATCTTTTATGATGGATTTTTTGTTTCTACACGTTTTTTAAAAGGAATCTTATTTCAACTTCTTCCCACAATCATAGAATTCCGTTAATCATTTGCTTAACTAGGGAATGATGACGACCTTTGCGTCGCTAAAATGTTAGCGTTAAAGTTGCTATGAAACAAGATATGATTACGACAGATATATTAATAATAGGTGCTGGACCTACAGGTCTATTTGCTGTTTTTGAAGCTGGATTATTAAAGCTCAAATGTCATTTAATTGATGCACTAGCGCAACCAGGGGGCCAGTGTTCAGAATTGTATCCTAAAAAGCCTATTTACGATATTCCAGGCTTTCCAGAAATTCTTGCAGGTGATTTAGTGACTAATTTGATGAAACAAATTGAGCCTTTTCAGCCTGGTTTTACCTTAGGGGAGCGAGCAGAAACTATAGATCAACTCGAGGACGGGACTTTTATAGTGACCACCAGTAAAGGAACCAAGCACCATGCAAAAATAGTCGCTATCGCTGGCGGATTAGGATCTTTTGAACCTCGTAAGCCTGCTATAGAAGGAATTGCCAAGTATGAAGATAAAGGTCTTTCCTACATCATTAAAGACCCAGAAGTTTACAGAGATCAAAAAGTGATTATCGCTGGCGGAGGAGATTCTGCGCTAGATTGGTCAATTTTTCTTGCTGAGGTGGCGTCTGAGGTAACGCTGGTGCACAGAAGGGAAGAATTTAGAGGGGCTTTGGATAGTGTAGAAAAGGTTCAAAAATTAGTAGATCAAAATAAAATAAGGTTAATCACTCCAGCTGAAATTTTAGATATCAAGGGAGCAGATCAAGTAGAATCTGTTGTACTACAGCATAATGATGAAGCTAAGCGTATGGAAGTTATCGAGTGTGATGCGTTTATACCTTTATTTGGATTGGCTCCTAAATTGGGCCCTATAGCAAAATGGGGACTTGAAATTGAGAAAAATGCGATCAAAGTTGATAATACATTGGACTATCAAACGAACATTCCTGGAATCTATGCTATAGGAGATGTCAATACGTATCCAGGTAAATTAAAATTAATTCTCTGTGGTTTTCATGAAGCGACTTTGATGTGTCAAAGTGCTTACCAACGTATTTTTCCGGAAAAGCGTTATGTTATGAAGTATACAACGGTAGGTGGTATCGATGGTTTTGACGGTTCTCGTAAAGAGGCAGAAAAAGCGGTTGTTAAGAAAATAGGAAACCACTAATGTCTGATGTAACTATTACGATCATTGATAGAGAAGGAGTAGCACACCAAGTACTCGCTCCAACAGATATGAACATGAACCTGATGGAAGTTTGTAAAGCTTACGAGCTGCCGGTACAAGCGGTTTGTGGTGGCATGGCAATGTGTGCCACTTGTCAGTGCTATATCATGAGCGATCACGACTTAGGAGAGCGCAATGATGACGAGCAAGCGATGCTCTGGGAGGCAGAACATGTAAAGGATAACTCTAGATTGGGTTGTCAAATTCCCATTACCGAAAATCTCGAAGGTTTAATTGTCGAACTGGCACCAGAGGATTAATCGCTAGAGATCTAGTGATACAGAACGCACAGATTTTCCATAGAGGAACGTCCTACCAGCGTTAATGTTCAAGAAACATGGCAAGGCAGGTTGATTATTCCTAAATAATTACTTCAACACTATAGGAAGCTCTGTTCTGTAAGTGCCCCATCCAGTTTTTAAATGAACGGTGTTGTCATTATTAGGAGAGTAAAGTGTGATGCTTAGATGTTCAAGACTTTCTTCATTCATGGTAACAGGAACACTTACGGTTACTACGTCCATTTCAGGTTGATGAGAATAATTTCCCCACCCATCATTTTCTGAATTGATGTGAAAGGTCCATTCGTTTTCAGTAGGGGTTACCACTACAGAATAACGTCCAGCTTTAATCAATTTCCTACCAATCATCGCGTCTTGCATTAAAAGAAGTTCGGTACTCTCATTAGCACCGAGTCTCCAAGATGCGCCATAAACGGTAATGCCTTCTTTCTTCTTGTCTTCTGTGGTGAAAATGTTGCGACCTTTTAAAGAAGGACGACTGTAAAGAACTCTAATTTTAGGTGCACTTATACCTTCTCTAAAAGCGCGTTTTGCTGCATCTGCAGGGAAGAAAGCAGCATCCATTGGGCTATTGTCTGTTTTGACGAAGTCTTGTGCAAAAAGGGATGAGGTAGATAGAATTACAGCGAGTAATAACATATATGTTTTCATGATTGTGATTTTTTATAAGGCTTTAAAAATAAAGACATCCTATCAGTAAAGAGTCACTTTAACAATATTCTAAGAATCAATTTTATATAAAATCGCTTTTGTACAGCATCAACCCACTAGGTGGAGCGATGTGTGAAAGATGAATTTTAAGACTTCCATTTAGGGTTTCTTTAAATTCATCTAGAGTGAATTTGTGCATTCCCAAGTCAAATAACATGCCCATCATAAGTCGCACTTGATGGCGTTTAAAACCGGCTCCTGTTACTCTAAAAACAAAACTTTGTTCTGGAAAGAAGCTTGCTGTAAAGAGCTCATTCTTTTCAATCATACAACTTTGTATGGTAGAGGTAGTTTCTGTGTTGTCAGAAGGTTTATAGGTGTAGGACCAGAAATCATGTGTCCCTTCAAAGAGTTGTGCAGCTGTTTTCATGATTGCTATATCGAGTTCACTCTTCATATACACCATCATAGAAGCGCAAAAAGGATGGAACTTCTCTCCATGGGAAAAGAGATAGATGTACTCCTTGATTTTGGGAGCCTGAATAATATTAAAATCCTTATAAGTAGCCAGGACTTCTAAAGCTCTAATGTCACTGGGTAGATTTTGATTGAAGTCTATCAAGAAGGGGCCTATATCTAATTCTTCAGCATCATCTAGAAAGAGTTCGATCCACGTCTCGTTCACAGAAACTTTAGCATCTGTTCTACCGGCAGCAAGTACTTTAAAGTTAGAATGGTCAAATACATACCTCAAGGTTCTTAAGACCATGCGTTCTACTGTTGGTAGGTTATTAGGTTGTTTTTGCCAGCCGTGAAACCTAAACCCCAGGTACTGCATTTTGATCAGAAAAAACTGTCGGTTGTTTTGAGCAAAGGGTCCTGGATTCATAAATCTCCTAAAAAGTCATCAGCATTAAAAGGGATATCATCATCTGGGTCATGGTCATCATAATTCACGCCCGGCGGATTAAAAAGTCCCCAGCGATCAATGATGTAATTCTCTTGATCAAATGTCTTTACCCATTTTGCAAAAAGAACTCTAAACTGATCTACTTCATTACGTAATAGATCTAAATATTCAATATCTGGAAAACCGCTCATTTGCAAACCACGAGCGTCTGTAATAATTTCTCTTGCTGCTTTTCTAATAATCGCAGCGTTTTCCATTCTCAAATCATAGATATCACCACCTTCTGCTCCAGCTATTTTTGCTGGGATCAACATTGCATTTGCCATCATCATGTCTTTGCTGCTTTCAAAGAAATGTTCCATGTATTCTTCATGTTCTTTTGTTTCTTGGGTCTCGACGCGGTCTTCTTTATTACTACCTTTGAGTAAGCTGTCAACTAGATTATACAGCTCTATTGCTTTAATGAAAACAGGAAGTTTCTCGTGGCTCCTTAGATCATAATCATCATCGTCTTCGAACATGGTTGCAGTTTTATCAAGTAAAAATAATCATTTCTCACCATTCCACTCTGCGTAGAATTGGTCTAGAAAACTTTGCATATAATCGTGACGTTGTTGTGCGACCTTTCTTCCAGTTTCGGTATTCATGAGGTCTTTTAAAAGCAACAACTTTTCATAAAAGTGATTGATCGTAGGAGCAGTACTCTTTTTGTATTGCGCTGAGCTCATGTCTAAATCTGCAGGGATGTTAGGGTCATAAATAGCTCTATTCTTAAAACCGCCATAATTAAACGTACGCGCGATTCCTATCGCACCTATAGCGTCCAGTCTATCAGCATCTTGAACGATGTGCAATTCTATACTGCTAAAATCTTTACTTTGATGACCGCCTTTATAGGAAATGTATTTAATAATGTTTGCTACATGTTCCATCACATCTTTTGGGACTTCAAGAGATTCAAGAAACTCTTTTGCTACTCGAGGTCCCACAGTTTCATCTCCGTCGTGGAATTTGGAGTCGGCGATGTCGTGTAATAGGGCACCTAATTCCACAATTCCTCGATCACATTTTTCGTCTTGCGCGATCAGTTTTGCATTTTTCCAAACACGTTCTATATGGAACCAGTCGTGTCCACCTTCTGCATTTTGTAATTGTGTTTTTACAAATTGTATGGTTTGATCTATGATTTGTTGTTGGGTCATGTGGTAAAGGTACTGTGCTTTTTGTTGTTGAGTTTCTCAAAGCTAGTTCAGGACAAGTTTCGCGAAAGCGAAATTATAACCAACGTAACAGATCATTTCAAGAATTGCACAAGTGTTAAATTTTAATTATTTTAACTTCTCTTTCTTCTTATAATTCACATAAAAATCTTCAACAATATCAAATTCAGAAGTTTTAGACGGCAATTTTAGTTTTTGAATCTTGGTAGTAGGCGTGATCCAAGTTTTTTCTCCGTCTATCAAAATTTGGAGGGGCATCTCAAAGCCATCTACCACATTGTTCCAGCGGTAGTACATTTTGTTCTTGCTAATCGAGTACTCTAATTTAGGAATACGAATATCCCGCAAATATTGATCAAATACGGGATCGAGATCTAGTCCCATTTGATCAGAAATATAGTTTTCGATTTGTGCTGTAGTAACCGTTTCATGATAAAATTCGGAATTGAGGCCACGTAGAATTTGCCTCCATTTTTTATCATCGTTTGTGATTTGTCTCAGCGTGTGCAAGAGGTTAGCTCCTTTGTAATACATGTCTCCAGACCCTTCATGATTTACATCATAATCTCCTATAATAGGCCGGTCGTTATTAATACTGCGTCTTGTACCGATCACATATTCAGAGCTGGCTTTTTTACCGTAGTAATAATCTAGAAAAAGACTTTCTGAATAAGCAGTGAAACTTTCATGTATCCACATGTCTGCAATGTCTTTGTCAGTAATATTGTTGGCAAACCATTCATGTCCTGATTCATGGATGATGATAAAGTCAAATTTCATTCCCCAGCCGCTTCCCGAAAGATCGCGACCTAGATAACCATTCCCATATTGGTTACCATAAGTAACAGAGCTTTGATGTTCCATACCTAAATAGGGAACTTCGACTAATTTATAACTGTCTTCATAAAATGGATAAGGCCCAAACCAGTGCTCAAAAGCCTTCATCATTTTAGGCGCATCTTTGAAATGTGTTTTGGCTTTTTCTAGGTGGTCTCTTAGCACGTAATAATTCATATCTAGCGGTCCTTTTTCGCCTTCGTAGACTTCAGAGAAATTTACATAATCACCTATGTTGATGTTGACGCCATAATTGTTGATCGGATTTTTTACTTCCCAAGTATAAGTCGAGCTGCCGTCTTCTTGTATTTCTGTATCAATTAACCTACCGTTAGAAATGTTCATTAAGCCTGCTGGCACGTTTATAGACATGGTCATTCCATCGACTTCTTGATACATGTGGTCTTTGTTAGGCCACCATACACTAGCTCCTAGACCTTGATTAGATGTGGCAATAAAATGCTTTCCATTAGCGTCTTTTTTCCATGAAAAACCTCCATCCCAAGGAGCGTTTCTGGCCTCACGAGGCTGGCCTTCAAAAGTTACTATTATAGCCTTGGTAGCACCAACAGGTTGCTTTTCTTCTAATGTAATAAAATGGGCATTTCCTTCATTTACTACTTCAAGTTCTTTGTTATTTTGAGTAACGCTAAGGATTTTCATAGGTTCTTGAAGATCGATTTGCATGACTTGATAGGGTTCTAAAACTTTATAAGTAATCGTGTTAGAGCCACTTATGAATTTATCCTCGGGTACAACCTTTACGACTAAATCATAATAGGTTAAATCCCACCAAGCGCGCTCTGGAGTTATAGAACCTCGTAAAGAATCTTGCCGGGTAAATTGCTTTTTATTGGTGAGCAACTGAGCTGTTGCGAGCTGGCTGGTCCCTAAAAGGATCAGTGCCGCTATGATCATATGTATTCTTTTCATTCTCGTAATTTATTTTCTTTATTAACATTCCCACCAGCGGACTGAAGTCCGCCGCTAGGAATTTATGTTGTCGCCTATGGCGTACTTTTTTTACCGAATGAACTTGGTTTTTTTTATTCATTTTCATTCCCACCAGCGGACTGAAGTC
>Ga0129324_10001321_pt1 | contig 16175 bp, 16 predicted proteins | sample CPBDNA_7_FD_96879 | JGI IMG/M metagenome (GOLD analysis project Ga0129324, IMG submission 96879) | Freshwater to marine salinity gradient microbial communities from Chesapeake Bay, USA - CPBay_Spr_15_0.2_DNA | ecosystem: Environmental > Aquatic > Marine > Coastal | place: USA: Chesapeake Bay... | reverse complement strand
TTTAAGCCTGGCAACGACCTACTCTCCCATACCTTAAGGCAAAGTACCATCGGCGCTGAAGAGCTTGACTTCCGAGTTCGGAATGGGATCGGGTATGACCTCTTCGCAATAATTACCAGGCGACCAACTTATACTTATAATTTATCGATGTGTAAAGATTAGTTAATTAATCAAAAACCCTCATTATACGCATATAATTGTCTAAATTAACTATACTAAGTAATAATATTTCAATGAGGGGTTTTAATAAAATTTTGAATATAGGATTTAAGATCCATATCACAGTCTATTCTATAAATTTTATTTTTCCCCATTTTTGATTTTGTAGTTGAGCGATATCTTTCCCCAAGTTTTTCTTCAATATATTTTATTTTTGATCGAAACATTTTTGCAACTTCAATAATTTTATAAGATTTATTATTGCTAAGAATATATTCTCTTGATTTATTTTTCTTCCATGCGATGTAACATCCGTTAACAGTATCAATAACATTAGTAAATTTTCTTGATTGAGTTCCGGGCTTAACAACTGTTAATGGGTTTTTTTTTTTAAATTGTCTTTCAAAAATACCTATTACAGTAGCCATTTTGCCAACTTTAATATGTTTATTTCCATAAACATTATAAAAATATAAAATTTCACATGAAAGTGAAAACCATTTTTTTAAATTTTTTAAAAAATCAAGGTTATTTGATTTTGATAAAGCATATGGTGATAAATTTTTATCATTGCCATTATTTCCTAAAGTGGCTGATGTGGCAGAATAAATAACTTTAATTCTATTTTCTAGACAAAATAAAAAGACTTTAGATGTGCCAATAATATTAAAATTTACACAATCATTAATATCTTCAAAACTTTGATGTATTCTCGAAAATTCACCAAAATGAAAAATGGCAATAATTTTTTTTTTATAAAAGTCTAGAATGCTAAATATATTTTTTGTATCACCTTTAATATATTTCACTTTTTTATTTAAGATATGATTTTTCAATTTTCCAGAGGAATAATTATCAATACTAATGATTTTATAATTAGTTTTTTTCAATAAAAGTTCAATTAAATTTGAACCAACAAAACCAGCTCCACCAGTAACAACTATATATTTTTTCATTTATTATACTTTTTAAGAATCATAAGATTATTAAATTAAAGTTATTTAATATCTTAATAAACATATAAATTTATAAGATTCTTTTAATCATATCTATTACGGTAAATAGGATAATTTTTAAATCAAGAGAAAAATTCTTATTCTTATAATAATAATAATCTAATCTATTTTTTTCATTCACATTTCTGTTAGTTGAAAAAATTTGCGCATAACCTGTAATGCCTGTTTTTAGTTTATTTATGCCTGTTTTACTTCTGTATTTTATAATTGAAAATTGACTATCTAAAACTGGTCTTGGTCCAATTAGATTCATTTTACCAACTAAAACTAAAATTAATTGAGGTAATTCATCTAAACCAGTTTTTTTTAAAAAATAACCACCAACAACATAATATTTACTTATATCTTTAAAATTTTCTGAGGTCTTAATAGGAGCTAAGTTGATTAAGGTTTTAAATTTAGGAAGATTAAAAATTTTATTATTTTGTCCTATTCTTTTAGAAATAAAAATTGGATTACCAGCGTGTATTATCATTAAGTAAAAAAAAATTATTAGAATTATTGGAAAAAAAAAAATTAATAAAATTAAAGATAAGACTATATTCATATTAAATTATTTTTGAACATTTTTTTAAAAATAAAAATGTATTTTCTGAACATTTTTTCCATGTAAAGTTTTTTGCAAAATTTTGAGACTTTTGAGACATCAAAAATCTTTTATTAGTATTAAAAATAGTTTTAAGTAATGAATTGTAAATACTATTAATTGAATGCGGTGAAAAATAGACTGCGTTTGTTTTTAAAATCTCTGGCATTGGACTATTATTAGAACAAACTATTGGCAGTCCAGATGCTGATGCTTCTAATAGTATATTTGGAAATGCTTCGCAGCTAGATGCAAATATTTTTAAATTTATTTTATTTTTTAAATAATTAAGAAGTTTTTTTTGATTTAAATAGCCACAATATTTTATTTTATTATCATTTATTGAATTACTTTTAAGAAAACCTTTTACTTTACATACATAAGGTTTGTAGCCACCTCCTATAATTAATAATTGAATATTTAAAAAATGTTTTTCCTGCAACATTCTCACAGCTTTAATTACATTGATATGATTTTTATATGGAAACAACGTTGAAACATATCCAATTACAAATGGGGTTTTTTTTGTATAATTATATATTGATTTTTGTTTTCTTATTTTTGAAAAAAAAATTTTGTCAATACCAAAGTATATAATTTTATTATTAATTTTTCTCTTTAATTTTGAACTGATAATTTTTTTCATAAAATTTGAAAGATATATGATTCCAGAAGATCTATTAGCAGAAATAATTTGAATAAATTTTAAAATAAATAACCTCAATGCAATTAACGATAAACCAAATTTATAAATTTCTTTATTCTGAAAAGGGAGTAAATTAAGATTAATACAAACACTCGGTTTAAGGTTGGAAAAATTATACCCGCCTGGAAAAAAAAAAACTTTACAATTTAATTTTTTTACTTCTTTTTTAAAAATAAATATATGCCAAAATGCTCTTTTTAAAACTTTTAAATCTAAAAATTTTTTTTTATCTTGAACCAAATATTTATTATTTTTTTTTATAAGCCATTTTTTTTTTGGTAATTTATTTAATGTTTCTATTGTTGACCAAATAAATACTTTTTTAAAACCATTTTTTTTAGGATTTGCTTTTTCTAAAATTTTTTTTAAATAAAGCAATCCACCACCTGAACGAATATTATGTGCGTCTATGGCTATATTCATAAATTAGTTTTTTTATTCCATCAAATAAAGAAATGTTTGCTCTCCAATTAACTAATCGTTTTATTTTTTTAATATCAGCTCTTGTTTTGTAATGATTATTTTTATCTTTATTTACAATGTTAAGTATAATTTTTCTTTTTAATAATTTTTCCAGAATAATTATAATTTTTTTAAAACTATAACTTTTTCCAGATCCTAAGTTTACAGTATCAAAATTAAATTCAATTTTAGTTAATTTTTCAATCGCAGCAACAAAATCCTTAATGTGAAGAAAGTCTCTACTAAAATTATTGTTTAGAATAGTTATTTTCTTTTTATTAATTTGTTTTAATAATGTGGGTATGATGAATTTATCACTTTGTCCAGGTCCATATAAATTAAAAGGTCTAATAACTAAAATTTTTACTTTATATTTTTTATTATAAAATTTACATAGATCTTCTGAAAGTTTTTTTGATAAACCATATTCATTATTATAAACTATCTTTGATTTTTCATTTGTAGGAAACTTATTAACTCTTCCATACAAATATGTGCTTAAAAAAATCATCTTAATATTATTTTTTCTGCAAAAATCTAAAGAGTTTATAGCTATATTTAAATTTGTTTTTATTTGTTTACTAGATTCTTTTTTGTCACTAAATATTTGTGCAGCTAAATTAATTAAAATCTTAGCACAAGGAAGTTTTTCCCATGTTTTTTTTTTTGCAAGGTTACCATAATTTCTATTTACTGAAAAAACTTTATATTTTTTTTTTTTTAAAAATTTAACTAAATTTTTTCCAACAAAACCCGATGCGCCAAGTATTATAAAATCATAAATATTATTCATTTTCTATCAAGAGTAAAAATTAGAGTTATATAAAATAACGATGAAATAATAATCCAAAAATATAAATTTAAATAAAAAAAACTTAAAACATTCGGTACTATAATTAGTGTTTGGATTATAAATATTGATTTATATAAGCCAAGTTTTTTTAACAAAATATGATGTATGTGATTATTATCTCCTGAAAAAATTTTATTTTTATTTATTAATCTAATTACTACAACCCGGATTGAGTCGTAGATTGGTATGAGAATGATCAATAATATATCTTCTACTTTTAAAGTAGAGATTTGACCATGAAATTTTAAAAAAAAATAACCAATTATATAAGATAATAATAGTGAACCAGAATTTCCAATAAACTGTTTATTTTGAAAATTTAAATAAAGTATCACTAAAAAAGGAGTTAAAATTAATAAAAAAAAATAAACCTCTCCACTTTTAACTAATAACATCATCATTACAAAGGAAAAAAATAGGCTGGCCTGCAAGTTAATACCGTCAAACATATTAAATGAATTCATAAAAATCAAAAAAGAAGCAAGAACAAAAAAAATACTAAAATGCTCAATGTGTAAAATATAATTATTCTTAAAATACAAACTATTAATTAAGATACTTTCATCAATCAAAATAGATATTAGTATAATAATTATTAAGCTTGTAATTTTAGTTTTGGGCTCAAGATTATATTTGTCATCTAATAAACCTAAAATAAATACTAGTAATATAGAAATTAAAAAAGAAATAATTTTTTTTTTTGAATTAAAAATATTTAATAAAAAATCCAAATCTTGAATTAAATAATACAAAAAAATTAACAAGAAATTCAAAAGAAATAACAATCCGCCAGTGCATGAAACTTTATGTCTATGTTTTTTAATTTTATTTGGGTAATCATATAAATTTAAACAATGAAATATTTTATTATGAAAAATTAAAAAACAAAAATTTAAAAAAAAACTAATTAAAAATATTTTTTCCATAATCCTTATTTTTTTTCAAAAGATAAAAGCAAATAAATATTGTATAATACATAATGCACGATAACCAATTATTAAAAAAATTTCCTGATGGCAACATGGGAAATAGATGAATAATAATACCAAATAAACAAATAATAATTATATTTTTTACTAAAAATTTTTTAATAAAAATTTTTTTAATTAAAATTTTTAAAATAATATAAAAAATGTATAAAAATATATTAAATACAAGTATAAATCCCAAAATACCAGTTTCAGATAATAACTGTATATATAAATTATGCGGATGTGTTGAACATCCTTTTACAAATTTTTTTTGATCAGCAGTATTCAGAATGAATTTTTCTACTTTGTATCTTTTGTCATCGCACAAAAACCTAAAAGTTTTTGGTCCCTGACCAATAATTGGCTTATCAAAAAACATTTTTAATGCGGTATTTGCATGAGCTTTGTGCTGTTCACTAAAATATATTTTAAAGAATTCGTCTTGATTTGAACTATCTAAATTTTTTATCGATGATTCATATTGGGCAATAGACACATAAACTAATCTTTTTATAAAATCTGGCTTTACGATAAAAATTAAAAACCCTGAAATAGTAAAAAATATTAAGAAAAAAAATATTTTTTTTTTTATAGAATAATTTGAAAATATAACAATTCCTACAATGGTAATTAAGAACATAACTAACGCAGTCCTTTCGCCACTATATAAAATTAATACACTTGAGATAAATACAGTAGAAATTAAATAAATATTATTTTTTTTATACTGCTTGTTTAAAAAATATGAAATAAGAATTAAAGGAAATATCCTAGATACATAACTTCCCATTTTTAGCTCATCACCAAAAAAACTACTTGCTCGTATAAAATTATTTGGTTTTTGTAATTCCATACCTAGTATATTAACTTCAAAATAAATTTGAATTGATGCATCTATAAATAAAATGAAAATAATTAAACTTAAAATCAAATTTAAATTTTTAAAAAAATTTATATTATTTTCAATTACGTACTGAATAACTAAAATAAAAACACCAAAACGTATATAAAGTATGGATGTTTTGATGCTTAAACTTTGATAATCAGAAAAAATAGAGCTAATAATAATGACAAGATAAAAAATAAGAAAATATACAAAAAAAAAATTTTTAAAATAAAAAAAATTTTTTGTATAAAAAATTATAAATAAAAATATTAAACAGCAAATAACAAGAACTAAATCAGGTAAAAATGGACCTGTGATTAATAACGCAGGAAATAAAAGTAAAGAATAATAAAGTATTTTATTTAAGTAAATCATTCTATCTTGAATTTTTATAAGCAGCAATTCTTTCAAAAAAACAAAATATTAAAGTAGAAAAATATTTTGAACCAAGCTCTCTAATTCTAAATTTACTACTTCCATTTTTTCTCTCTTTCCAACTTATGGGTAATATTATGTACTTTTTTTTTTGTGTTATGGCCCTTAAAGGCAACTCTAAAAAAACATTAAAACTCTCTGAAAAAATTGGTAGCAAAGATCTTAAAAAATTTTTTTTATAGAGTTTAAAAGCATTTGTATAATCATTAAATTTACAAAAAAAAATAATCATAACAAAATAATTAAATACTCTATTTAAAAATAACTTAAAAAAAGGATATCCATCAATTTTTGATTTTTTTAAAAATCTAGATCCAAACACAGCATCAAGACTATTTTTTTTAGCCAATAAATAATAATTTATCATGTCACAAATACTATCGGAACAATCAGCCATAAAAATACAAACATAGTCATTTCTAGAACGAAGTATTCCCTCACTAATGGCACCCCCGAGGCCAATTTTTTTATTTTTAAAAATTTTAATATTTTTATTTTTTATTTTTTTAACTATTTCAAATGTGTTATCACTACTAAAATCATCAATAACTATTATTTCATACTTAATTTTGTTTAATAATTTTTTCTTAATTTTGTTAAGAGTGCTTAAAATTATTTTACATTCATTTTTTGCAGGAATTAAGACAGTTAAAGACATTTATTATTTGAATTTATATACTAGTGTGAATAAATAATTTATTACTACATTTGAGTTGCTATAAAAAGATATTTTTTAAAATAATAATTTATAAATGAAAATTTTAATTATTACACATAATTTTTGGCCAGAAGTTTTTCCTATTAATGATATTGCATGGGAACTAGCCAAAAAAAAAAAAGTAACTGTTATTACAGGTTACCCAAATTATCCTGATGGTGCTATTTTTAAAAATTATACAAATAATAATATTTCAAAGAAAAAAATTAAAAATGTAGAAATTATTAGATTGCCTATAATCCCAAGAAAAAATGGATCAACAGTTAATTTAATACTTAATTATTTGTCATTTATTTTTTCTTTTATAATTTTTTTTAAAAAAAAATTTATTAAAGAAAAACCTGATATTATTTTTTTTTATGGTGTATCACCAATAACTAGCGCAATACCTGCAATAATTTTAAAAAAAATTTATAAATCAAAATTAATTTTATGGGTCCAGGATCTTTGGCCTGAAAGCATTTCTAGCACTAACCATATAAAAAATAAATTTTTATTAAGTTTAATTGGCAGGATTGTAAATATTATATATAAATATTCAGATAAAATTCTTGTTCAATCAAACTCTTTTAAAAAAATTTTATTAAAAAAAAAACTAAATAAAAAAATAGAAGTCTTATATAACTCTAGTATTATAAAAAAAAATAATATTCAATTAAATTCAAAGTTAAAAAAAATTTTAAAGAATAATTTTTGCATCACATATGCTGGAAATATAGGCAAAGCTCAGTCACTACTAGAAATAACAAAATTATCAACAATATTTAATAATAATTCTATGATTAAATTTTTAATTATAGGAAATGGGAGTGAAAAAGAAAAAATTAAAAATGAAATAAAGAAAAACAATATTAAAAATATCATTATTCTAGACAGAGTAAGTCAAAAAAAAATATGGAAAATTTTAAAATTATCGCAAGTTTTATTTATTACGTTAAAAGACTCTTATATATTTAATCATACAATACCCAGCAAACTACAATCCTATATGGCAGTTGGCAAACCTATTATTGGATCTATAAAAGGAGAAAGCTCTAAAATAATAATTAAATCTAAATGTGGGCTAATCAATAAACCGGGGGATATTAAAAAACTAGAATCAAATATTTATAATATTTATAAAATGTCAAAATCTAAAAGAAAAATAATGGGTACTAACGCAAAAAAATATTATAATAAATATTTTAAAAATTCAGAACAAATTAAAAAATTGATTAAACACTTTAATGATTTCAAATAATAATATTCTAATACTTGGTTGCACAGGCATGTTTGGTAGTAATATTTATAACTATCTTTCTTATAAAAAGATAAATACTTATATTCTAACACACAAACCATTAAACAAAAAAAACTACTTACTTATAAATAAAATTATCAATAAAAAAAGTTTAAATAAATACGTGAGCACGGTTAATAATATTATTAAAAATAAAAAAATTTCTATAGTTATTAATTGTCTTGGTTATACTAAGCATGCTGGATTTAAAAATTTTAGATATCAAAAATTAATAAATACTAATTTACCAAAAGAACTCTCCAATATTACAAAAAAAAATAATTCTTATCTTATTCATTTTAGTACTGATTGTGTGTTTAGCGGAAAAAAAGGAAATTATACTGAAAAAGATACTCCTGACTATGTTGATAATTATGGAAAATATAAATTTTTAGGCGAAAAACTAAATGGTAAAAACTATGTAGTGCTAAGAACTTCTGGGATTGGCCATGAATATAAAACAAAAAAAAATTTACTTGAATGGTTTTTAAATACACCATCCAATGATGATATTTTAGGGTTTGGTAACAGTTTTTTTTCTGGTCCAACTACGATAGAAATTGCTGAAATTATTTATAAATTTTTTATTAAAAAAAAAATTAGATTATGTGGTATTTTTAATCTTGGAACTAAAAAAATCAACAAATATGAATTACTATGTTTAATAAATAAAATTTATAATTCAAAAAAAAAAATAATAGAAAAAAAAGCTGAAAAAAAAATTGACAGATCATTAATTTCAAAAAAAATTTCCTCAAAACTAAATTATAATTTTAAAAGTTGGAATATAATGATACATAACATGTACAAACTTAATAAAATTTTTAAAAAAAATAAAAATGATTACATTATTTAAAAATAAAAAAATTTTGATAACTGGAGGCACGGGTTCTTTTGGAAATCTTTTTACTAGCAAAATATTAAATCAAGATTTTAAAGAACTAAGAATTTTAAGCAGAGATGAAGAAAAACAGGATTTAATGCGTCATAAATATAATAATTCTAAAATAAATTTTATAATAGGTGATGTAAGAAATAAAAATATTGAATGTTATTTTAAAGGTATTGACTATGTTATACATACAGCAGCTTTAAAACAGGTACCTTCGTGTGAATTTTTTCCTCAAGAAGCCTACTCTACTAATACTATTGGGACATCAAATGTAATTAATTCTTGTATTAAAAATAATGTCAAGAGAATGATTTTACTAAGCACAGATAAAGCAGTTTACCCTATTAATGCAATGGGCCTATCCAAGGCAATGGCAGAAAAAATTTTAATTTCCTCAGGTAGAGGTAATTTGAATAAAAAAAATTTTCCAATTTTTAATATTTTAAGATATGGAAATGTTTTATGCTCTAGAGGATCTATAGTTCCAAAAATATCTAATCAAATTATTAACAATAAAGAAATAACTATTACAGATTTAGAAATGACAAGATTTGTAATGTCTTTAGAAAATGCTTTTGATCTTTTATGCAATTGTATTAAAAATGGAAATCAAGGTGAGATTTTTGTTCAAAAAGCAAAAGCATGTAAAATAATTGATTTAGCTACTGCATTATCGAAAATTTTTAAAAAAAAATTAAATTTTAGAACTATTGGAGTCAGACATGGTGAAAAGCTTGATGAAATACTTGTTAGCAAAGAGGAAATGCTGAGTTCTAAAGAATTTAAAAATTACATAAAAATTATACCTGATATAAGAAATTTAAATTATGAAAAATATTTTAATAAAGGTGAAAAATATATTAAATATCCTGAAGCGATTTCATCGAGCTCTTCACCAAAGTTAGCTATTAATGAATTAATAAAAATTTTATTGAAAGAAAGTTATATTAAAGAAATTTTGACACGATGAAAGTAGTAACTGTATTTGGCACTAGGCCCGAACTTATAAAGCTATCAAGGATAATACCAGCATTAGATAAAAAATTTAATCACGTTTTAATAAATACAAATCAAAATTCTAACTATGAACTTAATAGAATATTTTTAAAAGAATTAAAAATTAGAAAACCAGATTATAATTTAAAAATAAAAACTACAAACCATGGCATAATTATTTCTGAAATTTTTAAAAAAATTTATCCAATTTTAAAAAAGGAAAATCCAAAAGCTTTCATAATATATGGTGATACCAACTCATGTTTGGCAGCAATTATTGCTAAAAACTTACAAATACCAATTTTTCATATGGAGGCAGGTAATCGAAGTTTTGATCAAAGAGTTCCGGAAGAAATAAATAGAAAGATAATTGATCATATTAGTGATGTGAATATTGTAATTTCAGAAAATGCAAGACACAATCTTATTAGAGAGGGCATTCATCCTAGTATGATAATTAAAACTGGATCTCATATGAACGAAATTTTTGAATTTTATAAAAACAAAATTGATAGTTCTGAAGTAATGATAAAATTAAATTTAAAAAAAAATAGTTATTTTATTGTTAGCGTTCATAGGGCTGAAACAGTTGATAGCAAAAAATCTCTTCTAATAATAAATAAAACACTTTCAAAAATTTATGAAAAGTTTAAATTACCAATTTTAATATCAACACATCCAAGAACACAGGAAAAACTAAAAAAATTTAAAATTTTTAATAAAAATAAAAATATAAAATTTTTAAAACCTTTTGGTTTTTTTGACTATACTAAATTACAACAAAATGCCCATTGTGTAATTTCTGATAGTGGTTCCCTTTTTGAAGAGTCTGCACTGTTAAATTTTCCCGCAATATCTATTAGAAAATCCCAAGAAAGAATGGAAGGAATGGAGGGTACAGACATAATTTTATCAGGTCTCGAAAGTGAAAATATTTTAAATTCAATAATGTTTGTTAAAAATAAAAAAGTAACTAATTTAGTATCAGATTATTATGGAGGATTGGTATCAAATAAATTAATAAAAATAATACTCAGTTATTTTCATAAAGTAAATGAAGAGATTTGGCATAAAAGATAAAAAAAAATTAATTATTTAAATCAACTTTTGAAAAACCTTTTTTATTAACTTTTCTTATAAAATTTCTTACGTAATTATCTATCAAACAAATAAATCTCCTTATTTTTTGATCTGGTCTACCATTAAATTCTGTAACATTTGCATAATTATTGCCAGTTGGAGAATTTTTTGAAAAATAATAATTTGATATACAATTTCTGGCTAATCCTTTTTTTTTAACTTTACAAACTGAATGCCAAGAGATTTGATTGGTTTCCATTAATACAAGTCTATTAAACTTACTTTCAATAACTTTATTTTTTTTTACTCTAGTGTCCCAAAGTTCTAAATGTCCACCATCTTCATACTTCCAATCCGGCGTTATATAAAAAAGCAAATTTAAAGTTCTATAAGCATCTAGGTTATAATTATGAGAATTATCCAAATGAGGATTTAAAAAATTGTCATATAACATTGCACTAACTCCACCTGCGTAGAAAGAGGGATCTCCCATTTGATTTTTAATACCAGTTATTTTTTCTATGATTTTTATCACTTCTGGATGTTGTAAAGAAAAAGCCACCTCACTAATAATTGGGTCAAATTGTGAAAATTGCTTAGATGTATATTTCTGCTCTCTATGAGAATTAAGAAATCTCATACTTTTATAACTAGGAAATTTATTTGAAATTATATTAACAACATCCTCAGGTAGAAAATTATCAATACAGCAATACCTACAGCCAAAATCTTTGTTTGAATTATTAAAATTGTTATTTAATTTGGTTATCTCAGATTCTAATCTATTTTTTATAATTTCAACTATTTTCATTTTTAATAATTTTTATTTTTATATAATTAAATATTCTTTTTAAACTATACAAAAAAAACCATAAATAAAATAATTTTAGATTTTTTTTTGAAAATTTTACATAATATTTTTTTGAAATAAATTCATTAAAAAGATTTTTAAAAAAAAAATTACTATTTAGTGATGCTTCTTTATATATTTGTTCAGTGTAAACAATACTTTTTGTTGAAACAAATTGTTTCAAATTTTTTAATTTTCTTATGTGTGATGCTATTAAATCTTCTGTATAAGCTTTGCCTTTTAAAGGATAATAATTTTCATTGATAAAATTTTCCCTGTGCTGAATAACACAACCACCTGGTAACCACTCTACTTCTATCAAATCAATATTTTCAGACTTTAAAGCAACTCCAAAAGCAACACCACATTTTGATACTTTTCCAAGTTTTTTTATTCCAAATGGGAGAGAATGAAAAAAATAAAAAAATAAATTAAATAAAATTTTTTTAATGTTATTATCAAAATAAAAACCATAACTGTGAATGAAACTATTAGAATTATTATTCTTTTTTAAATACAATGGTGCAAAACAATAATTTTTACCTAATGAGATACAATGATTCAATAAATTAGAAATAGTATTTTCATCAACAAAAATATCATCATCTAGTTGCATAACATATTTTTTGGTACTAGCTCTGAAAGCTAGAATTCTTTGAGTGACTTGACAATTTATTTTAGATTCAATGCAGACTATTTTTGGATTAGTAAATTTTTTATTATCAATTAATTTTAAGTCTGGAACACATATAATTATTTCATCTGGTGATTTATTTGACAAGAGCAATGTGTTTACAACATCATACAAAACTTCATGACCCAAAGATGGAATTATTACACTTAAATCACTGCTCATATCGTATAATTGTAATTTATTAAAAAAAATTATTTGAATATTTTATTTATAATGTAATCTAAAAATATTTTTAAATACAGCCTATTTTTATTTTTTAATAAACTTAATAAATTTTTAGGAACAAAATAAGTGCCATGTTCAAACCATTTGTTATCAAAATCTAAATTAATATGTTTGTAAGGATCTAAATCGAAAGAATAATAGTCTACATAAATTGACTTTCTAATTTGATTGGCCTCTTCTGATATTTTTGATACGCCGTGAAAACTATAAGGGGTATGTAAAAAAATAATTGCTGAATTTGGTATGTAGGGTAATTTTTTTTTATTTTTTTTCCTTTCGAATCTAATAAATCAGTTCCACCACCCCACTCCATTTTCCAACTATCAGTCAAATAAACAACAATATTCAGTACGTGTGGGAATCCAGTCTCAGGATCAGACGAGTGGTCAACATGTGGAGATAATAAGCCCCCTGCTTGCATTTCATGATAATTTGCCAATTTGGTATTTCCAACCTTAGTTCCAATAAGAGCGCCTATACCTGTAAGTTCTTTTAAATTATTAATCCACAATTGTGAATTTAATTCTTCAATAATTTTTTTTGTCAAAACTGGTAGATCTGTATTTTTACTAATCCATTTTTTATTCTCAAATTCAGTTGTAAATAAATTTTTTTCTTCTTTTTTAATATCGATTTGACTAGTGCTAAAATTTTTAAAAAAATCTTCTTTAAAAAAATTACGTAAATGAATATGGGGAAATGGCTTTTGTGATAAAAAAAAATCTTTTTTTCTTTTTAGATCATAATGATTGTCGCTAATTATATTCATAAAAATATTTATTTAGATTTTCTTTATAATTTCCTCAATTATATATATTGGCCTTTTTTTAACCTCTTCATAAGTGGCTCCTAAATATAGTCCTACGCATCCTAAAAAAAATAAATTTAAACCTGAAAAAAAAAACAAAAAAGTTATTATCGTATACCAGCCAGAAGGAGCTGAGATACCAAGTAAATAAAAAATCAAAATATATATAATAAATAAAAAACTTAAAAACATTATTAAAACTCCTATAAAAAAACAAAAGTAAAGGGGTTTCGCTCCAAAAGCAACTATGCTCTGCAATGCAAAAGTAACACTTTTAAAAAAATTATATTTTGAATACCCATTTTCTCTTTCTTTTGTCTCGTAGCTCAAATAAGCCTGTTTTAAACCAATAAAATTAATTATGCCTCTGATAAAAATATTTTTTTCTTTAATATTTTTTGAAATAATATTAGATACTTTTTTTGTAATTAATCTAAAATCAGCAGAGCCAGTTTTTAAATTTTGCGAGGTCACAATTTTAAAAAAACTATAAAATAATTTTGAAAAAAAACTTTTTAATAAACTAAATTTTTTATAAATTCGAATTGTATTAACTACATCATATCCTTTTTCATACTCTTTAATTAAATCTTGAATTAATGAAGGAGGATGTTGCAAGTCTCCATCCATCATTATAACAATATCATCATCCAATGAATGGTCGATACCTGCAATTAAAGACTGCTGATGACCAAATCTATTAGATAAACATATAACAATTGTTTTATTACATTTTTCAACTATTCTTGATAAAAGTAATTTTGTATTATCTGATGACTTATCTAGAACATATTTAATATTAATATTGTAATTTTTAATAAGATTAATATTTTTTATTAATGAATCATGGAATTGATTAATCGAATCACTTTCGTTTAACAATGGCACTACAATGGAAATAGTTTTCATATTAATGATATATATATATATAATTACTTAGAATTCTATTATAAAATTTTTTGTAATAATTATTACATTTTAAATAAAAAAAAAAACAAATGATTATTAAAAACTTTGCTTGCAAAAATATAATTACAAAAAATGAAGTTAAAAAATTTAAAAATTTAGTATTTAAATTAGCTTCAGTCAAAAGTTTAAATAATCTTAAAAAATTTTTAATCTCGATTGATAATGACACGTACCATCAATTTAGACTAAAAATAATTAACAGTTTTTTTTTCTTAAAATTAAATAAAGTTATTAAAAAAAGATTAGAAAAAAAATTTAATAAAAAATTATTTAATTTTCCAGTAAAAGGGGTTAGGATTGCACTTGCTGATAAAAAAACACATGCTCCTTGGCATCAAGACGAAGGAACTTGGTTTCATCATAAGAATTTAAGAAACAAAAATCCTTTCACAATATGGATTCCAATTATAGCAAGTAACGAAAATACGTTGGAGGTTTCAAAGTCTGCATTACCTCTAATAAATCACAAAAGAGATAAATATAAACAGGCTTATATTGATGCAAAAAATAAATGGTCAAAAGATACGATTATTATTAAACCTCATATTGGTGATGGATATATTTTTAGTAATTTTCAGCCCCATAGAAGTATTTGTAAAAAAAATACTCCTTCGCTTAGAATTTCTATTGACTTTAGGTTTTCAGAGAGTTTTGTTTAGGTTTTTTGCAATTAGCAACAACTCCATTGCCACCATACCAAACGCTAATATTTTCTGCTCCGAGTTGCTTCAATTGTTTAATAATAGAATTTTTCCATCCATAAAATTTATAAACATCACAAAGACCATCATGAGTATCTGACATTGACCATTCATAATGTTGTTTTTTTGTTTTTAAAGGGAACCATGGATAATAAAATCTAATCGGCGCAATTCTAAATAGAATAAATTGCATAATCTTTGAATCTCTAAACTTCCAATGAATTGGCCACCAAAAATTAACTACTTTTATTGCAAGCTTTGTTTGCAAATCCTTTGAAAATAATTTCCAAATCCATCTGTAAATAACTCCACCCCCACCTATTGGTGATGGCAATGATTTAAACCATTTAAATTTATACTGATCAAAAACCAGAGTTCCACCTGGCCTTACTTTTGAATACAATTCTTTTATTGATTTTTTTGGATTTGGAGTGTGTTGTATTACATGAAGACAAATTACATAATCATATATATTATTTTCAACTGGCATTTTTTCAATATCTGCCTGAAAAATTCGTAAATTTTTTTTTTTCCCATTCCACTTTAAATTTGCATCTACTGCAGTTGAATAGTCAAAACTATCTACGATAGCTCCAACATTAGTCAAAACTTCTGTAAACCTTCCACCTCCACAACCAGCTTCTAATACATATTTGTTTTTAAGTTTTGAAACATTTTTTTTTAACGTCATAGTTAGTTCATTTCTTGATAGAGGAATTTTTGTATAAGAATCATAATGAATTCTACCCCATTTTTTCCACTGAAAGCCAAATCTATTACAATACGCATCCTCTTCTACGAATCTAGGTATGCTATTAATTACTTCAATTCTTTCACCAGATTTTTCTGCATAATATTTATTATTTATCTTAAATAATTTATTTTTCGT
>Ga0129324_10001319_pt1 | contig 16191 bp, 16 predicted proteins | sample CPBDNA_7_FD_96879 | JGI IMG/M metagenome (GOLD analysis project Ga0129324, IMG submission 96879) | Freshwater to marine salinity gradient microbial communities from Chesapeake Bay, USA - CPBay_Spr_15_0.2_DNA | ecosystem: Environmental > Aquatic > Marine > Coastal | place: USA: Chesapeake Bay... | reverse complement strand
ACGCGATGGCCGCCTCATTCAAGCTAACCCATGGGGACCTTGGGCTCCGGTCGCTACGCTCCCTATGCCCAACGCCCCCATGGGCGCTTCGTACACCACGTGGAGGGACACAAGCGCCTTTTCGGCTGTTTGCCGGATTATATAGTCTCGCGGTACCTTTAGAGGCTGTGACCCGTGCAAATCCGGGGAACTTCCTTTCGATAAGGAATGCCTTGTAGTTAACTTTTGGAATCCGGACCATGCGCCCTAGCAAACCAGATTCCCAGCCCCGTGGCATCAGATAAAACCAAGCGCATCAAAAATACTGGTCTCAAAAGAGCTTGTGATTTGCGCTTTGTGGGGGACTAATTGGGGGATTAGGCTCAATATTCGAATTCTATCTAATTGAATATATTATCTTTTTTTATTATAAATGGCGGAGGGGAAGGGATTCGAACCCTCGATACAGTTTCCCGTATACTGGTTTAGCAAACCAGCGCCTTCAGCCACTCGGCCACCCCTCCGCAGGGATTGGGGGCAACGGGTGCCCTCCTAAGACGGCGGGAATGTACGGGCTGGACGTGCCAGCGTCAACCGCGCGGAGTGTACGACCGGGGCTTTTATCACTTAACTTATGATACCGGATGCCTTGCCGAAGCGGCGCCGCCCGGACATCATACCCGCCCGCACATCCAGACTTACGCTTTTCGCCGTGTAAGGAGCTCATCCCCTGCCCCCAATGTCGCCATCGGCCTCGCCATCCGGTCCTGAAAACCCGATCAGCCGGCTCAGCACCACGGCTGTTGTGTTGTTGATGACGCTGGGAACGCTTGGGCAGTTGGCTCTGAACATCGTGCTACCGTCCTTGCCCGCGATCGGAGCCGAATTGCAGACTGCGCCGGGTGCCGAACGGCTGGTGCTGTCAGTTTTTCTGATCGGCTTTGCCGGCGGACAACTGCTGGTCGGGCCGCTGTCGGATCGATTCGGGCGGCGGGTGATCTTGCTACCCGGCCTGGCGCTGTATGCATTGCTGGGCGGGGCGGCGGCGATGACAGCGTCGCTGGAATGGTTGCTGGCGGCCCGCTTGATCCAGGGCCTGGGCGCTGCTGCCGGATTCGTCATCGCCCGCGCCGTGGCACGGGATGTGTTCGAAGGCCCCGCGTTGATCCGCATCTTCGGGTTGCTGACCCTGACCATGGGAATCGTACCGGGCGCAGCTCCGGTGCTAGGCGGACTGATCCAAGACAGCGTCGGGTGGGAGGTCAATATGCTGGTCACGGCCGCAGCCGGTACCCTGATCTTTGCGCTATGCTTTTTTATTCTGCCGGAAACCGGCACGCGATCTGACGTCGAATTCGCACCATCGGGCGTCGTGATCAGCTACATCTCGATTTTAAAAGACCCGACGTTCATGCGATTTTCCGGGACCAACGCCCTGGCGTTAGGATCGCTCTATGCGTTTCACGCCGGTGGGCCGGAGTTGATGATCGCCCAACAAGGCATCAGCGCGTCAGCGTATGGGATCGTCGCCTTGCTGCATTCCAGCGCCTATATGGGGGGTGCCGCGATGATTACACGGTTGGGCCCACGGATCAAAAATACCCAACGCGCCATGGCCTGGGCCGTCAGCGGCATGTTGGCATCCGCCATTGCGATGCTGGCGTTGGGACTCAGCGGCAATGCGCAAGTGGTGCCGATCACCGCCCTAATGGTGGTATTCGGTTTCGGCTTGGGCGCCACACTGCCACTCGGCGTCGCCGGTGCACTAAGCCCGTTCAAAGCCCGCGCCGGCGCGGCCACGGCGATGCTGGGTGCGATGCAGATGTCCGCAGGCGCTGCCGCCAGTGCGGTCGTCGCATTCTTTGATTCGACACCTGAAATCGCCTTTCCTATGGTCATGATCGCGATGACCGGCTTGGCGGTGTTTAATGCCAGAAGACCATAAATGGACCTTAAGCGTGGAGACGGAATATGCCCGATGACACTGCCCCTTCCCTCAAAGACCTGGTGCAAACCCGATTCAATGAGGCGCCGGACGTGCCGTTGCCGGATGCCCCCCCCAATGCGGTCCACGCGCAACTGCTGAGCCATCGGGTGCGCCGTCGCTATAAAGAAACACCGGTGGCGCCTGAACTTTTGAACCTGCTTTTGGCGTGCGCGTTGTCGGCGCCGGCAAAATCCGACTTGCAGCAAGTGGCGATCATCAACTTTTCGGACCCCGATAAACGCGCCGCGGTCACGGATTTGATCCCCGATATGCCGTGGATCAAACAAGCGCCGGTGTTTTTACTGTTTTGCGGCGATGGTCGACGGATCCGTCGGATCGCCAACCTGCGCGGCACCACCTTTGCGCACGAGCCGTTGGATGCATTTATGAACGCGGCGTGCGATGCCGCCATCGTGATGCAGAACTTCATTGTTGCTGCCGAAGCCGCCGGGCTCGGCTGCTGCCCGATCAGTGCTGTTCGTGAAGCCACCGATGAGATTGTCGCCTTGGCACAATTGCCAGACGGCGTGTTCCCGTTTGCCGGTCTTTGCGTCGGCTACCCTGCCGACGAGCCGTGGGTCAGCGTGCGGCTGCCGATGCGCGTCACCGTGCACACAGACCATTACGACGATAGCGATTTGGAAAACGAGCTTGCATCCTACGACGCCAGACGGGACGCGGTGAACCCGCATTCAAAACAGCGTGACCCGGCGCGATTCGGTGAAGTCAATGATTACGGCTGGTCCCACGACAAAGCCCGCCAGACCGCGAACGCCGACCGTCTGTCTTTTGCCGCCTACATCAAGCGCAGCGGTTTCGATATCGGCTAGGCCTCTCTCGCCCCGAAGGCGCGACCCCGACCAACAACAGACACGCCATAGCGCCATCGTGCTGCCACGTTTGGCTGCATATACTTATTATCCACATTTTATGAAAATTAACGCGCTATGCGTGTCCACGTTTGTCATGCCTTGATGGCATTGTGCGATGAAACAGAGCCCACGGAGGTCACACAATGGGAAACTATGAACACATGCCTGTCGCAAACAAGCTGCCCAGCGGCGGACGCTCGGTGCTCAGCGACGCCGTTGGACCGGACGCGCCAAATACGCCGGCGGACCTGACATTGATTGCACGTACGCTCGAAAATGCCGGGCTGCTGGATGCCTCGGCGCCATCAAGCGATGTGCGCCATCAGGTCTTCAAGGCAATCCATCATGTGGCACGCACACTGAGCGATGGTCGACTGCTCGACGCACCGGGGCCGTTGACACCGGGCAGCACGACGGAACGCGTTTTTCGTCGTGCGGTGGCCAGCGGGCGGTTTCCGATATCACATCGCGCCGCACATCGGTCCACCATCAAGCCCGGCATCCACGCCTTGGTGTCAGACGGGGAAAAACGTGCACGCAAGAAAATGGCCGCCATTAAATCGCAAACCGATGTCACTGATATTCGCTATCGCCGCGCGGTCCTACCGAGCATAACAAAGCAAGCTTTTCTAACAAACCGCCGACTGGTGCAGGCACTCATGCACGGCGGCGCTATGCCCGGTCTCGAAATCGTTCTCGGGCAATCGCTTACCCAAGACGGCAAGCAAGGCTTCGTCAATGTCAGAGACTTTTTCCAGGTGCTGGATGCGCAAGCACCGCATCTTTCGTCTCATCTTCAACAATGCGTGACAGCACAACTAACCAGCGTGGTCGGTCGGCGGTTTCGAAAACTTCGCCAAGGGGAACCCCCGGTCGAGGCGGATTTTCCTCAACATCGTCCAAAAATGGACACGTAGCACCGCTGCGGTCAGTTAACGCTGTGTTCGCGGATTGCTGCTGTGCGCACGGATTTCCGGACTTTCTCGAACGCGCGGACTTCGATTTGGCGGACCCGTTCACGGCTGATCCCGTACACATCGCTGAGGTCTTGCAGCGTCATCGGATCATCTTTCAACCGTCGTTCGGTCAAGATATGACGCTCGCGATCCGTCAGGCACTTCATCGCGCCCTTCAACATGGCATTGCGACTATCGAATTCCTGCGCATTACCGATGGTGATTTCATGACTTTCACCGTGGTCAACCAACCAATCGATCCATTCACCCTCGCCCTCTTCACGCAAAGGCGCATTGAGCGAATGGTCTGGGCCAGCCAAACGGCGGTTCATGTTGATAACTTCTTCGTGCGAAACCTTCAAACGATCGGCGACAATTTTGGTCTGCTCGGGCGTCAGATCGCCGTCGTCGATGGCTTCGATTTCACCCTTGATACGACGCAAATTGAAAAACAGTTTCTTCTGCGCCGCCGTCGTGCCCATTTTCACGAGCGACCATGAATGCAGAATGTATTCTTGGATCGCGGCGCGTATCCACCACATGGCATACGTCGCAAGACGGAACCCACGTTCCGGATCGAAACGTTTCACGGCCTGCATCATGCCGATGTTGCCTTCGGAAATCAGTTCGCCCACCGGCAAACCATAGCCGCGATACCCCATGGCGATTTTTGCGACCAAGCGTAGATGGCTGTTGACCATCTGGTGCGCGGCATCCAACTCTTCGTCGTCGCGCCATCGCCGTGCCAAATCCATTTCTTCTTCATGGGTCAGCATCGGGTAGCGGCGGATCACCTGCAAATACCGCGAAAGGTTGTCTTCAGGGGTCGGATTGAAATCGTTTGCCAACGTGGCCATGAGTGCTCACCTCTAATCAGTGTTGCGACGCTTAGGTGCGCGGGTATGTCGAAAAAGCACCAACGTTTTCATGTGCCGCTCATTATATCCGACAAAAACGCTCAGGTATAATATTTTTTATAACTCTTCTAAACTATCAATTAGTCCATTGATTTCTTTTGATAGTTTTATCGATATCCTGATATGCTTACCTGTCGCTGGGTGTTTAAACCCCAGAAGATACGCTTGCAGCGCTTGATAAGGATACGTTTGCAACGCGCTTTGGATCACTGGATCGCGATTTCGTTTTGCACTGGCGCGACCCTGATATGTGACATCGCCCACCAACGGATGTCCTAAGCTGGTTAAGTGTACACGTATCTGATGGGTCCGGCCCGTGAACAAGTGGCAATCCACAAGTGACGCGACGGAACCAATTTTACGGATCACTTTATAATCGGTGATTGCCTCTTTCCCGCCACCATCGACCACAGCCATGCGTTTTCGATTTCGAGGATCCCGTCCAATACGATTTTCGATCCGGCCTTTGGTCGGCTGCGGCAGCCCCCAGACGACAGCTTGATACGCACGCTCGATACTGTGCACCTGAAACTGGTCGACCAATCCCCGGTGTGCGATGTCGGATTTCGCACACACCATGACGCCGGCGGTATCTTTGTCCAACCGATGCACGATGCCCGGCCGGGTCACGCCGCCGATCCCGGATAAGGAACCCCGGCAATGGTGCAGCAACGCATTCACCAACGTGCCCGTGTAGTGGCCCGGGGCCGGATGCACGACCAACCCCGGCGGCTTATTGATCACGATCAGATCCGAATCTTCGTGCAAAACCTCGAGCGGAATATCTTCGGCCTGCGGCCTTGCCGGCGTCGGTGCCGGGATATGCAGCACAAAGGTTTCCCCGTCCCGCACTTTGCGCGACGCATCCGAGACCACATCTCCACCCGGCCCTTGCAACTTGCCGTCTTGAATAAGCGCTTGTACGCGGCTGCGGGACAGGCCGTCCGCAGCCTCTGCCAACCAGCGGTCCAGGCGGTTGCCGGCGTCGTCAGCATTAACCTGTAAAGTCAGTGTTTGCGCAGATGTCATGGTCCGGGCGAGCCCAAAATAAAATCTCCTGATCGTCGACAGCTTGACAAGCATACCCGTCCCGTCGATGAAGACCAGACATAGCACGGAGGATCGTACACATGCGGGCGTTAAAAGCCATTGTGATCGGCATGGGCGCGCTGATCGTTCTCGCCGTCGTGATGTTGGCGTTCGGACTATATAAAAAGTCCGTCGACCCGACATGGCGCTTATTCGGCACCACCACGGCCCCGGCCCCGATGATTGCCCCGGCCGATCCTGAGCCCGGCAGTTTCGAGACGTTGTCTCTCGGCCTCAAAGCCGGATGCCGCATCACCGATGTCAGCGCCGATGGCAGGCGTGCCTATTTAAGCATCGGCCCGGACGCCTTTTGTGCCGAAGTGATTGTGATCGATGTCGAAAACGGTCGCGTGCTTGGCCGCATTCAGCCGAACTAAGCCGCCATGCAGGTTGCGCTTGCAAACCGCTTGATAGAAATCATCTGCGACCATGCGGCCAGCACCTATCCGCATGAATGCTGTGGGCTGCTGGCCGGGCGCGTGGACGCCGATACGGCGACCATCACCGCCGTGCACCCGAGCGACAACATCACCCAGGGCGATCCAACCCGCGGTTTCGAAGTCGATCCGAAACTGCGCTTTGACGTGATGCGAGCGTTAGAAGCACAAGCCGACGGCACCGAGATCATCGGCCATTACCATTCCCACCCAGACCACCCGGCAGAGCCGTCAAAAACCGACCTCGCCATGGTCTACGAGCCGGCGTTCATCTGGCTTATATGTGCGTCTACATCCGCCGGCGCCCAAGACCTCGGCGCATTCCGCGCCAACGCCGACGTCAGCGGCTTTGATCAGTTGCAGATCATCACGGCTGAATAGCGATCAACATCCTGCCGTGCAGTTGCCGAATTCATCGAACGTCATGGTGCGCCCGCTCAGCGGCAAATGGACCGGAACTTCGACAGCATCAATAAAGGCTGCGGTTTTCGTGCCGGCGATGACCATGCCGTCTTTGGTCGCGACCTCGTTGGCGTGGGACGCGATGACGGAATGTGGCTTAATCAGGCCATTTACAACAAACGCCGCCTCGGTCGGGCCGGTGGTAAAGGTGTTGCCGATATTCATCACCACAAGCTTCGCTTTGTACTGACGCCCGACCACGGTCTGCTGCTCGGCAGTCACGCCAGTATCACCCGACAAATAAACAACCAAGCCATTCGAGAACGTCAGCACGTAACCGGTCGGTGGTCCTGCATAGGCGGTCAAACCTGCCGCATTCAACATTTCACCGAGTTGACCTTCAATGAATGAACCGCTGATGCCGTTTGAATGCACAGCGGGCACGGTGGTCAGCGTCACGCCACCAACTTTCGTGGACGCACCGAACCGCACCAACCTGGATTTCTTGGGGTCCCCACCGAGCGCTTTCAGCTTGCCCGCAAAAAATCGCGGCATTTCACTCCCCGTGACAATCACGGCACCTGTGGCCAGCGCTAAATTGACGGTGCTGGTGTTGGGCGTAACTTTGACGGATACATCAGGATCACCGCAGGTGCCGGCATTTGGCGCAGGCAGATGACGATCGCCGACATGATCACCATGCATGTGGCTGACCAACAGCACATCAATTTTGCCGAGCCTCGGATCATTAGGGCCCGCCACGGTGCGTCCGGCGTCATAGAGAATACGCGTACCGTCCGGATCTTCAAAAATCATCGCGCGATCAAAGCGGCAAAACTCGCCGTCGTGGCTGCCAAGCGGCGTCACTTGAACGCCTGCGGCCTCCGCACGCTCAGTCGCCAGCAAGTCCACCGACATCACGCAGATCACCCAAAAAATTACACTTAAAGCCGAAGCCGTACGCTGAATAGCCATTGAATATCTCCTCCGTGTTCGATTTTTGTGGCTCTATTTTGCGATTTTCCACAGAAAAATCATAGTGTGAATTGCCCTGCCGGTGCCTTGCGGGCACTATCACAAAGTCAATTTCATTCACTCTTGCGGGGACCCCAATGCCTGAAACGATGGACCGCCCATTTTGGTGGGACGCGGCCGAGCCGCAACCCGCCGAATACGAAAGCCTGCCCAAAACGATCGACGTCGCCATCATCGGCGGCGGCTACACCGGCATGGGCGCCGCATTGCCGTTGGCCCGAGCCGGCCGCCAAGTTGCGGTCATTGAGCGTGATCGTCCGGGCGATGGCGCGTCGAGCCGCAATGGCGGCATCACGAGCGGCAATCTGCGTTTATCGTTTGCACAACTTGTCTCGAAATTCGGCATGGACAAAGCCAAGGCATTTTATGCCGAAGGCGTGACCGCACGAGCAGACCTGTATGCCTTCATCAAGGCGGAAAAGTTGGATTGCGATTACCAAGATGTCGGCCGCTTCAGCGGCGCAATGACGCCCGGCGACTTTGACGGACTCAGGCGCAGCGCCGATTTGCTGCACCGTCATGTCGGTATTGAAACCGAGGTGATCCAGCGCGCTGATCAATTCGCGGAGATCGGCTCGGAGCTGTATCACGGCGGCACCCGGCGTCCGGATATCGGCGGTCTGCATCCAGGCAAATTGCACCGTGAATTGCGCCGCGTTGCCGAGGCCGCCGGCGCAAAGCTTTATGGCGGCACGGCAGTGATCGATATTCAGCGCGTCGGCGCCGAGTTTGATGTGAAGACATCCCGGGGCACGATCCGCGCAAAGCACGTCATTGTCGCCACCAATGGCTATTCCGACAAAGGCGTGCCGTGGCTGCGAAAGCGTGTCGTGCCGGTGATTTCCGAGATGATCGCAACCCAGCCGCTGAGCCCGAACCTGATGCAGACCTTGATGCCGAAGCGCCAAATGCACAGCGAAACGGCGGCGCTTGGCCATTACTATCGCCCGTCACCCGACGGCACGCGGCTTTTATTAGGCGGCCGGCGCTATCACAACGATCCCGGCGCGGCGCGCGAGCGTCTTCGCGCGGCGCTTGTCTCAATTTTCCCGGAGGTCGCCGATACCGAACTTAGCCATCATTGGTTTGGTTTTGTCGCGTTTCCAATGGATCAACTGCCGAAGCTCGACATCCATGACGGGATTATTTACGCAGCCGGTTTTTGTGGTTCGGGTGTGGTCTGGGCGCGCTGGATGGGCGCGAAGGCGGCATCATTGGTATTGGGCTTGGAAGACAAAACCGTGTTCGCCGAAGATCGGTTCCCAACCATCCCGCTTTACAACGGCACGCCTTGGTTCTTGCCTTTAATGATGAATTTCTATCGCTTGAAAGATAATCTCTCCGGCAAAGGTCGAAAGTGACCCAGACGGCATTTCAATCGTTGCTATCTTCAACACCTTGAATAACCGGCGCGAATGCCGGCATCACAACCTTGGCTGTGGTGCCTGAGCCGACCGCGGTGTCGAACGTCAACTCACCCTGGAGCAGCTGCACTAATGAGTTGACCAAGGATAGACCGATGCCCAAACCACCGGTCTGCGTTGCGAATGCGTCGTCATTACGCTCGAACGGTCGCAGAAATCGCGGCAGATCTGCGGCACTCATACCTTCACCCGAGTCTGCAACACTAAACATGCATGTGTCATCGCCACCGGCGTTCAGGTGGACCCGCACATGGCCGCCTTTCGGCGAGTATTTAATGGCATTCGATAGAGGTTGGTCATGATCGTCGTAATCGCACGGCGATCAGATATCATTTGCATCGGCGTATCCGGTGTTTCGACGGTCAGTTTTAAAGACTTTTCGGCCGCTTTATTTGACAGCGCTTCCAAAACTTCTTGCAGAACGTCATCGGCCGTAAATGCAACCGACTGAATTTGCGACACACCTGATTCGATACGCGCCACATCCAAAATATCGGCAATCATATCCAAAAGGCGCTGTGCACTGTTGTTGATATCTGCAGAATACTCCGTGTACTTATCCCACGCGGCGCCATCGTTACCGAACGCCTTAGTATTGATTAACTGCGAAAAACCTATGATCGCCGTCAACGGTGTCCGGAGTTCGTGCGACATGTTGGCTAGAAATTGGGTTTTCGCCCAATTCGCTTGATCGGCAAGCATCAACAAATGTTCCCCATCCAAGCGCTTACGCTCTTCGTGGTGCCATTTTTCGATGGCGTTTGTGATGGTCCTGGCAAGCCCATTAGGGGTCACCGAATCTTTAACCAGATAGTCAGATGCGCCGGCCTTAATCGCACGCGCCGCGATGTGTTCGTCACCCTGACCAGACAGAATCACCACCGGTCGTGGCGGCGCCTTGGAATCACCACACGCTTCAATCAGCGCATCAATGCCGTCGCGGTCTGGGAGACGATTATCGAGTAAGATACAGTCGAAATTTACCATCGGCATATCGAGGAATTCGCGTGCACATGCGATTTCAACGATATCCGCATCCAAATCACTCGACCGCATCAAGCGGCTGATGAGTGCGCGATCTGCTGGATTGTCGTCGACAACGAGTACACGGAGCTTCATCTAGCGCCTTAGCCAAATCATCAAAGTACTGTGCACGCCTATACGAACGCTATCAAACGACACAACACCGCCGTGCCGCAGCAGACGCGCGGCAAATTTCATCATTGAATATAAATATAAACGCAGATGGCTATTGTTTGCCAGCCATTCATATACGCGGCGAACGGCTGCTCAAATACCGACGAACGGCTGTGCCAAGCGACCAATGACATCAAAGAACTTAAGCGGGCCATCCGTGACAGTCAGACAAATGCAGTCTTCCCCCTCGTCGGCGACCGGCTGGTGCACAACATCAGCATTCGCCCATTCGATATCACCGCGCCCGAACGAACGCCCGGCATCGTGAAAACCACCCGCCAACACCATGGTCATTTCCGCACCCGCATGCCCGTGCTCAGGCACACTGCGACCGCCGGCAATCTTTAAAAGACGCACCGAAGGGCCGCCAGATTTATCATCAAGACGGATTTGCTGGAGACCCGGGCCCAGTCGACGCCAGCGCAACACATCAACGTCGCCGCCGACCCGGCTACGCAGTGGCTCGGGCAACACAGGCGTCGCACCGCGCTTCGTCGCAGCCACAGGCTTAATACTTCCCTCAAGTGCAAATTCTTCGAGGCGCGCCATCACACTATCCAGCGCCGCGCTCCCCATCGTTGCCGGAGCGACGGTTTCAATCAACGCACCACCGATTTCATCACCGATCTCTGCTGCGCGCCGACATTTTGGGCAAAGCGCCAAATGCGTCGCAACCAGAAGCGATGAGGCATTGTCCAATTCCCCAGCGGCGTAAGCCAGCAAGGTCTCTTCGAGGACATGATATTTGATCGTCATAGTACGTCTTCTCCAAGTTCCTTACGGATCCGCCCAAACGCCAAACGCAACCGCGACTTGACGGTACCTAGGGGCAAATCCAATTCTTCGGCGATCACGCTGTGTGACTTGTCTTCAAAAAACGAGAGCCGGATCACCTCGGCCTGTTCTTCGTTTAACGATTTCATCGCCGCCCTGATCAGCTTCGCTCGCTGAACTCGATCCATCTGTTCATCGGCAGGCTCTTCAGCATCAGGCACCAAAGCCGGATCATTTGGATCAAGCTCGGGTCTGTTGTTCTTACGAAACACATCGATCCTTAGATTACGTGCAATCGTGAAAATCCATGTCGACGGTGAAGCTTTCGCGCGATCAAACTGCGCCGCCTTGCGCCACACCATCAGCAACGTTTCCTGCGCTAGTTCGTCAGCCAGCGCGCCGTCGCTACCGAGTTTCAGCATGTATGCCTTCACCCTGGGCGCATAATGTCGGAACAAAGCTTCGAACGCGTCACGGTCTTGATGCACGGCAATTTGCGTCATTAAGTGCGTAGCGTCTTCGGCAGTTTCGGCGCTGAGCGTGCGTTGCGTCACAGTTGCCCCCCCTGTGGCAAAAATCGCAGGGCTGTTTGAAGCGGAATGAAGACTGTCAGGTGAGTGCAAACCATACATCATACTATGGAGTACGCCCCCATCCCCGCAATGGATCATTCCGAATCATGAATAATTATCGGCTACGTGACAGGCAATACATCAAAAGATGATCCGAAGGCTTGGCTTGATCGTATAGAATGAGTATCAAATTTTGTATACGCGTCCGATTTTAGAAGATCCAACCGTCACCAAAGGAGCACGCCCATGCGGGACGCCGCCCGCCAACGTTTTGCTGTTATCGGATCAGGTATATCCGGGCTATCGGCAGCATGGTTGCTGTCGAAGCGCTATGACGTGGTGTTATATGAACGTGAGCCTCGGTTGGGTGGACATTCAAATACGGTTATGGCCGATACCAGCGACGGGCCGACCCCCGTGGACACAGGTTTTATCGTCTTCAACGACTGGACATATCCGAACCTCATCGCGCTGTTTGAACATTTGGGCGTGGCGACGCATGCATCCGACATGGGATTTGCAGTTTCTGCAGATAACGGCGGGTTTGAGTATTCCGGCGGCACCCTCGGCGGGCTGTTCGGACAGCCGGGGAATATTGTTCGCCCCCGATTTTGGCGGATGATACGCGACCTGCACCGGTTTTATTCGACCATGCCGGAAAAACTGCGCATGGGTGAACTCGAAGACATCTCGTTGGGCGCAGTGCTAGACCGCGACGGCTACGCACCATCGTTCCAGACCGACCACCTGTTACCAATGGCGGCTGCGATCTGGTCGGGCACGGTCGACGGCATGCGCGAATATCCAGCCGCGGCCTTCGTGCGATTTTTCGTTAATCACGGGTTATTCAAATACACCGGCAGGCCGCAGTGGCGTTCGGTGATCGGCGGCAGCAAAAGTTATGTGTCAAAGATTTCCGAAGGACTTGATGTGCGCACCAGCGCCGCCGTTCGCGCCATCCACCGCGCACCGGACGGTGTCACCGTCACCGATCAAAACGGCTTTGATGATCGCTTCGACGGCGTCATCATGGCTGCCCACGCAGACCAGACCCTGAGTATGATGGTCGACGCCGACAATATGGAACGCACGATCTTAAAACCGTTTTCGTACCAGAAAAACTTGGCGGTACTGCATACCGACCCTAAGCTGATGCCAATCCGCCGCCGCGTGTGGTCGAGCTGGAATTACCTGGCCCGTCCACGCATGCATGCGAAGGGCCCGGCAAGCAGCGATGATACGGGGTTATGTGTGACGTACTGGATGAACAGCCTGCAGGACTTATCGACGCGCGATGATTTGTTCGTAACGTTGAACCCGATCACGCCGCCGGACCAAGCGCACATCCTCGGCACCTATCAGTACGACCACCCACTGTTCGACAATACGACAGATGCCGCCCAGCGCGAGTTATGGCGCCTGCAAGGGCACCGGCGGACATGGTACTGCGGCAGCTATTTCGGCGCCGGATTTCATGAAGACGGCCTGCAATCGGGTCTCGCCGCCGCCGAAGCCGCAGCCGACGTGCGCCGCCCCTGGGACGTGGAAAACGAATCCGGTCGCATTCACCTTGGCCCCGCCCAGGACGAAGCCGCATGACCCCGCCGAATGCACACATATCGCCAGCGCTTTACAGCGGGTCCGTTGTGCACCGCCGAGTGCAACCGAAATCACATCTGCTTAATTATCGCGTGTTTAATTTGTTATTGGATCTGGATCGGCTCGAAGACATCGGGCCGTTGCATATCAACCGCCCCGGTCTGTTGACGTTTTACGAACGCGATCACGGCGACGGCAAGGGCGATCTTAAATTATGGGTGCGCACACGGCTCCGTGACGCCGGTATCGCGCCGGATGATCTCAGCCTACATGTGCTTTGTTATCCGCGGATTCTGGGATACGCCTTCAACCCAATCACGGTGTATTTCGCGACCCATGCAGACGGCGAAACCGCGGCGATTTTGTATCAAGTCAACAACACCATGAGTGAACGGCATACCTATGTGATTCCGGTCAGCGTCGGCGATACGCCGCCGTTCCGACAAAGCTGCGACAAGGCGATGTACGTGTCACCGTTCACCCCTATGCAAAGCCGTTACAGCTTCAGCATTGTGCCGCCCGGTGACGATGTCTGCATCAGCATCCGCCAGGATGGCGACGAGGGTCATATCCTGAACGCAAGCTTCACCGGAAACCGCCAAGCACTGACGCCGGCAAACTTGTGGGCATCGTTGGCAAAGCATCCATTGATGACCCTAAAAGTCATCGCCGGCATCCATTACGAGGCGTTTCATCTTTGGCGCAAAGGCGTGCCAATTTTTCGTTTCGAGCCACAATCCCGTGGCGAGATCAGCATCATCTTGCCGCCGACTTCAAAAAAGCAGACGGAACCAGCATGAGCACCGACTCCAAGACCTTGGCCGCCACACCTAAAGGAAAATCCACGCGCCATGGCGGCCCGCTCGCCGCGCTTGCCGCTCGCTGGGCATTCAAGGTCGCAGGTGGCCTTGAAGCTGGCACTTTGTCCGTGACCCTGCCGAATGGCGACTCACGCACCTTTGACGGCCACCTAGATGGTCCCGTCGCCTCGGTCACAATATATCAATGGCGTGGCCTTTGGCGGATGATGTTGGGTGGCGACGTCGGCTTTGCGGAAGGCTATATCGCCGAAGAATGGCACACCGACGACCTGACCGCCTTGCTGGAACTCGCCGCGATCAACAACGAAAGCCTGGAATCAAAAGTCGAAGGCACGTTTTTGGTTCGCGCCATAGACCGGGTTCGTCACCTGATGCGGCCCAACACCAAAAAAGGCTCGAAGCGCAATATCAGTGAACATTATGACCTTGGGAACGGCTTTTACCGGGAATGGCTGGACCCGACGATGACCTATTCGTCGGCGCTGTACGATTGCCCGAACGATCCACTGGAAGTCGCGCAACTGCGCAAATATAAACGCATCGCCGAGCAGTTGAACCCGGGACCGGACAGCCATCTTCTGGAAATCGGCTGTGGCTGGGGTGGCTTTGCGACCTATGCGGCGCGCGAATACGGCTGCAAGGTCACCGGCATCACGCTGTCGCAAGAGCAGCACGACTTTGCCCGCGAACGTGCGTTTAATGAAGGGCTGGCCGATAAAATAGATATCCGTCTGCAAGACTATCGTGATGTGCAGGGCACCTATGACGGCATTGCGTCGATCGAAATGTTCGAAGCGGTTGGGGAGCGGAATTGGCCGCGGTTTTTCTCGACCGTCGCCGAACGCTTAAAACCGGAAGCGCACGCCGCATTGCAGGTCATCACCATTGAAGAGTCGCGCTATCACGGCTACCGCAAAAGCGCCGATTTCATTCAACGCTATGTGTTCCCAGGCGGCATGTTGCCGTCGCCGAGTGTTTTTCGCAGCCACGCCGAAGGCTCAGGCTTGGCCGTACACGACACCCATTTTTTCGGGCTCAGCTATGCCAAAACGTTGGCCGAGTGGCAGGACCGTTTCACCGAAGCCTGGCCGCTGATCGAACGACACGGTTTTGATCAAACCTTCCGCCGCATTTGGGATTATTATTTGGCATATAGCCGCGCCGGTTTTCAAACCGGCGGCATCGACGTCGGGCATTTCTTGCTGAAGCGGGCTTAGTCCAGCAACTTGCCGGTCAGCTTGAAATACAGCCAGTCCGGCAACAGTCTCAGCATCTTTAAGATTAACACGAAGCGGGTCGGGAATGCGATTTCAAAGGTGTCGCGGGCGAGGCCTTTGGCAATCGCATCAACGGCGTCGTCGACCTCCATCAAGAACGGCATTTCGAATGAATTTTTATCGGTCAGCGGGGTTTTCACAAAGCCCGGATTGATCACGGCCAGCGAAATGCCAACACGGCGTAGTTCCGGGTACAACGCCTCGCACATGCCGATCACGCCGGCCTTTGAGCCGCAATACGCTGCGGCTTTCGGCAATCCTTTATAGCCCGCCACTGACGCTGTCACCGCAATTTTGCCGAACCCCTGCGCGCGCAGCGCCTGCATCGCGGGCGCCAAGCAATTAACCGTGCCGCCAACGTTCACATCAAAAATTTTATGCACAACCTTGAGGTCAAAATCGTCGATCGGCGTTTCCGTGTGGGTGCCCGCGTTCAGCACGACAAGGCCAATAGGCTCGGCTTCAGCCACAATATCGTCGACCGCCTTTTTGCAGGCCGCCTCGTCGGTGGTGTCGAGTGGCAACGGGCAGACCTTGCCGATCATGGTCTCGGTCTCGGCAGCAAGGCTGGTCAGGTCATCTTCGGTGCGCGCAGAGGCAAACACGGTCCAGCCCTCGCTGACCAGACGTTTCACCAAAGCGCGGCCAATCCCCTTGCCGGCACCTGTCACCCAAGCACGGCGCGGTAAATCTTCCCAGCGCCGGGGCGTAATATCTGTTGTATCAGAGGGCATCTAAAAACCTCGTGGCATTAGATTGCATGGCATCAACGCGGTCTTGCGTCATGCGGTCCAGTGAACTGTATATCGTGCGTGTTGTGCGAAGACATCAGTGTTTTGGGGATGCCGTTCTT
>Ga0129324_10001316_pt1 | contig 16209 bp, 22 predicted proteins | sample CPBDNA_7_FD_96879 | JGI IMG/M metagenome (GOLD analysis project Ga0129324, IMG submission 96879) | Freshwater to marine salinity gradient microbial communities from Chesapeake Bay, USA - CPBay_Spr_15_0.2_DNA | ecosystem: Environmental > Aquatic > Marine > Coastal | place: USA: Chesapeake Bay... | reverse complement strand
ATTCATGGATCACTGAGGATGATGTCACCGATAGATTTTTCAAAAAAGTTTAATGAGGGAGAGGTAACTATCGAAAATGTTGTAGCCTAACTAAGTTGTCCGGAATAAAGGGGTTGACCCGTTATTAATAAAACTAATAGATATATTACTTTCTTATTCAAAGGCATGCCCTAAATTCCTTATGCCAGGAGTCTGGATGCTTCTTAATCGTTTTATCAATTACACCTTGTATGTGAAAACGTAAGCTCTCAGCGTCTGACTTCGTAACACTTTTACCTTTCTTTAATGCTATTTTTACACCTTGAATAATAGGTTTTAGTAGTTTTGTTGGTTTTTTTATAGAGCTAAGATGATTCGTTGCCCGCTGAAGACCGTTAGGGCACCTTCCGTCTGAATACTCTTCCATATATCCAATAGATTGATGCAAGTGATAAATATTTTTTTCATTTATATCAGCAGCGAAGATATGGAATGAGATCAAAACTAATAGTAAATATTTCATATCGCGCCTCTTATAAATACTATTTCCTCATCTAGAGGAAACTCATAATCATGACTAGCACGATATCCTCTAAGCCATAACTTACCTTCATTATTTCTCAAATAGAAACCATTTGGGTACTCTTCATCATCCTTAGTTTTCTTAGAAGCAATATGTAAATAAGGCCCTTCTTTTTGGTCTAAATATTCAAGCCTTAAAAAGGCACCTAAAGATAAAGGACATTCTCTTAAGCCCATTGAACTAGCTACACTAACAATATTTTTATAATAAGGCGGCTTAGAAAAACCCAAATCACAGCAAGTAACCTTAACCAAGCTTAAGCTATTAATTTCTTTACCAATAATAAATTTAGGATCATCAAAAAGAATTTCAGCATAGTTATTGAAGTTTATGTCATGGCTCGCCAGCTTTGCTAGCAGCTCATCTCTAGTCAAACCACCTACATTTAATTTTTTAAACTCATTTAAAGACAATTAAATAACCTCCCCTCATAAAAAGAAAAGTTCTGTTCATCAGTAACAAGTATACTACCACTATCAAGCGCAGCTATGTCTTCAATCATGTTGGCTGGTGAATTATAATCCGCGAGGTGCTTAATGGCTTTATCTTCAATATTAATTTTATATATTCTTATAATATCAGATTCGTAATCTAGTCCCGTTATCCAATACTTGAGGACACTTTTAAACTTATTAATTGATTCTATTAGATAAAGCCCATGTTCATTTTTTAAGAACGCTAAACCTTGAGAATAATTACTAGTAAGAATTTTCCCTTTAAATTTAATCTCATTACCGCTTAAGTCAAAAAAACGAATATAGCGGTCAGAAAGGTAAGGTGCTTTATGTGGTAATATATAATTGGATATTGCAATAATGCCCTTATAAATAGCAAGACCTGAAAGTCCTCTCTGAGGAATTTTAAATAAGGACTCTATTTTTAATATTTCTTTATTAGAGCTTACATCTAGTTTTAAGAAGTCTTGCCTATCAAAATCAATAGCAAATAAATTTGAGCCATCTGATGCTAGACCTCCGATATGACGTAACCCTTCGGGGAATTTAAATTTATTTTTGATTGAAAATGACTTTGAGTCTATTTCAAAGAGGTCTGAAGTTTCTTCATCAGTATCTGAATCTTTGTAGTGATTTGTTAAAAAAACACTATCACCTAGTCTAGCCAAACCTTGAGGTCTAACATTCTTTTTATGAAAAGGCGTTTTTTGATTTAACTTTTCCCAATCAATCTCACATCCTGATGTTGTAATGTTCATGAAAAATGTGGAAAGTAATAGCAATATCATATATAAATATTCTCAAATAATAGATCGTTTGTCTTTTACAGACCCAAATAAACATCCCTAACCGTCTTGCCATGCCACTGGCCTTTTTCCGTCTTCGTCTTAACACCTATCCTATTAAAATCATTCGCAATTTGGGCAAAGCTCTTACCCTCAACCTTTGACTCCTTAATAGAATGTATAACTTTCTGATCTAATTTCTTAATAACATTTTGATTGGCATCAAAGTTATCCACTTTCTCAGACAAAATATTTCTCACAAATACACGTGAACAATTATGCTTCTCCGCGATCTGTCTCAACGTCATACTTTTATCGATGAACTCTTTTTCCATTCGAGTAGGTAAAGTATCTGCTCTTGATTGATCTTATCTAGCCGGCTTTCTAAAAATTCATAATAGAAACAAGTACTCCTGATCCATTCACAAATCAAAATATCAAAACCATATTTAAGAACTTACTTAACTACAGGAATATTCATGAATGACTTTAGAATTGATAAACCATTTGAAACTAAACCACCCAGACTAAAAGATCTCGTCAATGAGCATATTATGGGTGATGTATGGATCAGAGACACTCCCTTCGGCCCAGTTACAGATTCACTTAAAATTGCAGAGCACTTTGAGATGAAACATCACAATGTCCTTAGGGCCATTGATAAATGCAACGAAGAGCTGGGAACAGAACTCAAATTTGATTTATGTAAAAACTTCATCGAAAACAGGTACTTATCTGGCCCAAAAGATCGAAAAAGAGAATATCGAAAAGTAGATATCAGTGAATTCGGACTCACCTTATTGCTACTATATATCAATACACCGAAAGCCCGAAGAATTTCAGCTGAGATTCTATACCGCTTCTTTATTCTCAAGACATACATCGAAGGACTAAGTGAAAGTCAAATTGATGCCCTTAAAGGTTATTATCGCAAACATATGAAAAATGATTCTTAGATTGGATTTATTTTGTAGTTCTGCAAAATACACTAAACCTTATTACTCAACTGAGCCATCGTATAGATTGGCGTATAAGGAATGATAATTTCCCCATCTTCACCACTGTCAAGGTATGAGAATGTCGATATAATCATAATATCATGAGGGCCCATCAATTGAATGACATCCTCTCGAGTAAAGTCTTCCATTCTCTGAAAACCCATTTCAGGAAGAAATTTTTTCCAAGACTCTTCATATCCCTCAATAAAGCTATCAGAGATATTCTTTCCGAAAACAAATGAAGACTCTCTAAGAACAGTAAATACATCGGGTGTATATTCACAACTATTGAACCAATCACCAAACTTAATAAGATTTGTTTCAATTAAATTAACATTCGCATCAATCGTTAAATGATCCTCATAAATATTTTTCAATATAGGTATATTATAGGCCGTTCTATGAAATTTCTCATCACCACCTAGAGTTCTCATTTTCCGTGGTAACTTCTTTTCTTTCTCAAAGTAGGCATTAATACTGTCATCATTATTTTTAAGGAAATCAATGACATTCTTCAGCTCTGGTATAGAGTCTGACTTAATTTCAGCAATTTCTTGCTCTCGGGCCAAAGCTTTTTCTAATACTTCTAGCTGAGCAGCTTTATCACGAGACTGGATCGTTTCAATTTCTTTGAGCTGAATGCCTAAATTCTGCAAAGCCTTTATTTTTTTGGCTTCATCTACTTGCACCTCAGAATATATTCTATAATTACTCTTATCCCTCTTTGGGATAAGAAGGCCTACTTCTTCAAGGTAGCGAAGCATTCTTATTGAAAATCCTGAATTTTTAGCAAAATCTTTAATCGTAATCATAGTTTCCTCCCATACATTCTATAGAAAAGTATCGGCCCTGACACCATGTGAGACTCAAGTTAATTTTAAGGAAAAATTTTAAAAGAAAGAAGAATGATATACTATTATAACAATTTTAATAACTTAACGGTTAGGGAAGCTGAGTTCATTTAGTGATCTCAATGCCCCACCACTTTACTTCTTTTTCTGTAACCGCTTTGGAGCCGAGGGCTTACGCCCCTGAACTCTCCCTATTCGGTCGAGTCCAGCATAACCGGGTGGTGGCCAACACGATGTTGGTCTACCGACGCAGCCATTGATGGCGGAAGTCGGTGCGCGAACTATATTGGTCAGATTACTACGTTCCAAATCCAGCAGGCTTTTTTATTTCTAGTCCTGAAAATTCTATTTCACATCAAAAATGTTTTTGGCTCAAATCAAAGCCCTATAACTTCAATTAAATACGCTCAGTCAAATCTACGCGTTCTTGCATAAATAAAGATCACCAAGGAGAACTAATGGGTAATTTTAGAATTGAAAAACCATTTGAAACAAGACCACCAAGACTTAGAGATTTGGTTAATGAACATGCTATGCGAGATGTTTGGATTAGGGACACACCTTTTGGAGCAGTGACAGATTCTTTAAAGATTGCTGAGCATTTCGACATGAAACACAAGCATATTCTAAGGGCAATTGATAATTGCACAAACGAGCTATCTATTGAGCCCAAATTTGGGCTCAATCAAAACTTCACAGAAAACAGCTACTTAGGTGGCCAAAAAGGCAGGAAAAGAAAAACTCGAAAAGTCGATATTACTGAGTTTGGACTGATGCTACTTCTTTTATACATCAATACGCCAAAGGCCAGGATGATATCGGCTGAGATTTTATATCGTTTCTTTATCCTCAAAAGCTACATTGCAGGTTTAAGTAATAATCAAATTGGAGCCCTAAAAGGTTTTTATCGTAAAAGGATAGATGAATGATAGCCATCATAAATGGAAGGGCATTTTATTTGCAAAAAATAAATATAAACACACCCATTACTAGTGAATCACCTGATAAGAGTTAGGGAAACAAAGTTCATTCGGTGCGCGAACAATATTTGTCAGATTACTATCTTCCAAATCCAGCATGTCCCGTTGTTAGTTAGTTTTTCAATAAATTAAGAAAAACAGAGCGAAATTAATAAATTAATATAAATGGAAAAGAAAAAAGGCTTAATATAATAAAAGAGCCAATCACTGTTATTCTGTCAATAAAGGTCAGTTTCTATGTTTACTACGAAGGCGAACTATTTATATGTCGAACCAACAAGTCACTGTGTTCTAAAGTGTCCAAGGTGTCCAAGAACCTATAGTCCTGAATCTTATTCACCAAATCATTTAGATCTAAATGTTTACAAAGACTTTATTCAATCAAAATATTTCGGAAATTTAGATTATGTCGAATTTGGAGGGAACTTAGGAGATCCAATCTACCATCCAGAAATAATTAGTTTTATCTCTGTTACTCAAGAAGCTCTTCCCTCTACAAAAGTTGTCATTCATACAAATGGAACTCAAGGGAAAAGAAAATGGGAAGATATGGTTAATCAATTGAGGGGAATTGATATTGTCCTTTTTAGCGTTGATGGACTTGAGCAATCAAATCACCACTATAGAGTTAATTCGAATTGGGAATTAATTTTAGAGGGTATGAGAATTTCAGCTAAAAAGTGTCATACAGTTTGGAAATATATAGTCTTTTCACACAACCAACACCTGATAGAGGAAGCTATCAAACTCGCTAAACAGTTGGATATTAAGACATTTCTTTTAACAAAAAGTTCGGTTTTTAATGGAGATTGGCTTGTTGACGGTATAGACCCGTTAGCACCTACCGCCAATTGGCAATTCAATCCTAGCGTAGATAATTTTGAGAAGCCTACAATAAGTGCAAGGTGCCAAAATCAGTCCATGCATTATCTCGACTCAAACGGACGCTATTCTCCTTGTTGCTGGATTAATACTGATAATAACTTTTGTATTTCAGCGAGTGGGCCAGACTTTATTGAAAAAACACTTAATGGTGAAGTATTAAGAAATTTAAAGGAAAGCTGGTCCAGTGGCAGTCCTCACTCAATATGTGGAAGAAAATGTCGTGATTCAAGCAACAATCAAAAAAGGTCAAGCCACTCTCAACTAGAAATTAATTTAAACCAAGAAATAAATGTAATAAGAGACATGGTTGAAGACTTCTCTAGATCGAGTTAATCGTTGCTTTCGAAAATATTTTTAAATTGGGGCTCAACTTTTAAGATATCTCCTCCAAGAAACTTCTCCATATCTCTTGTATACCTAACGAAAGAGCTGGACAGATCTTCAACACTTTCTTTAAGTAAATTTCCTATTACATTCCTTATAAATTCACTTCCATCGTCTTGAATTTGCTCAACAGCACTCATTCTTAATTCAAAAGGCAAATTTAACAAGTTTAGACTAGATGGATCCACAACTGTTCCAAGTGATAGACTTAAGTTATATTTAGGCTTATTTGAAAGAAACCACTCATAAAAATCTTGAATAGCAAAAATATTAAACCCTGAAAGTAAAAAATGAATACCTAGTGTGGTATTCTTTGATTCACTATAAAAATCTAACGCATTTTCAATAATGGCGACTCCATTTTTAATACCACGAAGATAATCATAGATAGGGCCGACACCCTCCATACTGAAAATAATATGAACACTTCTAAATTCCTTTAAGACATCTCTATACTTTTCTAAACAAATTGTTCCATTAGTTACGTATCTTAGTGAAATATCCTTAGCACGTGATTTGTTCACTAAAATCTTTAAAAAATCATAGTGGTCATTAGAGAGAAATGGCTCTCCTCCCTTGATTTCGATTGTCTCTAAATTAGGAAAATCCTCTAATTGATTAGCGATTACTTCGCCTTCAATATTAAACTTTTGCCAAGGATAATTTTCAAATAAAGGATAAAAACTTTCATTATCATTATTAATGTTCTTTGCTTGATCAATCCAACTTGAAGAGCAGTAAGGACCACAAAAACGGCATACTAAGTTGCACTTATTTGAGAAGGACAAGTCTAGCTCTTTTACTAAAGAGGTATCACCTGGCTCCCCAGAAAAATCAGAACCATACCTTTCGATATAGTTTAGCCTCATCGACTGAATACCAACCTCTTCCTTTGCAAAACACTTGAGGCAAGCCTTCGGTGGATTCCCATTTACAAAGTCCTCTCTCAACTTCTTTGCCTTTTGATTTAAGTATGTTGTTTTTAGACTTAGTTCATTTACTGAATCGTAACCCTCATCATTATAAATACAACATGGCTTAACAAATCCAGTCGGGTGGATATGAATATTCACCCAAGGCGCAGGGCAATACGAACTACATTTTTTAGACATAAACTCCACTATTAAAATTAAAAATTAAATGTGCCACTCCATTATAGTAACATAAGGAACATTTTTTACATTTGGTTCAATCTATAAAAGAGTGCTTATTAATGTTTTGGATTCTTGGTTTACAAATTCTTGCACACCTTTCAATTATCCCAATGCTTCTCTATGGAACAGGCATGGAATTTCTAATCTCTATAAGTGTATATTTTTTTACTGGCTGCATTGGCATGAGCATGACCTTCCACCGATTCATGGCCCACAACTCATGGCAGCCTTCACGATGGCTAGAGGCATTCGGAGTTCTATGCGGGTCTCTTGGAATAGCCGGGAGTAGTCTTGCCTGGACAGCTGTCCATAGAGAGCATCATAAAGCTGCTGATACAATCAAAGACCCTCACAGCCCTTCGCATAAAGGTTTTTTTCGTGTTCAATGTTTGGGTATGCTTTATGAACCTGACTTAAGGTTTGTTCAGGAAAAATTGAAAGACCCAGTTCACCAATTTTTTCACCGTTATTATTTACCAATTAACTTTTCTTACGTTGTCATCCTGCTTGCCTTAGACCCATTTTCAATTGTGTATGCTTATTTATTTCCAGCAGCAATTCTTTGGGAATGCTCAAGTGCTGTAAATACAGTGGGTCACTTATGGGGTTATAAAAGAAGCAATACACTAGACAAAAGTAAAAACAATCCCCTTCTTGCCCTAATGACTTGGGGAGAAGGTTGGCACAATAATCACCATTCAAGCCCATCTTCATACTATTTTGGTAAGAAATGGTACGAATTGGACGTAGGTGGCCAATTAATCCATTTATTTAACATTTGTCGCAATAAATGATAAAAATAAATCTATCTCATGAAGGAGAATTTGTGTTTTGGGCGATATTTTTGGGAATAATTTGGAGTCAAATAATCTCTCATTTTGCGGTTTCTATTGGACTCCATCGATATTTCTCTCACAGGCAAATTGAAGCATCCCCTGCCACTGAATGGGTCATGATTTTCATGATTCTTATCGCATGCGTAAGAACACCTATTGGTTGGATTGCATCCCATCGAATGCACCATGAATTTACAGATACAAAAGACGACCCACATAGCCCAAAACATGTCGGATTCTGGAAAGTTTTGTTTACAACATGGGAACTAAGTTACATACCACCAAAGTATGCAAGAGACCTTTACCAAAATCCTAGACTGGCATGGGCCCATAAATACTGGAAACACTTCTTACTATCGACTTGGTTAATTACTTTTTTGATTGATTACAGAGTATTTATTGGATTTTCACTCATTCCATTTCTTTTAGCGCGACTGGGCTTTGGATTATTAAATACTGTCGGCCATATTGACTATGGAGGCAGTAATAAACCGTGGCTTAATTTTATTATCGCTGGTGAAGGTTATCATAAAAATCACCACATCAACTCCAAACAAATTAGACTTCATAAGTATGACATTGGCGGTATCATTGCAGAAAAATTCTTTAGACCAGCAAAAAGAAAATCTTAAAAATAATCCTTTTGTTCAGGCTCCTCTTTCTATAGATGTCCATAAAATCCTTCATGAAATGGATTTCTCGAAAACATACTACTCACGAGGAAATGGAGCTGCGACAAAGGACTTTAATGATATTGAAGAAGTTCATAGGAAATGGATTTCTGAAATTATTGACCTGAGTTCTCTCCCCCATATTTACCCTACGGCAGGTGCTACAGAAGCGATTAACTTATGGCGACTAACTGATTCTAGGCCCTGGCAATACCTAAAAGGGGATTACTCATGGCCACAACTTATTTCTAAGAATGGTGTTCAAGTCACTCAGAAGGACTTAAGAAGTGATCATGTTTTGTATCTAAGCAACCCAAGTAGTATAGATGGGAATTTCTTAGAGGATAGTTATATTGATTATATAAACACCGTTGGGTGCCCTGTCATTCTAGACTGTGCCTATATAGGTGCAACAAAAGTAAAAAAAATAAAATCGATTAAAAACCTAGAGCAAGTTTTTTTTAGTTTTAGTAAAGGATGGGGCTTAATCGGGTACAGGCTTGGTATCATGTACACCAGCACTCCACATAAAACTTTAAAGCTTATGAAAAGAGTCGAGTGTTGGAACTACCCTGCTACTATTATAATGAGAAGTATTATGGAAAACTTCTCTGTTCATGAAATGTTTGACCGAAATAAAAGTAAACAAGTTGAGATTTGTGAATCATTAGGTCTTGAACAAAGTGACACTTTCTTTATTGCAAATAGTATCGACTCTTTCTTTGGAGAGCGTTTTAGATCCGCTGAAAAGGCACGTTTGTGCCTAAGTGATATATGGTCATTCTATTAAGGTTTATTTGATTCAATATAAGAACATACATCTTGAATTTTGCGCCATTGTTTAGCCTCCTCATCAGGTATTTCGAGATCAAAGTGATCCTCAAGTGCCATAACTATTTCGACAATATCAAGACTATCAACACCCAAATCATCCATAAAACGAGCATCAGGAACTAATTTAGAAACATCTAGCTTCAACAGATTTTTAAGTATTATTTGTACTTCATTTAATATCATCTTGATTCTTGCCTCTATAAAAAGTTATCACAAGTGAATTACTTCCAACTTACTAATTTGCAATCTTCTTTATAAATTTCTTTACCCTTAGCAGTGCTCTTCCAAGAATATTTTAAATAGCCGTATTTAGAATTATACTGACCATTTGCCTCACTCTTTACAGCTTGCCCACCCTGCTGACTAGAGAAGGTTAGTTTGACTTTCCAATACTCTAAGTTCCCAAGCGTTTTATGCTTAACTTTCTCTTTACCAAGAACCTCGACCCTAAACTCCCTTCCCAACTTTGTTGTTTTTTTAGGATCATTCTTAAAATAAGATTTTTTAGAAATTTTACCCAATACTACAAGACCCTTTTTCGGAGAGGGAATAACTTTTAGTCCCTTTAAAGATAAAACAGATTGATCAATTCTAATTTTTTCTTTTTTATTTTCTAAAACCTCGACCCTCATTCTTTTGGGGGTATAACTTAATAAAATTCTATTGTTGGAACTAAACTTTTCTCCGTCATCAGTATCTGTATATATCCTTCCATTAGTTTCCGTATTTTTAGTTGTCTTCTTTAAATTACCATCTTTTGAAACCTCAATTTTGAATTCTATTTTTTTTAGATTACCAGAACATTCATATTGGCCATCATAACTCTCGGAGGCCGTTACAAGACCAATAGAAAAGTAAAAGGCGACGATCGTAAAAAATAGGACTTGGAAATTCATAAAGCATTCTTTGGTTAAAGGTTCTCTTGTGAAGCTGCCATTATCTCTATTTTTCTATAAAATCTCAAACATCATTCACTAGTATTGAATGACTTCTAACATTAACACGCCGCACCCCACTGCCTATAATCAATCGACTCAAGTGCGATAACGTACTAAAATCCTACATTTAGGATATAGGTAAAAGTAATCCACTGGGGATATAATAAAACCCAACTTAATTATGAATGAACTTAATGAAGACTCTATTATCGACTTTATGACTTTCGGTGCAATTTCGCCTGGTCAAGGACTATATGATTCCAACCCTATCAAGGGAGATATTGCCCTAAAGAGTTTCACGGAAAGCTCACAAAACCACAGTTGTGATGAAAGTAAACATGTAGGTGAGATTTATAACCAAATTTGCAAGGCCATTAATAAAATTGTCACTAAAAATGAGATTGACTCAATCGCAGTAAGCGGAGGTGCTGATAGCAGACTAATCCTTTCGATAATGGCAAAAAACCATCCCTCTAAATTAAACGAACTTTATATTTACTCTAGAGTTCATCCCAAATTAGGTATAGAAAAAGACAGAGACTTTCTTATTGCACAGCAAGTCTGTAAAAAACTAAAGATTAAACTGACTCCTGAGATTTCAACCATTCACCCTCAGTTTTATTTAAAACCTCAAGACTTCCAATTCAAGATGCCTTTGACAGGATTATGGGGAACAGAACTCCTTGGTGGAACAATTTTATCTAATAAGATTTTTACAAAAAAAACTCTCACTGATGGAGTCTCGCCAGACTCCCCAATGATGATGTTTCTAAAGATGTCTGGAATTAATGAACATAATTATGACAACGTCGAATATTATATGCACTTCAGGATTCTTTTAACATCCAAACTTACTGCATTTTATAACAGCGCTACATGGCTACTTCCAAGTGCTCAGCTCGAAAAGTGCAGTAGTCCATTTCTTGACGAAGATGTCGTAAGCCTTTTATCAAAGATTCCAAGTAGTGGAATAATTAACTATCAATTATATAATCAAGTCTTGACCTTAAAGTGTTCAGAACTATCAGAGATCCCAATAAATAACAATCTTATCGCCTCACACTTAAAAAAGAATTGTAACCAGATTGGTCAAGACCCAAAGGAGCAGCACGAATTTTTTAATTTTCAAAAAAATGATCCTCCAAATCTATGCCGAATTAAAGAGTTAATCAACGACAACCTCCACCTACCCTACGCAAGCTATTTAAGGTCAGTTTTAAATCTTATTAGCATGACGCTTTGATTGATAGAACAATGCCCATTCAATAAAATAAATAAGATATGACCAACCAAAGTAATGCATCCATCTTAAATCAATTAAGAAAAAGAATAGGACCTGGAAAATTAACGAACCAATAATAAATACAATTGAATAAGTTCGGCTAAACAGAGCTATTGGAGCTAAAACCTCAGCAGTACAAACAATTACAGAAACTCCAATTAGCAACCATAAATTTGATAAAAAAGGTAGAACATCAGGGGTACCGATATGGAGGTGAGTATATAACAAATGCCCCTGTAAAGTGTAACCATTCATCCAATCAAGCCCGTGTTGAATCTTACTTATTCCTCCTGCAAAATAACTATAAATCAAATTAAATTTAAGTAAGAAAATAGGCCAATACAATGAAGATTCATTAGAAACTCTTCGGCTTTTAAAAATTATATTCTCTAACGAGTATAGGGTGCCAGAAGTCGAAACGGCCAAAATCAATAAGTTGAAAATCACAATAACATGCTGCCAATTAATATAAGCAGCCCCTTCACCTAGTGTACAACTTAAGGTTGAGCCAATTATCCAAAAAAACAAGAACATCGAGGTTAATGCCATACCTTTCGTAAACAGACCAAAAGATAATAAAAAAAGTGAAGTCAATAATGACCAGAAAACTATTTTTATATAATAAGAGTCTAATACTGGAATATTTAAGATAGAAAATATTGGTAGTGGAGAAGCACAAAAACTTGAGTTAGACCTAACATATATTATATATTGGTCATTAAGTAGCTCAATAATTATAAACAGAGGATAAAGAACTCTATAGATACTTAAGATCTTTGGAGATGTTTTAGCAAAGAGCAATTTCTTCAATCAGAACCCTTTGCTTTTGTTATATTTATTATCTCACTATAGATAAGAGAGTCTTGAAGATTTTTCTGAATTGGTCTTTTCACTTCAACTTTCACAAATTGAACAGATTCAATCTCAATCTTCTTTCCCTCTGAATTAAGCCAATCTTTAATTACGTCCTCAAACTGTGCTTTTTTACCTGCCAGATATAGGTTTGTGATATTTAACTCACCAATACCAAATCCCTTTAAAAAATTTCTCGGCAATTCCACCTTGTGCCCCTGCACATTGATGCCATAATATTTGTACACAAATATCTCGTCATCCGAATAGATGGGATCATTAAACATAGGATAGTCAGTAAAAGGCCAATACCTAACTGAAAATAAGGCGACAACGCAATGGGCAACAATATAACCCATAATGAGTGGATAAATTAAACGATTTTTAGAAAGTTCTTTCGTAGCAGTGCCTCTATTTAAATTAAGTTATACTATCAAAATATGAACCAAGACAGAATGGTCTGTATTATAACTTTATTTTTTAAAAATATTATAGTTTTTATATAGGATAATTTTTAATTGATAATCAAAACTTACGAGAGCATTTCTTTAGATAAACTTGACCCAGTCAAAACGGCAAAGGAAGTCGGAGAACTTGGTATAGTTTTAATAAAAAATAGTGGTTCCACACCAAAAGAGTTTTCCGAATGGGCAAACGAATTTGGCTATCATCTACCGCCCAATGTATGGGCAACTGATAAGGAAATTAGTCCATTATTCTGGAGGGTAACCAACCAAATTATCGATGGGGCAAATAAAGGACTGGCCGGAGATCATGAACTAGATTGGCACTCAAATGTAACTCCTGTTCTAGATGGAGAAGAAATTGTAGGCTTATATGGCAAAACATTTTCCTATCCTACAGAAACCTGGTTTTGTAATTCCATACCTTACTGGAATCAGTTGCCCTTAGTAGAAAAAGAGAAATTTCGAAAACTGACAGTTGTCCTAGATCCAAAGCGTAAACTTGGCAGAATTCAACCCTCCTGGTCCTTAAATTTAAAAGAAATTTATAGTGATGAAATAATTAAGGACCTTGTTAAAAATCGAGAAACTAGAGAAATAGCTAATGCACTAAACATGGAGCCAGAAAACAAGAACAATTACAAACCTTCTCGAGGGGTTCTAGAAAGTGCGAAATTTGTACCAAAGCATCCACTAGGAACAGAGGGACTATTTTTTTCTCCAAATGAAATTCATGGCTTCTACGAAAACGAAACAAAGAGAGCGGACTCCGAGAGGATATACTGGAAGATTTGGCAAGACCTAGTTTTATCAGAAAAATACACTTACAAACATAAATGGTCACCGGGTGATATTATTTTAATGGATCAAGTTTTAACTATCCACAGGCGCCCAAATATTCACCAAGAAAAAGCGCGAGAGCTTTTAAGAATAGCCTGCTGGTACAAGACGTCTCTTAGAAAACACTTTGACTACGTCTTTTGAATATTAGTTTCTTAAATATAATCATCCACCTGAAACTTTGATTTTACGACCTCTAAATCATCAATTTCCTCAACTCTAGGGTAAGCATGCAAACTAAGCTTTTGCCCACTTATGACCTCCCCCGAATGATAGTATTGACTATTATTCAGAACAACAAATTCCCCCGAACTCACAACTACGGTATCCAAAACCTCGGTGCCCTCATCATTCCATATTGATAATCTAAAAACCCCCTCTAACATTAGAATCAATGTAAACCGGGTAGTAACGGGATATTCATTCCCTGGGTTATCTTGATGAATCTCAAGACTCTTGCAGTCCAAATAATCAGTCATCCAAAAAATATCATGTAAAGGTCTCCCACAATACTTTGACAATTTTTCCTTAACAAAATCCGGTAGGACTTTAGAAATATCAAACCACACAGCTCCAGGAGTACGAGAGGTTGCGGGCTGCCACTCAACTTCTTCTTTAATTAATTTTTTAATAGAAGCTTTAATGTTCTCAAAATCATTGCCCATATTTATAATCTTATATGCGGCCATTTAACTTATCCTGTTTAAATTTAGAAGTTGCTCTAAAGTCTTATTACCTTCATTAAAGAAATCTAAATAAAAGTGGAGGGATAACCTAGTTTCGGAAAGTACATCACCACCGTGATAATATCGAGTGTTATTTAGAAAAAGCACCTCTCCCGGACCATAGACACAATTATCGATAGGACTTGTTAAATCATCCTCATGATAAACCTCTGTTTTAAAGTCTCCAATCAATGGCAATATCCCTGAAACTTCGCGTGAATGTCCGCGATCATTTGTATCCCTGTGTACCTTTAGTTTTTTTATGTTTTTATAGTTCCAGATATAAAAATCAGGGTACACACGATAGTTAATTAACTCCTCTATTTTTAACTTCAATTCTTTATCGATAATTAAATGGCACCAAAAAGACCCTGGCGCTTGGCCAGGATGACAAGGATTCCAAGTAGCACCTGGAATCATTGCTAATATTTGAGCTTGAATTAGAGAAAAACCCTCCTCTAATGGCGATTTATGAAACCAGTCCTTAATCACTATTTGCCCAGCTTTTCTTTAAATTGCCATAATCTCTGAACGGATCATTTTCATTTGCAGCAAAGGTACACGCTGCTAATCGATAACCCTCAAGACAGCGACCACTGTGTGGTGTTTTGTGACCATTTTTAAGTGCTACGATTTCACCTGGTCCATATACATATGAGTCTAGTATTTCCCCTGTCTCGTTACAGTGCCTGTAGATCTCAAACTTACCAATTAGCACAACAACCAAGCTCGCCCCTCGACCTAGTCCATCGCAATGCTTTTTTAGGGGACCACCATCATGCCACTCCCAAATACTTGTTGCCCACTCTGGATTTAATGGTGCGATTTCCTCCAAACGTTTTCTTAACACTGGATGTGTCTCTGCAAACCACCAAAGGTCTGTATCATGCTCTCCAGTAACCCCAGGATTCCCCTTAGAGGCACACTGTATTTTTCGCGCCCAAACAATGAGTTCATGAATATCAATATTTAAAGGAAAAGAGACAATCCAATCTCTTTCCATGATAACTTCCATAAGCTACCTCCAAAATTTACTCATATCAAAAGATGGGTCCACAAAAGCGACTAAGGCCAAACGATAATCATCCAAAGGCTTACCACCATGAAAACAGATCGTATTATTCAATATAATATAGTCCCCTGGACCATAAATTACTTTATCCAATACCTTGGTGTTATCCATCTCATCATGAAGCCTAGTCTCAAACCTTCCGATCAATGAAATGATTATCGAAGAAGATAAGCTAATGTTAGGGTCGATGTGTGGCGGCAGCTCATCTCCCTTCCCATATTCCCAAAGAGCAATCCTTGTCTTTTCCGTATTAATTGGTAAAGAGTGACGAGCTTCAATGGTATTGAGCAAATCCAAGATTTCAGAGTTTTCAATATCTCTCGTATACCAATCCCAGTAACGACTATTTTTTGCTAAGAGTGAATGATCCTCAGGAGTCATAAATGGGCACGTTGCCATCTTATTTTCTAGATACTCTAGTACTCCATCGAGGTTTTTCTCCAATTTAAATTTTTGACACCATTGGTGGCTCTTCATGACTAATCCGTAGCGTCTCTGTGTTCCTCGTATAAACTCATGATAACATGATTATTATTAGGCACAAAAAAGGACCTCCTAAGCTCTCGAAAAAAGGTAGATCTTCTTTTCTAAATTACGGTCATTTTTAAGCTTTGTGGAAAGGTTAAAAACTATTAAATATT
>Ga0129324_10001315_pt1 | contig 16212 bp, 14 predicted proteins | sample CPBDNA_7_FD_96879 | JGI IMG/M metagenome (GOLD analysis project Ga0129324, IMG submission 96879) | Freshwater to marine salinity gradient microbial communities from Chesapeake Bay, USA - CPBay_Spr_15_0.2_DNA | ecosystem: Environmental > Aquatic > Marine > Coastal | place: USA: Chesapeake Bay... | reverse complement strand
TGAAAAAGATAAAAATAAGATTTTTTTAACAAAAAATATAAATAAGGAATTTAGAGAGTCAAGAAAATTCACTAATTCTTCAGAAGAGTTAAAAGAACATGCAGAGTTTCTTAAAAAAATAAAAGAACCTATCTGGAACAACTAGGAAAAATTAATATGAAATTTAAAATAATAATTATAACAATATGCAGTTTTTTACTTATTTCTTGCGCCAGTAAAAAAATAGATGAACTTGCAGGTCTTACACCAGAACAATTATATCAAGAAGGAATGAAAAAAATGCGAGCAGAATCTTATTCTGGTTCATTAAAATATTTTGATCGAATAAATCAAGAATTTCCATATTCATCTTTAGCAAGTCGTTCGCAATTAATGGAAAGCTATGCATATTATAAAACTGGTAAATATGAATATGCATTAGCATCATTAGAAGATTATATTAGCTTATATCCTGGGGAAAAAAGCATTCAATATGCTTATTATCTAAAATCTCTTTGTTATTATAATCAAATACTTGAAGTTAGATTTGATCAACATACTACAGAACAAGCTAAAACAAGTTTAATGGAAATAATCAATAGATTCCCAGAGAGTAAATATTCCAGAGATGCTAAATTTAAACTTAGCTTAGTTTTAGATCATTTAGCAGGGAAAGAGATGGAAATAGGTCGTTTTTATCTAAATCAAGGAAGTATAATAGCTGCTATTAATAGATTTCAAATTGTTGTGCTTCAATATCAATCAACTTCCCAAATTCAAGAAGCTTTATATCGCTTAGTTGAATGTTATTATATATTAGGTGTAGAGGAGGAAGCAAAAAAATATGCTGCCGTTTTAGGAAATAATTACCCTGAAAGTAAATGGTATAAACATAGTTATAACCTATTAGAAGGCAACAATGCTAAAGCTTCTAAAAATTAATAACTTTTTGTTATTTAAAAACGAAGAAATCATCTTTGATGGTAATTTTACAGCGGTCACTGGAGAGACAGGCTCTGGTAAGTCTATGTTTATAAAAGCTTTGCATTTTGTGCTTGGTAGCAAACATGAATCTTCTTCAGAGATATCTGTTATTGCTGAATTTAAAATAAATAAAGATAATAAATTATTAAAGGAAATATTAGAAGATTCAGGCATAGATATAGAGGATGATGTCATTATTTTAAGGCGCGTTCAAAATGAAGCAAGTAAAGGAAAAGTCTTTATAAATGATATGCCAATTACTCTAAAATTACTTAAGAAAATTACAGCTGAACTAATAGAGTTTCATTCCCAACATAATCAGCTAGATGCTTTTAATCAAACTAATAGTTTAAATATTATTGATCAATTTGTTGAAGAAAATGAATTGATTGAAGAGGTGTCCACTTCATATTATCAGGTAACTAAAATTGACAAAGAATTGGTAGAATATGAGAAAGAAAAAGAAATATTTGAATTAGATAAAGATCATATTGAGCATAATTTAGAAGAATTACAATTACTAGATTTAAAAGAAAATGAGGAGCTTGAATTAATTGAGAAAAAAAAGTTATTTAATGACAAGATTAAAATAGTTAAGGCTCTTGAAGGGCTTCTTTCTATCTGTTCAAGAGATGACGGATTAATTCAAAAGTTAAACAGAATTCAACGAGACTTTAGTCGACTTGATTGTGAAATTGGCCTTGATGAATATATAGAAAACTCTATTTGCCATTTAACTATATTGCAAGATCAAGCAGAGAATAGATTAAGAGATTTAGATACTAGTGTAAGCTTAGAAGAAGTTGAGGCAAGATTGTCTAAAATAAAGGAACTTGCACGAAAACATCGCTGCCCTTCAGATCAGTTAATAAAAATACAAGAAGAATATGAAGAAAAACTTTCTAAGCTATTTAATATTGATAAGCTTATTGAATTTAAGACAAAGGAAAAAGAGCTTTGTATGGCGGGATATTTTGTTGCGGCAGATAAGTTATCAGAAAAAAGAAAATTGGCAGCTAAAAAGCTAGAAATAAAGATCTTAGAGGAGCTTAAACATCTTCGGCTAGAGCAAGTTGAGCTATCAATTTTAGTCTCTAGTGAGTCACGCCCTTTATCTAAAAAAGGAATTGATAAATCAAAATTCCTAATTAAAACAAATAAAGGCTTCCCATTTGCTCAGGTACATGAAATTGCATCAGGTGGAGAGCTTTCAAGAATAATGCTGGCTTTTAAGGTGGCTCTTGCAGAAACTAATCAAAAAAATACTATAATTTTTGATGAGATTGATTCTGGAACAGGCGGCGCAGTAGCAGAAACTATTGGAAACAGACTAAAAAAACTAGCAGATACTAATCAAATAATTACCATATCTCATCAACCCCAAGTGGCGTCAAAAGCAGATCAGCACTTGCTTGTAACTAAATCTTCAGATGCAGAGTCATCTACAGAAATTAAAAACTTGAATTATGATCAAAAGATTGCAGAAATAGCAAGAATGCTTTCTGGTATAAATGTTACCCAGTCTGCTATAGATGCTGCAATAAGCCTTATAAAAAACTAAATATATATGATTATTCCTTCCCAAAAAAAATGTTTAAATAGAAACTATTTATATCCTTATAATTTATATATATATGAAAATATATTTGCGGATTTTGATATAAATTATAATTATCTGTATTCTATGTATGATAATTTTATTAATAATACAATCACATCTACAATAATTTCAATTGAATCAATTAGTTCTTTTAAAAAAGACACAGGTGGTATAGATAATAATACTTTAAATATATATTTCATAAGTGATGAAAAATTTTTCAATTATAATTTTCCAAAAGCTACAGGAGTTTATGCTCCTGCTGTTAATAGTATTTATATTAGTGAAATCGAGATTGTTCCTACAGTAATTCATGAACATACTCATCATGCAATGGATGTTTTATTTAAAAATAGCTGCAATCCATATAATACAGTGAAGCAAGCAACTTTATACTACAGAGCTATTTATTTAACATTAAAAGATATAAATATTAAACTAGAAGCTAATATTGAAAATCCACTAATGTATTTTAGTTCACATAAAAATTTTGCAAAAGAAATAATAGATTCTCTTGGGCTGGAATGTAGTCTAATTTTACCTAAAATTGATGACATAATAATAGACGCAGAAAAAATGAAATATACTAATATAAAGGATCTTTTTAGTTATAATTATGCCTTAGAACTTATTAACCATAATTATGCCTTAGTACCTGTTAGCTATGATTTTTATGAGAATATTATTGATAGATTATTTGGTAAAACAGATATAAGAAATAATGATGATATTTCAACAGAATTTCTTAATATCGAGAGCTCTTTCAAAGAAAAATTTAATTTAGCTAGCAGCGTCAATTCATATAAGCCAAGCTTAGTTTTTGATAACTCTATTGCAATATCTACTCTTATTGCAGATATATCAAAGATGGATATAGACTCAGGTATATCAAATATAGCTATTGATGCGCAATCTTTTACAGGTTCAGGTATTATTTCATCTTCTACTTATGATAGAAGCGTTAAAGATATAGAATATTTTAAAACATCTGAGGAGGAATTTTTTAGTTTCATTGATGATTTAGAAAAAAATGCTTATGAAAGATTTTTATGTATTTATGAAATTTATGATGAAACTAAATTTGATGTAGAAACTATAGCATTATTCTATGAGAGCAGTATTGAGTCAGATGTAATAGAATTATTTCCTTATTTATATAAATACCACCAAAAATTTATTAATGTGGCTGCAGAAGAATATTATTTAAATAATACTAATTATTGCCCTTTAGAGCAGAGTAATTACTTAATACAAGACTTGTATAATTAGTGTGATTTAAAGATCAATGTTTTATCCAACTGAGTCACTTAATTTTTGTACTAAAATATCAAGCTGATCTATATTTTTAAATTTAACTGATAAAATTCCACCTCTTACTGTATGCTCAATAGCAACTTGCATTTCTAGCACTTCGCTTAATGCAGTTTCAAGTGCGTTAGTGTCTTCGTCTTTATTAATAGACTTTGTTATAGCTGTTTTTTTATCATTCTTTATAGGGTCTTTTATATTTTTTATTAACTTCTCAGTTTCTCTAACACTTAAAGAGTTTTCAATAATTTTTTTTGCAATTTCTACATTATTTTCTTGGTTTAAAAGCAGTTTTGCATGTCCAAGGCTAATTGATCCTTCTTGAAGATAGTTTTTAATTATATCAGGTAGGTTTAATAAGCGTAGTAGATTTGTAATATGGCTTCTGCTTTTGCTAACAACTTCAGCCATTTTCTCTTGAGTATATTGACATTCATCTATTAATCTCCTATAGCTCTCTGCTTCTTCAAGTGGAGTTAAGTTTTCTCGTTGAATATTTTCAACTAATGCAATTTCTAGGACTTCCTTTTCTTCTAGTTCCTTAACAATCGTTGGGATTGCTTTAAGACCAGCAAGTTTAGCTGCTCTCCATCTTCTTTCTCCAGCAATAATTTGAAACTTAGTGTCATTTATTTTTCTAACTAAGATTGGTTGTAGAACTCCGCATTGTTTAATGGATTTTGATAATTCTTCCAGCTCATTTTGGCTAAAAATAATTCTTGGCTGATTAGGGTTAGGCTCAATGCTTTCTAAGGAGATGCTGCTGGATTCCCCATTTATTGTTTCAGCAAAATTTTCTCCAATTAATGCGGATAGTCCCTTGCCTAAGCCTCTTGCTCTAATCATAATGATTTCTCTCTTTCTAAAATTTCTTTTGCTAATTGAATATATGCCATTGACCCTAGGCATTTCAAATCATACATCATTACAGGCTTTCCATATGAAGGAGCTTCAGAAACTCTAACATTCCTAGGTATTATGGTGTTAAATACAAGTTTACCTAAGTAATTACGTACATCTTCTTCGACTTGGGCCGTTAGGTTATAGCGTCGATCATACATTGTTAGTAAAACTCCCTCTATTTCAAGTGTAGGATTTAGTCTTTTTTTTACAAGTTCAACAGTGTTTAATAAATGTGTTAGTCCTTCTAGAGCATAAAACTCACATTGTAGAGGTATTAAAACAGAGCTTGAAGCAACTAAGGCATTAATTGTTAAGATACTTAAAGAAGGTGGGCAATCTATAAAAATATAATCATATTTCTTTAATGGCTCTATTCTATCTTTTAAGATATATTCTCTACTACTTTTATTGACTAGAGAGAGCTCTGCGCCTGATAAATCTACAGTGGCTGTTATTATATCAATATTAGGAATTATTGTAGGTTTTACTATTTCTAACACATCTGTATCAGTGGATATTAGATCATAAGTTGTTAGTTTCCGGTTTTTTTGATCTATACCAAATCCAGAGCTGGCATTACCCTGAGAGTCAAGGTCAATTAAGAGAACTTTGTGATCTATTGCTGATAATGCTGTAGCTAGGTTGACGGCTGTAGTTGTTTTCCCCACTCCACCTTTTTGATTTACTACAGCAATAATTTTTTGTTTCATTTAAGCCTTAAATTATGTACTTCAATAATATAACCTTCAGATGAGGTCTTGCTTTCATGGAGTATATACTCAAAATTCCATTTCTCTAAGGCTTTTTTGATTTCATAGTCAATATTTTTTCCTTTTTGGAGAAGGTATTTTGTTTTTGAGTTCGTCAAATGCTCGCTTAGCTCAAATATTTCATTTAATTCAGCAAGTCCTCGAGCTGTAATAATATCACATGAATTAGTTTCTAATGATTTTATATTCATATTATGTATCTTTACTTTATCTTCTGATAATGCCGCTGCTACAGTTAAAAAACTAGCTTTTTTGCAGTTGCTTTCAACTAAATTTATATTTTTAATTCCTGCATATGATAGCATTAACCCTGGAAATCCAGCGCCGCTACCAAGATCAAAAACCACATCTTCTTTTTTAATATGGTCTAGAAGCTGTAGTGAATCATGAATATGTCTCTCTATGAGTTCGTTTTCATTTCTAATAGAAATTAGATTTACTTTCTTATTCCAAGTTAGTAGTAAATCAATATATTTTTCGATAGTTCCATGTGGAACATTATAAAATCCCATGCTTTTTTCTCAAATAAATAATTAATGATATAATTGCAGCAGGGCTAACTCCAGCAATTCTTCCTGCTGCTCCTATATTATGTGGTCTATTTTGATTAAGTTTTTCTTTGGCTTCTGTTGATAAACCTTCAATCAATAAATAGTCAGTGGATTCTGGTATTTCCATTGCTTCATGTAATTTAAAGAGTTTTATATCATCATTTTGTCTGTTTAAATAAGAGTGATACTTCGCTTCCGTAGTAAGCATTGATCCAATCTCTTGCTCAATTTCGTTAAGTTCTGGCCAGGCTTTTGTCAAATCTTCGATGGTAATTTTAGGATGAGAAAGAAGCTTAAAAGCTGATTTACTAACTCCATCTTGCGCAACATTTATGTCATGCTTTGCAAGCATTGTAGGCATTATAGTAAGTTTGTTTAATAGCTCTCTGCCTTTATTTAGTTCTGATACTTTTTTCCTAAAATTTTCAATCTGTTTTGCAGATAATATCCCTCTGCTTATTGCGAGATCTGAAAGCCTAAGATCCGCATTATCAGCGCGTAAAGAAAGTCTATATTCAGATCTTGACGTTAGCACTCTATATGGCTCGGTAACTCCTAGATTTATTAAGTCATCAATCATAACTCCAATATAGGCTTGAGAGCGATCTAATATGAAAGTTTCTTTGGAGGCAGCATTGATCCCAGCTATAATTCCTTGTCCCGCTGCTTCTTCATATCCTGTGGTTCCATTTATTTGTCCAGCAAAAAATAGTCCTTTTATTTTTTTTGTTTCTAACGTTGGTTTTAGTTCTTCTGGGTGAATATAATCATATTCAATCGCATAGCCAGGCTTACATATTTCTACCTTTTCTAGCCCTTTTATTGTGCGTAGAAACTCAAGCTGAACTTCTCTAGGAAGTGAAGTAGATATCCCACTAGGATAAATAATATCAGTATCTAAGCCTTCTGGTTCCAAAAATATTTGATGAGATGCTTTATGTGAGAATCTACTCACCTTATCTTCAATAGAAGGGCAGTAGCGAGGCCCCGTGCCCTCAAACTCATTTTTGAACATTGGTGAGTTATGAGCATTATCTAATATTATTTTATGTGTTTTCTCGTTAGTTTGAGTCAAGTAACAAGATATTTGTTTAGTGGTTATATTATCAGTTAATGCAGAAAATGCTTTTGGTGGGTTATCACCTTCTTGTAAGCTTAGTATATCCCAGTTTATAGTGCGTCCGTCAAGGCGAGCTGGAGTTCCAGTTTTTAACCTACCTAACCTGAAATTATGTTTTTTTAGAGACGAAGCAAGTCCTATAGATGGGTTTTCATCAATTCTGCCTGCTGGTATTTTTTCATTACCAATTCTAATTAATCCGTTTAAAAAAGTGCCTGTTGTTAATACCACAGAATTGGCTAAAATTACTTCTTCAGTAGAGGTAACTACTCCTTTTATAGTGGAGTCTTCAATGATTAAGTCTTCAACAGAGGCGAATTTAATTTCTAGGTTTTTAGTTGCCGATAATATTGAGTTTATAGCTTTTTTATAAAGATTTCTATCTGCTTGAGCTCTTGGTCCATGGACGGCGGCTCCTTTGCTGGCATTTAAAATTTTAGAATGAATGCTAGCCATATCAATGGCTCTTCCCATTACTCCACCTAAAGCATCTACTTCTTTAACAATAATTCCTTTTGCCACTCCTCCAATAGAAGGATTACATGACAATTCTCCTAGGTTTTCTGGTTTAAGAGTTATTAGAAGAGTTTTTGCTCCAGCGCGCGATGAGGCTGATGCTGCTTCAATTCCAGCATGTCCTCCACCAATTATAATTACGTTATATTTCATAAAATCATTCCCCAAAAAAACACTGATAAGATAACATCTTAACGCTTATTAATCAAGGAAAATAGCAGAGCAAATTATTCCTTATCAGGTGCAATAAAAACTGTTATTATAAAATTATTAAAGTAGGCTTATATGTTAGAAAATAAATTTAAAATATCGTCAGAATATACTTTGTCTTCAGCTCAGCTGAAAGCAAAAAACGAATTGTCATCTGGGATAGAAAACTCTCAGAGAGACCAAATATTGCTTGGAGTCACGGGATCTGGCAAAACTTTTACTATGGCTAATGTTATTGAGGAGCAGCAGCGCCCTGCTCTCATAATGGCTCATAATAAAACTTTAGCCGCTCAATTATATGAAGAAATGAAAGGTTTTTTTCCAAATAATGCTGTTGAATATTTTGTTTCATATTATGATTATTATCAGCCTGAAGCTTATATACCTAGAACAGATACTTATATAGAAAAAGATTCCTCTATTAATGAGCAAATAGATCAATTTCGTCATTCAGCAACAAGGTCACTTTTTGAAAGAAATGATGTAATTATTATTGCTTCGGTCTCATGCATATATGGTTTGGGATCACCTGAGAGCTATTCATCTTTAAAATATCCAATTAAAATTGGCGATAAAATTTCGACTACAGAATTGGCTTTAAAATTAGTTTCTTTGTTATATGAAAGAAATGATTATGACTTCACAAGAGGTAGGTTTCGTATAAGAGGTGATGTTTTAGATATTTTTCCTTCTCACTACTCAGAGAAAGCGTGGAGAATTTCGTTTTTTGGAAATGAGATTGAGAAAATTACTGAGATAGACTCGCTCACAGGCAAGAAAAATAATAAGCTAGATAAAGTTATGGTGTTCCCAAATAGTCATTTTATTTCATCTAAGGAGATTGTTGATCAAGCAATTATTCATATTGCTGAAGATCTAGAGATAAGAATATCAGAACTCCAAGCTAGAGGCTCAGACCTTGAAGCTCATAGATTAAAGCAAAAAACATTATATGATATTGAGATGCTACAAGCGTCAGGTACCTGTAAAGGCATTGAAAATTATTCAAGGTACCTCACAGGGAGAAGTCCAGGATCCCCACCCCCTACTTTATTTGAGTTCTTCCCAAATAATTCACTTTTGTTTATTGATGAAAGTCATGTATCTGTGCCTCAGATTGGAGCTATGTATAATGGAGATAGGGCAAGAAAAAATTCATTAGTGGAGCATGGATTTAGACTTCCTTCAGCTTTTGATAATAGGCCACTTAACTTTCTTGAGTGGGATAAAATGCGTCCACAAACAATTTTTGTTTCAGCGACGCCAGGGAAATTTGAATTGGGCCTAACCAGTAATGTAGTAATTGAACAACTTATTAGGCCTACTGGGCTTGTGGATCCAGTATGCACTATACGCCCAATAGAAACTCAAGTTGAAGATTTGTTATTTGAAATTAAAGCAATGCTCAAGGTTAATCTAAGAGTTTTAGCAATAACTTTAACTAAAAAAATGGCAGAGCATTTGCAGCAGTATTTAACTGATCATAATATAAAAGCTTCTTATCTTCACTCCGACATAAAAACGCTTGAGAGGATTGAAATCATTCAAAGTCTTAGAAGGGGGGGGGTAGATGTTCTTGTTGGTATTAATTTACTTAGGGAGGGGCTTGACATCCCTGAATGTGGATTAGTGGCCATTTTAGACGCTGATAAAGAAGGTTTTTTGAGATCTGAAACATCACTTATTCAAACTATAGGCAGAGCAGCAAGAAATGTTGATGGACGAGTTATTCTTTACGCTAATAAAATGACAAACTCTATGCAAAAAGCTCTTGATGAGAATGAGAGGCGCAGGTCTATTCAGCTTCAATATAACCTCGATAATAATATTACTCCTAGAACAATTACGAAAAGCATTAAAGATGATTTCTATGCATTCAATGCTGAAAAAATTAGTGATATTGCAGAGAAAAAGCTGTCTTCAAAAAATATTAACAAAAAAATAAAAGAGCTTTCTGCTAAAATGTTTAAAGCAGCGTCTGATCTAGATTTTGAACGGGCTGCTAAATTAAGGGATGACATTAAAGACTTAGAGAAAATTTTACAAATAGGATAAGTTATGAGAGTAGCAATAATTGAAGAATTTGGTTCACCAGAGGTTTTAAAGATTGTAGACATGCCAGTTCCTACCTTGAAGAAAGGAGAGATTAGAATTCGTCATAAAGCGTTAGGTCTAAATTATATAGATATTTACTATAGAAAAGGAATATATAACTCTCAATTGCCAGCTATTCTTGGGTTTGAGGCTGCTGGAATTGTTGAAGCAGTAGGTAAAGATAATGGAGGATTTAAGGTTGGAGACAGGGTTGCATATGCTACAACGGCAATGGGAGCTTATTGTGAAGTAAGAAATGTTCCTCATGAATATGTTGTTCATATTCCTAAAGAAGTAACATATAAACAAGCCGCAGCTGTGATCTTTAAAGGCATGACTGCTCATTATTTATTACGCAGAACATTTTTTGTTAAACCTGGAATGATTATATTGGTTCATGCGGCTGCAGGGGGCATGGGACATTTTTTAGTTCAAATGGCAAAATTTTATAAAGCAATTGTTATTGGCACTGTTAGCAATTCTGCAAAGGAAAGAATCGCAAAGGACCTTGGATGTGACTATGTAATCAACTATAAAACAGAAGATGTAGCGAAGAGAGTTAGTAAAATAACCCAAGGGGCAGGGGCTCATGTTGTTTATGATGCAATTGGTAAAGATACATTCTTATCTTCTCTTGATTCTTTGGGTATGTTTGGTTTAATGGTTAGTTATGGACAAGTTTCAGGAGATGTTCCTCCTTTTGATATTAGAAGATTAACGGAAAAGAGCTTATTTATCACAAGGCCCACTTTATTTAGCTATAAGAATCATCGATCAGAACTAGTAATGAGTGCAAATGAAGTCTTTCAAATGCTAATAAATAATGTTATTTCAGATAACATCAATCAAATATATAAATTCGAAGACCTTGAAAAGGCGCATAAAGCTATAGAATCAAGAAGAACCACAGGATCTAGCGTTATAGTTTTTTAGTTTGACAAACTGGTGAGTTCTAGGATTTAGCGCAACAGATTATTAAAAGTGTTGACACATCATATTTCTAGGAATTAAAATAAGAGTATTCTTTATCTAAAAAAAAGCTCTATTAATTTAATAATTATGGAGTAAATAATAATGATTTTTCGTTATATAATTTTTATTTATGCTGTGCTTTTTTCTGCATTTGCAAATGGTATTGCAGAGCATAAAGTCGTTGCATTGCCTAGTGGAGAAAAAGCAGTTGTACTAACTAGAGATGAAAGAGCAGAAATTCTTTTAAAAGCTCCAGATAAATATTTAGTAGATCATTACAAGGAGCTTTTTGAGCGCCAAAAATTACTTAACAAAAAGATCTCACCAATATATATAACAGAAGAATTTTTGAATGATTCTATAAAAAATGCTACGCCTATAGACCTTGATAAGCCTGCATATCAATTTAGTAAAGAGGATGAAGATCAAGTTATAATTGATATGAGAAATATTTTGAATAAAGTTCTTAAAAATAATAATGACAATAAAAAATCTAAATTGAGTTTAATGGATAGAATTTTATCTTTACCAACACATAAAGCTGCTAGAATTACAAGGTTTATGATTGGTAAGCCAGATTTATTTTTTAATGGCAGAATTGCTCAAGAATTCATGAAGTAGAATAGTAATATTTATTCACAAATTATATCTGATAATCAAAGAAATATGCTTGTTATTGAAGATGTTTTAGAAGCCATCAAATCAGGTCGTTGTCCTTTAATCCTAACAGAGATAAAAGAACATGTAGCATTTTTTAGCAAAAATGGAAGTTCAGTGGTCGTTATAATTTTTTTCATATATCTATATAATGTGGCTACTGATCTGTCAACACTTTCCCGGATAGTTCATTACGGACATTTTTGCATAGCTTCATAATCAACAGGAGATAAATAATCATTATCTGTATGGATTCTGATGCGGTTATAAAATTCCTCTGGAATCATACAAATATATTAAAGTGAAGTCAATGAAGCCTCCTAAAATATAGAGGCATTAATCTGTTATTTATCACTTGAGTGTTTTTCTCTATTTGAGTAGTAGATTTTAATTCAGTTTTTGATGCCAATTCAAGCTCTTACATTCTTTAAGTATTATGGATTAGGTAAGTTTTAAGTGATTTCATATACTAGATAAAATTTTCTAAATCCAATTCATACAACAAAGCCTTGAATATCAATACAAAATCAACAAAGTGTTTCATTGATATTTGAATCGACGTTTATAGAGAATATAATCTTTTTACTAAATTTATTTTAGATTCTGTATTGAACAACTCCCCTAAATCTCGAATTATATTTTATGGGCGGCAGGAAAAGTCATTGATGTTATATCTAAGGCCTCTTATTTTACCATGGTAGGAGAGGTGGAAGATATAGGGTTATAATTATTTTCTACAATCCATGTGGTCTTTTTAGCGCTTCTAGTTCACTGTCAACCGGAGCTAAATCAGATTGAACTTGCGCTTCTTCATAATGGATAGGAGCGGAGGCCGAGGGATCAGCTACTAAATGCTGATCTGGTTCATGATGCTTTTTGTTTTTAGTGCTGTTTTTTATGAGTGTTTGCATAATATTTTTTTCTGACATGTAATTCCTCTAGCCTATAGATTTAGTCTATGGGTATTATAGTTGATTTTGAATTATATTGAAAGAGAAGTAGCAGATCTTTCATATTTAATATTTATATGCTATTTTGTATATAAATATTAAATATGAAAAAACAAATGACAGATTTATTTAAAGAAAAAGAAGAAAAAACGTTAAAGGAAACAAATTATACTGCTCAAGATATAGAAGTATTAGAAGGTTTGGAGCCAGTAAGGTTAAGGCCTGGTATGTATATAGGTGGAGTAGATAAGAACGCGCTCCATCATTTAGTGAATGAAATCTTTGATAATTCAATGGATGAGGTTATTGCGGGGCATGCTAGTGAAATAAAAATCAGCGTGAATAAAGATGGTAGTATTAGCATTAGTGATAATGGGCGCGGTGTCCCTGTAGATCCTCATCCTAAATTTCCAGATAAATCTGCTCTAGAAGTTATTTTAACTACATTGCATTCTGGTGGTAAATTTAACAATAAAACTTATCAAACATCTGCGGGGCTTCATGGAGTTGGATTATCTGTAGTAAATGCATTATCATCTAAGCTTGTGGTTCAGGTTTCTAGGGATGGTAAGTTATGGCAACAGGAATATAGTCGTGGAGCGCCGGTTACTAAATTAGAATTGATGAAAGAGGTGCCAAAATCGAATCACGGTACTATAATTAACTTTACTCCAGATGATACTATTTTTGAGGCTGTTGAATTCGATCCAAAACGTTTATATAGGCTTGCGAGATCTAAGGCTTATTTGTTTGGTGGAGCTAAAATTCATTGGCGCTCTTATATAGCCCAAGAAGGAGTTCCTGATAAAGAGCTTATATGCTTCCCTCTCGGATTAGCTGATTTTCTTGGGCATAGGGTAAAAGACCAAGAATCAGTGATTACAGAAAGCTTTTCGGGAAAAATAGAAAGTAGTAAGGGGAAAGCTGAATGGGCTATCTCATGGGTTATTGATGAAAGTTCAGGCTTTGTTTCATCTTACTGTAATACGGTTCCAACTCCTTTAGGGGGAACGCATGAGCAGGGTATGCGTAACGTTATTCTTAAGGCAATTAAAGAATATTGCGATAAAAAAGGTGATAATAAGAAGATTAGTATAATTACGCAGGATGATATATTAAGTGGTTTATGTGGAATTTTATCAATTTTTATTCCAAATCCACAATTTCAAGGTCAAACCAAAGAGAAGCTAGTTAATTCTGAAATAGTAAAATTTGTTGAAACCTCTATTAGAGATCACTTAGATCATTGGCTATATAACAACCGACAACAAGCGGACTTACTAGCAAATTTCTTTATTAGCAATGCAGAGTCTAGATTGAGCGCTAAAAATAATAAGGATGTAAATCGTAAAACAGCAGTGCATAAATTGCGTCTTCCAGGCAAGCTTACAGATTGTAGTAAGCGTGATAGAAGCGACACCGAGCTATTTATAGTTGAAGGAGATTCAGCTGGAGGTTCTGCGAAGCAAGCAAGAAATCGAGAAAATCAGGCTGTGTTACCTTTAAGAGGAAAAATTTTAAATGTCGCTAATAGCACTGACGATAAGATTAAAGCAAATCAAGAATTATCAGATCTTGAGACAGCATTAGGCTGTGGAACGAACTCTCACTATAAAGAAGATAAATTACGTTACGATAAAATAGTTATCATGACTGATGCGGATGTTGATGGGGCCCATATTGCGTCACTACTTCTTACATTTTTTTTAAAGAAGATGCCTGATTTAATAGCAAATGGTCATCTATACATAGCCAAGCCTCCCTTATATAGAGTTAACATACGTGATAAAGTATATTATGCCGGTACAGAGAAAGAGAAAGAGAAACTGGTTAATAAGGCCGGGAGATCTAAGGCAGAGGTTGGGCGTTTTAAAGGTTTAGGAGAAATGACTGCCAAACAACTAAAAGAAACTACTATGAATCCTGCAAGTAGAACTTTAATAAAAATAGATTTATTTGATGAGGAAGATGCTGTTGAAGTTATTGAAAAAATCATGGGAAAAAAACCAGAATATCGCTTTAAATTCATTCAAGAACATATGATGAATAAAGGAGCTGAGATGATAGATGATTTAGACGTGTAAAAGGCCTTTGCAAGACTATTGTTTTTATGCTAATCTAAACAAGTTTTTTAAAAGAGTAACTATAGGAAGGCTTAAACTATGAGAGATACAGAAAACACAGATGGAAAAAAATTGCATTGTTCATTTTGTGGCAAGGCTCAAGAAGAAGTAAAAAAACTTATTGCTGGCCCTGATTTATTTATTTGTGACGAATGCATAGGTTTATGTTATGAAATCTTGCATGATAAAAGTCCCGCAGTTAGTTTTGAAACTACAATTAAACAAAAGCCTTTAACTCCTAAAGAAATTTATGCAACTCTTAATGAATTTATAATTGGTCAAGATAAGGCTAAAAAAACCCTATCTGTGGCGGTATATAACCACTATAAAAGATTAAAGCATCTTGATCAAAAAAGTGATATAGAGATATCAAAATCTAATATCCTGCTACTAGGGCCCACTGGATGCGGAAAAACTCTTCTAGCACAAACTCTTGCAAGAGTTTTAGACGTCCCATTTACTGTTGTAGATGCTACTTCTTTAACTGAAGCAGGTTATGTTGGAGAAGACGTAGAGGCAATTATTTTAAGATTACTTCAATCTGCTGATTATAATGTAGAAAAAGCTCAGCAAGGAATTATATATATAGATGAGGTTGATAAAATTTCACGTAAATCTGAAAATCCTTCAATTACTCGTGATGTTTCAGGTGAGGGGGTTCAACAAGCTTTACTGAAAATAATGGAAGGAACTGTTGCATCTGTTCCTCCCCAAGGAGGGCGCAAGCATCCAAATCAAGAATGTGTGCAAGTGGATACTACAAATATCTTATTTATTTGTGGAGGTGCCTTTAATGGCCTTGAAACGATCATTGCTGCTAGAGGAAGACACTCATCGATAGGATTTGGAGCAGATGTACGTGGTAAAAAAGATCATAAAATTGGTGATTTATTAAGTAAAGTAGAGCCTGAAGATCTTACTAAGTTTGGTTTGATCCCTGAGTTTATTGGGCGTCTACCTGTGGTAGCTACGCTAGAAGACTTAGATGAATCTGCTCTTATTGACGTTTTAGTTAAGCCAAAAAACTCATTAATTAAGCAATATGCGAAATTATTTGAGATGGAAGAGGTAGAACTTAAAATTCTTGATAATGCTTTAAGCGCTATTGCAAAAAAAGCCATTGAAAGAAAAACAGGAGCTAGAGGGTTACGTTCAATTCTAGAGTCCATTTTATTAGACCAAATGTTTGAATTACCAGGAAACAATGATATATCTGAGATTATTATAGATAATGACGTTATTGATGGGAAAAAGCAGCCTATAGTTATTCATGGGCCTAAGAAGATTGTAATAGAGAGCGAAGAAAAGCCTGATTTAAGTGAAAAGAAAGATAGTAAAAGTAATCAAGAGGCAAGCTAATATGTCAAAGGAAGTTTATATTATTGATGCTAAAAGAACTGCTATAGGAAGTTTTAATGGTTCTTTGTCCAGCGTTCAAGCGCATAAAATGGGTGAAGCTTTAATTAAAAATTTGG
>Ga0129324_10001313_pt1 | contig 16221 bp, 14 predicted proteins | sample CPBDNA_7_FD_96879 | JGI IMG/M metagenome (GOLD analysis project Ga0129324, IMG submission 96879) | Freshwater to marine salinity gradient microbial communities from Chesapeake Bay, USA - CPBay_Spr_15_0.2_DNA | ecosystem: Environmental > Aquatic > Marine > Coastal | place: USA: Chesapeake Bay... | reverse complement strand
TCAGTACCTACAACAGAGCTAATAGCAGCTGCTCCCATACCATATCGAACTCCATTACGGATTACTTTTCCAAAAATCTGAGAAGCATGACTCCCTTTAGCAAAGTTTTTAAGCAGGCTGACAGGGGCAAAAGTAACCGCTTCAGCAGCTTCAAGACCTAGCCTGATACCAATATTTTTAGACATCTCATATGCGCTTACATCTTCGTTGATATAATCGCCATAACCGCTCATAGCCGTTGCTATCAGGCCCCCAACTACTGAAGTAGCTATGCCTACTGGGGCTCCCACTCCTGTTGCCTTAGCAATTAAAGCTGCGATAGTCGATACTCCATCTGTACCTAAAGCACGCAATTGCCAGATATCACTATCCGAGAATTCGTCTGGCACACCTGCAGGTATTGCTTTATCTCCTGGAGTTACTATAGGAGTGTCCTTTGAAGTATTCTCTCCTGCATTACTTCCGTCATCCTCTATCACAGTTTCAGGAACTCTTACAATCGTTTCAACGTCTTCTTGATATCTATCTAAGAATTGTTTTATTTCCCAGACACCGTTAACTGAATATTCTTTTTCTCCTTCGTTATTAATACCCTCAATCCAATAACGTCCGTCATCAGCCTTTATAATTTTAAGGTTATTGTTTTTGACTTTGGCTATAAAATTATTGACTCTCTTATATTTGTATTTCTGATCGTCTGTAAGGCCTCCATCCGCATCGATAGCATCACGCAGTGCGTTTGTATTAACATTTAATGAGACACGAGCCCCAGGCCCTCCGTGATAATCGAAATCATCCGGTTGTGTCATTATATGTAACGCCCTTTCTACACCCACCTTATCAATAGCATCTTGTTTGACCATACCACTATCAACCATACCTCTAATATAGGTCTGATCCGCATCATTATAAGCAGAATAGTCTATCTCCATAAGAGAAGGTTCTATTAATCTATCTAAATCAGTAGCAGGGGTAGATGGTAATGAATCTACATTATCTGCAGGTGCTGGAATAGTTGTCGCTATAGCTGGGTCAGCAGGAACCTCGGTAGTTTGTTGAGCAGCGGCGGCCGCTTCTTCTTCAGGCGTAAGCACGATAGCCCCGTCTTGGAATTTACGAGTACTAATAGCCCAACTATCTGACTGTAATGCAGTTTTATCCTTAGCTGTCAACATATAACTATACGGTTTAAATTTATTCTATCAATGTAAAGTACTACTATGCTGTCGGAAGCAGCTTTTAGACCATTCCGACAGTACTATATTTTTAAAGGACTGGTCCTAGTTACCTCTAAAATATTTTCCTTGAAAAGTACCTCCAGCACTAAACTGAGGCTCTGCTCCTTCTGGGGCTGGTGCAGGTCCTTCTGCTCCACCTCCTGGTGCTCCCCCCTGTGCTTGAACTTGCTCCATAATCATAGGTGCCATCAATGTACCTAGCTCTTGAGCTGCTTGCATATCTCCTGAGATAGTAGCTTCAGCTAATTGCATGATTCGCTCACCTCCTTGGTCTGCTCCTGGATCCGGTCCTGCAGGTGCTGCACCTTCCATACCTTGTTCAGCTGGTGGCGCCATCTCTCCACCTTCTTGAAATTTTCTACTTCTAGTAGCGTACGCGCTTAAATAACCCTTTTTCATTATACTATGTTTAAAAATTAATCTCGATTATAATTTAATAATACTAATATTTTTTGACTTTTTGTGGTCTAAGACCCATTTAATAATAATCTAGTAGGATCATTCGCTGGATTTTTAGATCCAGAATACTTTCCATCTGCCCCTACATCATATATTCTTACCTTAATATGTCCTGCAGTACCTGTACCAGAATACTCGTTATTCTTTACAAGAGCATCTCCACGTTTTATCTTTGCTCCTATGTCAAACATCTCCATGGTTGATGGGCCTAAGTGCATATAGCGCACTACCTTGCCCGAAGCGAGGCGCACATCTATCCAATATCCGGCATTATATCCGGCAGAAGTATGCTGAACACTTCCGTCCACTTGCCCTGATCTATTTATAACAACACCATCAGCCAATGCTGGAGGAGCTATATATGGATCCCCTGACTTCGCACTTCCTGTGATATCTATTCCATTAGAATGCTGACCTTCTCTACCTTCCACAGAATTATCTCCTACTCTAAGACCAAATTTATTTGTAAGTCTCACTGTATTGGTACCAATTGTATAGGTAGAGCCTATTTTAACATGAGAAAAATCCTGACCTTCTTCTCTTTCCGTAGTAATTAAAGGACCCGAAGCATCTGTTTCCACGGCTTCAGGTTGCTTCACTATTATTGGGGCAGGTGTTCCTGAGGCAACAGGTCCTGGTATTGGAGCTGTTCCAACTCCGCTACTCTCACCTTGCTGTTTAGCCTGTTGTTCAGCAGCTGCTGATTGTTCTTGTTGACGCGCCTGTTGTTGAGCTGCTTCAGCTTTTTGTTGCTCGCGTTGTTGCAGCATGCCTAAAGCGCCGCCAACCCTCTCTTGAAACTGATTAAAGTTTTCTTGATTACTTTTTAACTGCCCAGTAAGATCCTTAATCTTTTTATCAGAGTTTTCTGCCGCAGACTTTCCCTGATCTTGAAAACCTTTTTGAAGTTTATTTAATTTTGCATCATAGTTTTTCTGCATATTCTTCATCATCTTGTCGTAATTACTAGATGCGTTTGACTGCCCTGCAGAAGTCTGATTAAATGCCTGTTTCTTGTTATAAATATTACCCTTAAACGCTTTTACAGAACTCTTCTGACTAGAGGACAATGCCTTAAGCTTCTTATAGTTTTGTTTGTTTACGTCTGCCGCCATTAGTTTTTAGTATACTGAGGTTTTTGAGTATCATGTATTTTAATAATTTTAGCCATAAGCTCTCCCAAATCCTCTTCTGTGGCCTCTCCGTTTTCTACTTTTTTAGCCATTGCAACAAGTTCAGCTGTATGCTTAATAGAAAATATTCTTTCCCCTCCTTGGATATTCATTAATATAACCCCCTTATCATCCAGCACCTGCATTTTAGAGGTATCCGCTTTAACATCTTTCTCTATAATTTCTATGACTCCTCCTTCTTTATACTCAGAAGCAAGTTGTTCATTTGTCCCTATAACCATAGAAGTTTCTTCTGGCCCCTTATCAATCATAGAAGCCTTTAAATCGTCTGGGACAGAAAGTTTTTTCCCTTTAAGACCTGCGCCCTCTCCCGCATTAACCTCTAGTACATACGAGGTATTTGGTACAGTAATAGTCTCTTCTCCAGGCTTCATTGTAGCAACCTTTTGCACCACCATATACTCATCTAGAAATAGCATATCAATAGGAAAGCTCATATCCCGCATATTCATGGTTATAGGCCGTGCCCTTTTTCCGAAGATAAAAAGCATTCCCTTATCTCTGCCTAAGCGATCTAAAGAAGACAAACCGACCTCAAGCGCTTTAGTCGAGTTTACTGGAACCACTTTAAAAGGTTTTTTACCTATGTCGATATCGTAGACCATTATAACTATTTAATTAAGTTCTTGATACTTATCAGTAAAAGAATGGGTATTATCTAAAATTTGTTTTGTAAGAAAAGACCCAAGCTCTTTAAATTTTTTATTCTTAACTAGTAAATTAGTTCTCACTGTCGTAGCTTTTGTAAAGATAAGCTCATCTCGCTCAATTTCAAATTTCTTTTGACAGCTTTTCATCTCATCGTCGCACTGAACTATAGGCATGCCGCCATCCCCAAATGTATTGGTCTCTTTATGGAGTACTCCGTTAGGTATAATATTATGTGTGGGTCGAATCTGTCCTCCAGACCTAAAGAGCAGTAATGCACTGGCCGAAGTCTGTCTAGTTATAGGAGTACTTTTTTTTTTACGGGCCGCATCTAAACGATTAGCATAAGGTAAAAGACCCCCTTGTTCTCCATAAGCGGTAGTGTTACTAGCGTTAACCAGCGTATCCGGGTTATTCTTAGCATCATTAGCAGACTGCGCGTTTATCTGAGCCTCTTTAGCAGCAACTCTTGATTGTTCATTTACATATTGTTCCCTGTTACGAACTTTAGTATTAGCTTCTTTTTGTCTGGCTATCTGTCTTCTTTTTGCTCCAATTCCGAAAGCGCCTACTGCTAATCCTATAACTGCGCCTATTACAGCTCCCCAAGGACCTGCTGCAGCACCTGTAGCGGCGCCAGAAGCTGCTCCTGCTCCTATACCTGTTATTCCGCTAGCTATAGCCCCCGTAGCAACCGCGGAAGCAGCCGCACCTCCAAGAGTAGTTGCGGTCATGGCAGCTGTATCATTAAATTCATCTTGAGCAGAGTATGTTTCTGTTTCAGGGGTCACTGGAGTCTGCATTGCTTCATTAGCTACTCCAAAACCAGCCGTAAGGGGCGGTGCTGAGGCTCCTAAAAGTTTTCCTCCAAAAGACGGCTTAAATAGTGGATTAACAGCGTCAGACGCTGGCTTTACTTGTTCTACAAGTCCATTAGATGTTACCTTAGTTGGAGCAATAGTCTCTACAGATGACTTATCTATATTAGAGGCTAAACCTGCGAAGGCTTTATTATTTTTTCCTGTAGTATCGAAGGGGGCAGCATTATTAGCTACCGAAGTCCCTGGAGCATCAAAACCAGTGCGAGCAGCTGTAGGGGCAATGCCCGTACCATACGCGTGTTTCATCGGTTCTACCGTGTCTTTTTGATATTTATAAGGATCGCTCTGGTATTTAGAAGCATCCCCCTGATATTTATATATGTTTCCTCCAAAAGTATATGGGTCAGTCATTTTGTAATTGTTTATTTAATAATACTAAAAAATAATGATAATGTAATCCTATAAGGCATTTTAAATATCTTCCATAACCGCGTTTAAATATGATTTAAGTATGCAGTAAGTCTTCAGACTTGGTTCATTACATTTAAAAAAGCTGTACAGTCGTGTTTTGTCCAAACCAGTCTCTCGTATTAGCCCTTGTTTCCAATCCTCCTCTTCAAAGAAAGCTTGAGCCTTCCCTTTAATCTCTATTACTAAGTATCTATAAGCGTCGTAATCAACCTTAATACCTTTCTTTAGCAGTTTTCTATCGTGCTTCTTCTTGATATGGCTCTTCTTCTTTATGATTTTCCAATACGGTATTTTGTTTTTCTACAACCGTAGAAGCAAATAAACCTGCCCCAACTCCTAGTATACCTAGTATAAGGCTTGTCTCTACTTCATAGCTGTTTTCCGGCAAGATAACACTAAAAGCAATTAAAACTTTCATAGCTATATTAACATTTGCTATTAAGAGACCATCGGAAATAACTATAGCAGCCCAAACCCTTTTTGAAGATACCTTTCCGTTCCTGTCGTTAAACGAAGCTTTTAATCTTTCTAACTTCATATCATTATTTTTATATTCCTAATAAAAGGCCTGCCATTAAACCTAGCAAAGTGCCCCCTATTCCCCAAAGCCACTTTTTAACTGTTTGCGCCTTAAGTAGTTTTTCTGAGCTCTCATTAACAGTATTAAGATCCTTAAAATTAAGGTCTTTTTCTGCTATAATTTGTTTATACGCAGGAACAATAGTATCTCTATAATTAAGGACCCGTTTTTCCAATGATTGATAAGCATTAGAGAGACTTATGTTTTCTCTTGATAATTTATTGTAAGCAGAATCTAATCGAACCTCATTCTCTAATCCGTTTACAAATTCATTTGCTTGTTCCCAAGTATAAGAAACAGAATCTTTTAAAATCCTTTTATTGATTTCTTCTGTACTTATAGTTTGAGAGAACACTGTCATTGTAAAAGCGAGAATTGTTATTAAAAATAAATAGTTTCGCTTCAGCATCTTTTCTTAATTTTTGTTCCTTTTTGTACCTATTATAGTAGTTATCATGAACCACTGTTTCTGTTCCTTCGAAATTAAAGGCATTAAATATATCCTCTTCTAAGCCTACTATACGTTCATTCCTATCTGCAAGACTATCTTTATACGCTTTTTTTATGGCCTTATGTTCTTTAAAACCATAACCACCCCCAGCCAATAGCGTAACAACTAAAAGAGCTATCCCCACTGCAATCCAAGACGGTATTGTTATTTGACTATCCACCTATTTATTTCTATGGTATATTAATTCGTGATTTTTAACCTTTCTGTCTGTCCTATTATTTATCCACCCTTGCCTAATCACACCATCTTCCCGAACATCTTTTATTTCTCTGCGAATATACTTATCTTCCTTAATTACCTCTCCACGCAAAAGGCTTATTTCTCTGTCCATATCAGCGCGTAAGCCCCCTACTTCAGCATCAATCTTACTACTCATCCCAACTAAACCAACCCAGATACCTCCTAAACTAAAAGCTGCTACTACTAACATAGCTATTGCCCCTATACTTATATTTATCTTGTTGTTGAACTCTGGTGGCGGCATTTAAAATTCTTTTAGTCCGGTATATGTGATAGGGTCGTTATAATGTATTTTTACCATTAGACTTTGCCAATACTTAGTAAGGTCATTTATAACAGTACATCCTGTTCCCCAACGGCCTATAGTCCAACTAATAATCCCTTTTTTTGTATTATAAGAGTTGCAATGCACGTTAGTAGAGTTATTACCCTCGTATATATTGCCCGTCTCATCGATTTTATCATCCTTATTATTATCACGATAATATTTTAACGGCGCGATCTGGCGAAGGCACTGCATTTTACCGTTGTGATGTCTTACTTTCTTACCGTCTGATTTCATAAAAGAATTGTAATATATCTCATCAAATTTAATAACTGCGGTTCCTTTACTGTTCCATTTAAAAAAGTTAAGTAGACCGTACTTTCCGCTATTAGAAGTACACGGAATAACATCGACTCCTTTTTCTCCTTTAAAAAGATAGGCTTTATCATCGTATCGGTCAGGAGCATCTTCATCGCTTCTAAGAACGATTAGGTGCATTCCTTTTGGCACGTATAAGAAGCTGGGTAATGACTTCATTCTATCGATTAACTGTTTGTCTGTGTAGTTTCTTACATTACTCATTATTTTTGATTTAAAAATTCTGCTTCCCAGCCGTTCATTCTAGGTTTCCAAACTACCATAGCTTTTACTGATTTACCGCTTTTATTTATGACTGCGTGTTTTGCCCCCTTTGGAAAAAAACAGCTATTAGGAAATCTTACCTCATACTCTAAATCCTCTGTAACCATTTCAAATACCGCATCCTTAGACAGTAAAATAAATTGCTCGCAACTATCCGAATGAAAGTGAGGTGGAAATACACTCCCCTCTCCAAACTCATAAACGCAAGCCGTAATGTTATCATCATTAGGAAACTTCAACTCGTACCAATAATCATTATCAGTACCAGGAAACTTTGTTCTTTCCTTCGGTATCTCAGGTATACTTGACTGCGGAATTTTTCTAAACCCTGCTAACATATTTAATCTTAGATTCGCCCTGTGTCTAGCCACTAAACGCTTAGACTCCTTATTTTCTGTTCTTGATGTCATTTTTTATTTGGTCTAGCTTTACAACATTTGATTTTATAATCGGAGATATATCGTTTACGACGTGGTGTATGTCTCCTGTACTGTCTACGGTTTTATCTGTTAACTTTACAAGTTGAGTTAATATTCCATTTACACTTTCTATTAGCGCAATATTTTTTTCTCCCTGGCTTCTAGAGTAATCTCTTTCGTCTTTTAATTCAACCTTGATTGATTTATACTCCACTTTAACGTAGGTTAATAGCCCTATTATAAATATTAGTAAAGAGTATATAATCCAAACATAAAGCTCAGCTGTTCCCTCGCTTGCAACTTCAGGAACCTCTGGTATTGACTGTAATAAGGTTAATAACATAAAGTAAGTTAGTTTATTTATTATAATACTTAAAAAAGCTTAATATCTAAAGCTGCCCCTACTCTATATTATTCAAACTTGTTTTATATGCTGTATTCGATACAACCTTAAAAATTATTTGTCACATAAGCCTGTATCCTAGTTTTTATTGTTTGTGAAATAGCAGTTGAATTAGCATCATCAATCGCTGTAATTTCATCTAAAGCTATATCCCAATCCCCAAGTCTAAGTGAGTACCATATTGGTCTTACTAAAACCCTTGCGTTCTTATATTGAGTTGTATTTAACTGCCTCTTTAGATAAGACTTTAGTTTTAAAGATGCTTCTATTCCTTTTTGAATATGCGTATCAAACTCAGTGATATCATCTAACTCCCAACCATCTTCTATTTCCTGCAAAGTTAATTCAATCACATCATACGTATAGTCTCCATTACCATCCTCATAAATATCACTTAACTTTTGTGTGTTTAAATCTATAGTAGGTACTGTAACGGTTTGCCATCCGTCTGCTGTGAATCTAATTTCTCCTAATGTATTGTAGTAAGGAATATTATTCCAAAACTTTGGTATATTATCAAATGTCTTGATAACGCCATTTACTTTTATTGCTCTTATATCCATAATTATATATCGTTTTGAATAATATTTTTTGTTGCGCTATTTCCCTCTGTTATATTACTAAATCTACACAACACATCTTCTTCTCCAGCAAACGCCCCAGTATTACTTCCTTCAACTTTGATTCCGTCTGCAGATTGATATATGTCAGCATAATCAATATATAAACTAGCTAGATTAACTGCTGTGTCAAATTCGATTACAAGCCAATTATCTGACGCATTAGCAATACTTATAGTCCACCACCAATTAGCAGCATTATCGAAAGCTCTAAATCCTGCATAACTGCCGGTATTTGCTTCATAACCAACAGTTACAGTAACCCCTGTCATACTTGTTGGACTTGAAAGTGCAGATGTTGGATTATCTGTTCCTTCTTGACCTGTAGCTGTAAATAGCTTTATGGTTTTAATAGCGGTCATGCTTAATATATTATCTCCTGCTGAATCTGTATTCACAAACCTAAAGAAATTATATGTACCAGCTCCTGTTCCTGAGTGATGTGTAATACCTACCGCTGCTGTATCAAATGACACTACATCATTTGGATTACTTCTTAAACCAACACTATCTATTGCTACAACATTAATATCATATGTAGAATTTGAATCAAGTCCGCTAAATGTTTGAATTAATCCAGTTGTATTAGAATCGTAAACACCTCCTACATACCAATCATAACTAGCGATAGTAGCAGGACTTGTTGCGGTCGCAGCTATAATACTACAAGTAAGTGATGTTGTTGTAGAACTATCTAAAGATATTGCTCCTGCTCTTGTAGGATATTCAGTGGTTAAAAAATTCCAATGGGTTGTCCATCCATTCCCAGGCATAACAGGAGTAATATCAAGTAGGTCTTCTTCTCCTGCAAACGCACCTGTAGTACTACCCATTAATTTAATATATGTCGAATAATATCTATATGCTCCCGCTTTAATGGTCCAGCTTTTAAATAATCTAGGTCTATCTAATTCAATGTCTAAATAATACGCAGATTGCCAAGATGCACCTCTCCAAAATGTACCTGTATTTTGGTCAAATCCTTTCCACGCATTAGAAGTTCCATCAACTGAACTAGCGCTAACTTGAAAAGTAGGATTGCTTGTGTCGCTTGTTAAAGCAACTGCTGGTATTGCTGTTCCTCCTTGGTCATATTGTTGGTAAAGATAAAGATCATAAATCATAAAGTAGTACTCACCATAAGGAACTCCGTCAATACGACAAGATTCAACCCTATAATATTGATACCCTTCATATGGACCCTGTGTTCCTTTTAATAAATTTCTTCTTCTTCCCATTACACTACTTTTAAATCTGCCGAATAAAATCCTGTTTCTACAAAATCAATAGTAATCCTATTCCATTCTGCACCATCGTAATCTGTTAAATCTAAGTTCCAAGCTGCCACTGCTGTAAGAGCAAATGCACCTGTAACATACAAGGTTATAGTTTTAGGATATGTTGGCAAGTTGGTATCTGAAAAAGTACAAGCTTCTGTTGCAGTTAACTTATGAACATCTTTACTCCAATCTACACTATGAGTTGCACCTATGTTAGTATTAGTAACTAGAATATCGTTAAGTTTATATTCTTCTGATTTAAGACCACCTAAATACTCAGCGTTTAATTTTGCCACCATGGTAGTACTAGAAATAACAAAAGGCGCTGTTCCTGTAGTTTCAGTAATAGTAAGCTGACCCGTCGTTATAACACCAACTACATCAAAAACTCTAGTACCAGAATTCCATGTAAAATTAGCATCACCAGCAAGATCTCCGTTGTCAAATATTGCAATTTGTTTACTTACTGGTGTTCCAACTGCTAACAAATATGCTTTTAAGTCGCTTATATCAGCTTCTAAATGTGTATGTGATGTAGGTGTTCTAGCGTCGCTTAATCTAGAGTCTCCTGTATCAATCAATGTAGCGTCACCAACAATAGCGTTTAGCTCGGCTAATGTGTTTATGTCAGCTGCTAACAAATATGCTTGTAGGTCGGAAACTTGACTTTCTGTAATACTAATAGCTGCCTGAGTAAAATGCTTTGTGGCGTCTGCTATGTGCGTATCTATTTGAGCATGGGTGTTTGTACCTATGTTAGATAATGCCGTATGGTCTGTAACTCCCCCAGGTGTGGCCCATGTGAAAGTGCCGTCCCCATCTGAACGTAAGTATTGAGCTGTTGTTCCATTACCTGTAACTGCAAGGGCATCAGCATATATAGCATTTGATAAATCTACAGTTGGATTACTTGCACCTGAGACAGTAGCAGTCAGTATGCTAGTTGCTGAGGTATAACCTAATGCCGTTATATAGAAGTTCGTATCACTTGTATGCCCTAAATCATCATTAAATAAACTTAAAGGAATAGTACTAATCAATGCTTTATTTGAAACACCTGCATTATCAAATGCAATCCAGTCTCCTGCGGCCATTGTAGCTACACCTAATTCAGATAAAGCTAAATTAAATGTAGTAGATGTGCTAGGATTGTATGTTGTTCCTGATATCCCGGCACCAGCGACAAGTGTAGCACTGTATGTTGTATTAGTTGGGGTAGCCCATGTAAATGAACCATCTCCATCTGAACGTAAATACTGAGAAGTGGTACCATCTCCTGTAACTTTTAATGCATCAGCTTCTATTAAATTAGATAGATCTACTGTAACTGAACTTGCTCCTGTAACCGTAGCAGTTAATATACTAGTAGCAGAAGCATAACTTAATCCAGTTGTATAAAAATTATCATTATTGTCTGTATCGGTCCATGGGACATTAACAACACCTTGTCCTGAAGCATTTAATTGTAAACCATACGTTCTACTTGCGGTAGATGAAATTGTATTAGCTGCGGTTGGGTTGTCTGTATCACTGAATAACTCAATACCCCCTCTTACTGCGGCTGTTGCTTCTGGTAATACATAAGCTGTATAACCTAAATCAACTAAAGTTAATTCTCTAGTTGATATAACCCCATTAGCGTCTGTAACGTGTCCCAATGTATCCGTAGTAACATTAATATCTATATCGGATATAATTGTTGCTCCAGTTAATGGTCCTGAGTCAACTGAAAAATCATCGCCTGGATGAGTTGGGTGTGTATAAACTGTGTCTGTAGACGCTATAGTAACAACTCCCCCTGCACCATATGTAGCAGTAACATTGGCTCCTTGAACAATATCTAAAATACCTCCAGTAGTAATTGTAGTTCTCTGTACCCCGTTAGTCTTTAAATTCCACGAAAGGTAGTTGTCATAGGTCCCGAAGTCTGTGATATCTGCCTCTAGATGCGTGTGAGTAGAATCAGCAAAACCTGTTATAGTTACTGAGTTTCCTCCTGATATAGCTAAACCATTGGTTCCATCAGTCCACGTTAGTGTTTGAGAATCTGTTTCAGAAGTCAAATATCCTTGAATACTATGATCTCCCCAACCATACGCTGTGTTCCAATTTGTTGAGCTACCTCCTGTAGCTGTTATAACTCCATCGACAAAGGCTTCTAGCCCTCCGTAATGAGAAGTCTTTGCTGCCGTGTAAGTAGTATCTACGGTAGGTTCTGTTAATGTAATATACATATCCCAACCGACTGGATTTATATTATTACTATAGGCTTGAAGTACATCTACAGTTACTGCTGTTTGAGCTGCAAACACTGTAGCAGTTGTACCTAAAAATATATAAAAAGTGCCTGCAGTATCAGCTGCTGTGAACCTAATATCTCCTATATCAAAAGGAAGAGTTCCAGTAACTACTATATCAGACAGTAATTCCCATCTTTTAGGTACTCTTGATGCGTGAGCATATCCACCTAACATTATTTCCCATGCTCCATCATAACTCCATCCAGATATCCTTAATTTCATCATCTGATGAGTTAAAGGAGTTGGTAGCTCAATTACCAATGTACCTGTTTTATTTGTACTACCGTAATAAGCAGCTATATTCCAGTATCTCGTAGGGGTTGTTATAACGGAACTAGCTACCTGACCAGAGTTACCTAAAGGACCACTTATAGTACCTCCAGTTAGAGGTAAGTAGGAGTGTGTGTGATTTCCTAAAGCCACTGTAGAACCACTAGTACCCGTAGGCACATTAGCTATTGGGATGTTTGCCCAAGTTACGCTAGAGGATAAATCGTTTACCTCAGTTACCGTAGCACTAGCTATCTGATCATCTACATAAAGCTTATTGGTACCATCAGTATCTAAACTAGGAGCATTTATTATGGTAATATTATCTGTTATATATTTTTTACTCATCTTACCAGTTATTTTGTGTTATATTAATCCATGCGTAAGTAGCTGCACCTGTCTGCATACACATATCTACATAACTATTATTTGCATCAGCTCTATATCTTTGGGTTCCTACATTTGTAGCAGAGGCAGCAGTTGCATCATCAGCCATTTTAATCCCTCCATCAACATCTAATGCTGCAGCTGGAACAAGTACATCTCCTATTCCTATATTACCTGTAGTTCCATCAGAAAATAAAGATGTTCCTGTATCATATTTTATAGATACATCTGTAGCGTAACTACTATGATTTATATTAATTATACCTGTTGGTCCAGCATCAAGAGCTAGAGTACCAGAACCTCCTGGTTTTAGCCATAGATATCCGTTAGACTCTGTGGTAATAGCCAAAGAACTGCCGTAATACAGATTGTAGTCACTAAACTTAAAGGTAGCTACTCCTGTATTTACTTCTAAGGGTACTGTAGGATCTAGAAGTCCTATTCCTACATTCGTTCCATTATCAAATATCTGAGAATCACCGATAGTATCAGGATCAATCCATTTGGTTACATAGTTTGTAGTTCCAGAACCATCCACAGGTCCTGCACCTATAGGCAGCTCAATTACATTACCTGATGCATCAAATGCTGCTTTATAGGCAGCTGTTCCAGTGTAGGTGCCCTCACCATATGATGAGAATTTCACATTCTGTGCTGCTGTGAAATCTTTTGTAATTACAAAATTCTCTGTGTTAGGTGACTCGACAGCTTGTCTCGCTGGAGTTGTACTAACAATTGAATCACTTAAAAAAGCGTCTTCTAGCAATTGTGTAGTACCTCCTGATCCCCATCCAGTAATTTTAACTGCTATTTGATGGGATAATGAGGTATGAATAGGTAGAACAATCTCCTCACCTATTAGATCATTTGACCAATCTCCTATATGAATATAACTAGTTCCAGCAGGTCCGAATGCATCTGCTACATATCCTGCTGTCCAATAAGCTGACCCTGCAGCATTACCATTATAACTAGATATGTAAAATCTCTTCTTTATATAGTAACGTTGACTTACTGATGCCGTATCAATTATAGCTTCCACATCAACCCACATAGAACCATCCCCAGAGGATATACTAGGCCATGGTATTCTAAGCTCTCGTTTATTATCTGCTGGAGTACTTAATCTAGTACATACTTGTTTTGTTACTTTATTGTCTTGTACAAATGTGTCTTGTAGAAATGTAGTCTTAGTCGCCTCAATTCTGGCAGCTTCAACTCCACCTGCAATTAATGATAATTCGTTTGCTCCTGCCCACCCTATTCCTGTGTCTGAGTCATCTCCTAAAGGTAATATGTTAGGTAAAATTGAAGTAGGAGTTCTGTGTCTTATTTGAGGAGATACTCCACCACTGTTACCAAATTGAGTAAAAGTATTTGAAAATCTAATCTCACCAGTTGTACTTCCAGCAAACCTCATCTTTAACTGGTCATCTACAGACTCATAAATCCCTGTATCCCCGTCACCGAAAGTTAATCCTGTTGCAAGTGTGCCAACACCTCCGTTAATATGTAGTTTAGATAAGGGAGTAGTTGTTCCTATCCCAAAGTTGCCAACACTACTTATTCTTGCTCTTTCAGCATTATTAACTTTAAAAGTTAAATCGTCTCCTACATGTTCATATCTTATACCACCAATATAAGAATCATCAGTGTCTCCAAAATAAACAGAACTTACTCCTTCAGAATCAGCTATAATAGCTATTTCAGCTCCTTGATATTGAAGAGCATTTCTTTGGAAAGTTGCTATGTTTCCAGCTATTTGAGGTACTCCTGCTGCAATAACATGAAGTTTATTAATAGGACTGTCTGTTCCTATTCCTACGTTAGTACCGTCATCAAATATTTGAGAATCTCCTAATGTGTCTGCATCGGTCCATTTACTTACATAGTTAGCAGTACCTGAACCATCAACAGCTCCAGCTCCAATAGGTGTTTCTATAACATTACCGCTAGAATCTGCTGACAGCTTATAAGCAGGAGTACCAGTAAAAGTACCGATACCGTAAGAAGTGAGTTTAATCTGACCTCCACTGTCAATTTCTAATCTAGGTGTTGCTCCGAACTTAAAAGAAAATATATTTCCAGAACCTTTATTGCTCTGAAACTCCATTTCTTTTGCGTAACTGTAGATGTTTGTTGCAGTGCTATTTTGGAATCTTATGGTATTAGCTATCTCAAGAATACCCGTAGGAGTAGCAGTTCCTATTCCTACGTTGCCTGATATTGAAGCAAGTATTACATTACCATTTGTTACTTCAAGGGATCTCCAATCTTCTGCTGCTGTTATAGTTGGATTAATATATATCCCTCTAGATATTCCGTTAGCCCCTCCTGTTTGATTAACAGTAGGCTCTAGCTGTAGAACATTAAATTCTTTTGTTCCTGATGTTGGCGCAAACTCCTGAGGTAAGTAAATATTATTAGAAAGACCTGAAGTCCCTACTATAGCAGCGTTTTGCCTTATTCTTACCCCTTCTTGGTCAGCAGCTCTTGCTCCCCAACCAGATACAATATTTAACCCACTAGTTGTTGAATCTCTATATATAGTAGTTGTTCCATCGTCAAAATAAAGGTAATTGTTACTTCCCCTCATTACGAAATTACCGCTAACCAGATCAAGAGTTTGTGTTGGAGTAGTAGTTCCTATTCCTACGTTGCCACCGTTGAACCAACTGTCTGACTGAGTACTTAGTCTTATTTCTTCTACATTAGAAGAATCAAACATAGATATTAATGATGCACCTACACCATCTAAAGAATGTTTAATCTTAGCAACTCCATTTGAATTTGAGAAATGAGCAATGTCTACAGATACTGTTGCATCCGCAGCAACCTCTAAGGTAGCAGCTGGACTAGCTGTTCCTATTCCTAGCTTTGATGCACCTGCAAGGTAAAAAGCATCTACACTACCTCTGTAGTGTATGTTAGAACCCCCGTCACTGTCTGCAAATTGTATTCCAGTGTAAGGGTCAGTTGATATTACTTTTAAGGGCGCATCACTAGAAGAAGAGAATTGAGATACACCATCACCTCCATTTACTACGATTCTTGTATTAACAGTTACGGTAGTTCCTGTGTCGATAATATTAGAATCACCTACTGTATCTCCATCAATCCATTTAGTTACGTAATTTGTAGTACCTGAGCCATCTACTGCTCCAGCTCCTATTGGTATCTCTATAATATTACCAGAGGCATCAAATGCTGCTTTATAGGTAGCTGTTCCTGTAAAGGTACCTGAGCCATATAGCGGTAATTTTAATTGACTAGTAGCACTTATATTAACAGCTTCTACACCTCCTGTGATTAGAGATAATTGGTCTGCTCCTGCCCATCCAAACCCAGTATCTCTATCCCCTCTACTTGGAAGTATTGTTGGTAAGGTAGAAGTTGCAGTTCTATGTTCTAACCCCCATCCGTTCACTGATTGAGCTTCGGTTATAGAATTAAAGAAATTAATTTTTTTAATTT